>OIYR01001496.1_pt1 | contig 11634 bp, 7 predicted proteins | sample 1588221 | NCBI WGS metagenome assembly OIYR01 (sample SAMN03283292) | human gut metagenome | biome: human-associated habitat; material: feces | host: Homo sapiens | place: Peru | collected 2012 | reverse complement strand
TTATAAAACTAGTTTTTGAATCTTTAAGTGATCCAATTATTAAGATATTATTAATTGCATTAGCTATAAAAGTAATATTTTTGTTTAAAGATTCAGATATATATGAAACAGTAGGTATATTCATAGCTATATTTTTAGCAACCATTATTTCAACATTATCAGAGTATGGTAGTGAAAAAGCATTTGAAAAACTTAACGAAGAAAATTCAATTATAAAAGTAAAAGTCTTAAGAAATTCAAAGAAAGAGACTATTAATATTGATGAGTTAGTAGTAGGGGATATAGTTTATCTTGAAAGCGGAGATAAAGTACCAGCAGATTCAATTATCATTAAAGGTGAATTATATATTGATGAAAGTATTCTTACAGGAGAAACCAAAGAAAGACATGCGATTATTAATGATGACATATATATGGGTTCTATTGTAACTGATAAAAGTGCAACTATTGAAGTAACTAATGTAGGTGATAAAACTTTTTATGGTAAAATAGCAAATGATATTCAAGAAAAGCCAGTAGAAAGTCCATTAAAGTCAAGACTTAGAGTTCTAGCTGGACAAATAAGTAAGCTCGGATACACTGCCGCTTTATTAATACTAATTTCATATATGTTTAATGCAGTGATAGTAGCAAATAATTTTAATATAGAAAAAATACTTGAGTTTAAAGACTTTTCATCTCATTTACTTTACGCTTTAACACTTAGTGTTGCGGTGGTAGTAATGGCAGTACCAGAAGGTCTTCCAATGATGATAACTTTAGTACTTTCTTCAAACATGAAAAGACTTCTAAAAAGAAACGTACTAGTAAGAAAATTAGTTGGCATAGAAACAGCAGGTTCTCTAAACATTTTATTCACAGATAAAACAGGCACATTAACAGAAGGAAAACTAAGTGTAGAATTATTCACAGATGCAGAACTCACTGAATATAAAAATATAAACAAGTTATCAACAAATAAATATGAGTTATTATATCAATCACTCGTTTATAACAATAGTTCATTTCTAAATAACGGAATTCCAGAAGGAGGAAATACAACAGATAGAGCACTTCTTTCTTATATTGGAAGAGATGATAAAACAAAATACAAAATTATTAACAAAGAAGAATTTAATTCAAAACTAAAATATTCAACAGTGGAAACTAACTACAAAGGAAGCACAGTATTTATAAAAGGAGCATACGAAAAGATATTAGAAAAGTGTACTAAATATCAAAAAAGTGATGGCTCAGTAAGAGTGCTTATTAACAAAGAAAAGTTAACTAACTATGTAAATGCTAAAACAAACGAAGGCATTAGAGCACTTGCTCTAGCTTATAAAGAAAGCAATTCTGACTCATATATATTACTTGGTTTTGTTTTCCTAAAAGATAATATAAGAAAAGAAGCATATGAAGGCATTAGAAAGATAAAGAATGCAGGGGTTCAAGTTGTCATGGTAACTGGAGATGCAAAAAATACTGCTGTTTCAATAGCTAAAGAATTAAAAATTATAACAAAACTCACTGACAAAATATTAACAAGCGATGAATTTAATAATATGACTGATGAAGAAGTAAAAAAAGTTCTTCCTAACCTTAGAGTATTAAGTAGAAGTCTTCCACAAGATAAAAACAGATTAGTAAAATTAGCTCAAGAATTAGACTTAATAGTTGGTATGACAGGAGATGGAATAAATGATGCTCCCGCACTTAAAAGAGCAAATGTAGGATTTAGTATGGGAAGTGGCACTGAAATAGCTAAAGAAACAAGTGACATAGTGATAATTGACAACAATATACTCTCTATATCAGTAGCAATTTTATATGGAAGAACAATATTTAAAAGCATAAGAAAATTTATAATATTTCAACTAAGTGTTAATATATGTGCAGTTCTCTTAAGCATAGTAGGTCCATTTATAGGAATATTATCTCCAATAACAATAATCCAAATGTTATGGATAAACATGGTAATGGACACACTTGCTGGACTTGCTTTCTCATATGAACCAGCGCTAGATGAATATATGGAAGAACCACCTAAAAAAAGAAATGAAAAAATAATAAACAAATATATGACAAATCAAATATTGTTTAATGGCTTATATGCCGCACTACTATGTATATGGTTCTTAAAATCAAAATTTATAAGTTCAATTTATAGAGTAGACCCATCAAATAAATATTTGTTAACTGCATTTTTTGGATTATTTATATTTATTGCGATCTTTAATGCATTTAATGCAAGAACATATAGATTAAACATATTATCAAATATACTTAAAAACAAAGTTTTTATAGCTATAATTACTCTTATAGCTGTAGTCCAGGTTATACTCATATATTACGGAGGAGAGGTATTTAGGACAACAGGCTTAACTATATATGAATTTGAAATAATGATTATTTTAGCGTTTTCAATAATTCCATTTGACATAATAAGAAAAATAATTTTAAAGAAAAATAAAATAACTAGGAATATCTAGTTATTTCTTTTTAGTAAGTCTTACTTCTCTCTCAAATTCACCTTTCATCAATGATAGTTCAACACTTCTTTGATTAAAATATCTAACAAGCTCTTCAAATTCATCTTGATCGAAATCACATTCCATAGTTTTAAAATGAAATTGATGAAATAAATATTGATTATAAAAGTCTGTATATCGTCTTAAAGGATCACTGAAATGTCCATAATATGGATACCCAAGACCTGCATGTTTAGAAGGAGTAGTTGAATAAACACTTTCTAAATAAACATTATCAAGTATCTTTTTAGTGTAGTCATCAACATACATTCCCATTTCATCAACCAAGGTAGATATATACTCATCATCCTGTTTTCTAAAAATAAATGGAATATTTTCATCTTTAGCAATCTTGGCTGTTAAAAAATTATATAAACTCATAAATTCACGAACTATTACATCGCTCTTAAGTTTTTTATATCTATCTAATTTTTTGCTTTTTTCTTTCTTTTGCCAATAATTTTCCTTACTATTATTTCTACTTTCAAGTGCTTTAGCAATCATAAATAAATCACTAATTCTTTTATCAAAGCCATTAAAACACACACTATCTAAAATATTTTCAGTTTGCAAGTAAGTTAAGTTTTGACTAACTACTATGTTATTTTTCTCGATATAATAATCAAGTATTTCACCTGAATCATTTAAAACAACGTACAAAGAGATTGCTCCTCTATGTTTTCCTTCATTAAGTGAAAGAGCATTTTCAACTTTACTAGGAAACATTCGAGTTTTAGCACCTTTCCAATATAAACATTTATAATTATTTCTAGCATTGAGATCTAGTTCACTATTTTTTGGTATAGCGCTACCCGCATCTGCAACATAAATACCAACTATATATTTATTTCCATCTTTTTTAATGCTTATACCATCATCTCTTAAGAAAGTACTGCTTCCATCAATCGTAATTATATTTTCATCTATAGCAGGACTTGTAATTTTGTGAATAGGCCCATTTGGTATATTAGTTATAATTCCATATTTTTCAAGTATTTCATTAGAAGTAAGTCCTCTTTTAACCCCATTTATAATTAAATATATTTCATAACTAAAAAGATTATTTTTACTAGTAGAGTTATGTAAGAATCTTAAATATTTATCTTTATTAACTTTAGAAGTATATAGCAATTTTAAAAGCGTAATGTAATAATAAATATCTCGGTCCTCTGTTTCTAATGCTTTCATTGCTTTAAAAAATACATAATCAAATAGTTCGTTATTTTTAGTCATTAATGCTTCCTTATTAATGTTTAAGAATTTTTTGATTATATCAATATCTTCATGCTTATCAATTAGAGTGATAATAAGTTTAACTAAAGCATTAGCATCAACATTTTTATCCAATACTATCTCATCTAATTGATTAGCCGAATCTAATAATATTGAGTTACTATTATTTTTAAGAATTGCCAATATAGGTTCTCTTAACTTTTTAATTCTTTTTCTATTAACATCAATTTCTTCTCTATTAAAATTGATCATATCGCAAAGAATACAATATAAATCAATTCCATTTTTAATAATAGTTGTATGATAATCATCATTGGTAAATGTATTTATATTGGTTAATAAAGCTCTATACGCATCACGTAACATTTGACGCGTACTGCAGTCACAATCTCCTAAATAAAGTTTAATAGCTTCATCCGTAAAATTGCCATAAAGAATAAAATTAAATATTCTTGGGTCAGAACTCATAAATAACTCTCTTTCTAAACTAATAATAACACAATGATTAAAAAAATAACAATGATTTCAAACTATATGATATAATTTATTTAGGAGTGAAGAGATGTATAAAGTAAAGAAAACTATATTATATATATTAGTACTATCATATATTGTCTTATCAATGATAGAGTTGATAAAATATTTTAAGGTTGATACAACTTTATTTGGAGTGATTTATTTATCTATCAATCTTATTATATTATTTTTATTTATTCCTGTTACATATAATTATAAGAGAAATTATTCTAATGCAAGAATAAGCAAATTAATATTAATTATAGTTATAGGAATTTTTAACTCATATATATTGAATAAGATAGTTTTAAGCAATATGAATTACATAGATAGCTCGTCATTATATATTTCATCTATAAGAACTATTAAAAACATTCTAAAAGGAATAATATATTTATCATTAGGAGTATTTACATTTTTTGAAGCAAAATTAAATAAAAAAATACCTAAAATGATTAAAAATATCAAAAAAAGTTGATTTTTAGCTTAAGATGTAGTATAATATGTGTCGAAAAGTTGATAGGGTAAATATGATAGATATTGACAAAAACGTAAGTTTGTGGTATAATACAAGACATATTTACAAAGGGGGTAAATAATATGGAAAAAAAATTAGTAAAGGCAATAGAAACAACTAGATATAATAGTGCAAAAAAATCAAATCAATTAGTTAGTGAATATGAACTAATTAAAAAAATGGAACCTGAAAATATTGAGGCACAAAATGCTAAAGCATTAGAAGCTCAAAAAGCATATAAAGAATATATGGCTGCTGATAAAGAAATTAAATCTTATAAAGAATTAGACGCAGAATTAGAAACTTTATATAAAGCATCTCTAGCAGCAAAAGAAGGTTCTGAAGAAGAAGTAGAAGCTACAAAAAGATTTATGAAAGCTTTAGAGGCATTTAGTAAGTATGAAAATTCTTTAATGAAAAAATATAGTGTTGTTCCTTCTGCTGAAGAAAAAAAGAAAAATGAAGCAGTTAAAGAAGATGCTAAACCTGTTGAAGAAATTGAAGAATCAATTCCAACAGAAGAAACTGAAAAATTCGAAGAAAAAGATAACAATAAAAAAGGAACTGCTAAGAAAGTTATCGCTGGAGTATTAGCTGTAGCAGCAGCTGCAGGACTTGGATATGGCTTAAGAGGCTGTACAAGTAGAACACAGGATGGAAATACAGCAATAGTTGATACAGATTTAGATGAAGATGAAGAATTAACTGGTAAATATGGTCAATTCAAAGATGTAACAAATGATGAACAAGTAAATGCAAGAGCAAATTACTTATATAATACATATTTTGAACAATTCAGAAGTAAATTAACACCAACTGAACAAGAAATGATTACTCCAGAAAAAATTGCTAACATTATTAGAGTAGCAAATGGAGAACTTCCATTAGACGCAGATGGTAACAAATATTATGATGCAAATTTAACTGATGATTATATTCAAGCATTAACAAAGATAACTGCAGATCTTCCATCATCACCAACACTTGATAAAATATATAATGTACCAACTCATTTATTTGCAGTAGATGGTAGTGATTTATCAAACTTCATGATGAAATATGATGAAGATTATGAAAAAGTAGCAGAAGCAAGAAATAATCGTGATGGTGAAAAAGCTCAAGCAGCAATTGCATCATTAGGAGAAAAATTATGGTATGAGTGGTCACTTCAAGGTATGAACTATGAAATAGATGGTAAAATGACTGATTATAAGAGTCCATTTGATCTACCAGCAAAAGAAAGAGCATTAGCATTAAATGCATCAGTTGCAAAATATGGACCATACGTATTTGAATACAACTTAAATGCAATGCAACCTGTATGTATAAATGCTTGTATAGATTATTATTCAAAAACAATGAAACAATTAACTGTAAATGAAATCTTCGTAGGAGTAACTAGTGGTGAGTATGATACAGTAATTGCAAAAGCAGCAGGAATCGAAGTTGATAAAGAACCAGATTCAATAGCTTTTGATCAAGACTTAAGAGACGAACTAGAATTTAAATATAAAGAACTTAAACAAATGACATTAAAATAATTAAAGGGGGAAATGAATTATGTATAGTAATGAAAGAGGTTCTAGATTTAGTATACTTGACATAGTTGTAAAATTAATATTCGCAGCATTGTTTATCTTCATATTAGCTTGGTTATTCAAAAAGAATGTTCCAAATATGGCTCCGTTCTACAGCAACGTATTTAGAGAAAATATAAAATATATGCAAGAAGCAGGAGAAAGTTATTTTACAGATGACAAGTTACCTAAAGAAATAGGAGAATCAAATAAAATTTCACTTGCAGATATGTTTGATAGAAGATTGATATTACCTTTCGTTGATGAAGATGGTCATTCATGTAATCAATATGATTCATATGTAAGCGTTACAAAAACTGACAATGGTTATGAACTAAAAACAAACCTAGTATGTAATAAAGAAAGTAATTATACAATTAAAATTCTAGGATGTCATAATTATTGTAAAGATGCTTTATGTAGTAAAACTTGTAGTGTTGAACAAATAACAGAATATAAATACAAAAAATTAAGCAATGTTACTACTTATAAATGTCCAAGTGGATATAAGAAAGATGGTAAATATTGTGTTCAAAGTAAAATAGTAGATTCTAAATCAGCAACTAAGACAAATACAACAACTAGAGTAGATGTAATTGATGCTGATAAAGTATATGATAGTGGTAAGAAAACTGAAGTAGATGTAATTAAAACTAAAAATGATGATACTTATGAAAAAGTATATATAAATGCAATTAAAGAAGTATCAACTGGTACTACAACTAGAACAAAAGTATATGTAGATCCAATAAAATCAACAACTAGTGGAAGTACATCAACTACAAAAGAAGCTTATAGCTGTCAAAAAACAAAAACAGTAAGAGAATCATATGATTGTACTAAATATAAAACTGAAACTCAATGTACAACAAAATATAAACAAGAAGCATATAGTTGTAATTGTTCAACTAAATATGTAGGTGGTGTATATAAGACATCATGTAATACATGTTATAAATCAGTTCCATATCAATCATGTAGTGATGTTAAAAAATCTTATACTGATACATGTTATAGAGATGTAACAAAAACATATACTGATACATGTTATAGAGATAAAACAACAACAACTCCAGGATCAACAACTTATAGTTGTCCATCATATGCAGAAGGAAGCGAAGGTTCAGGATCAAGCTTAAAATGTTATTATTATCAAGAAACATCAACAGCTGGTAGTACAACTTATAGATGTCCTGCCGATGCTGATGGAAGTTCAGGATCAGGTGCAAACTTAAAATGTTACTACTTAGAAAAAGTATCTGGTGGATATTCATATAAGTGTCCATCAAAAGCAAATTACTCAACTGGATCTGGAAAGAATTTAAGATGTTATGTTGTTACTAATGGTTCTTATCATTATGAATGTAATGAAAAAGGATATAAACTTGATGGTAAAACTTGTAAGAAAACTATAACAGAAACTTCAACAACTAAGAAATGTGATAGTGGATATAAACTTGAAGGAGATAAATGTAATAAATATTCTACAAGTAAAATTGATGCAACTAAGACAACAACTAAGAAAACAATTTATAAATGGAGTAGAAGTGAAAGCTTATCTGGATGGACAAGAACTGGAGATACAAGAACTGTTCAAGGCGAAGAGAAATGTGAATAATTAGAGAAATAATAGAGAATATTTCTCTTTTTTCTTGTATTTTTAGACAAAAAAAGATAAACTAAATATGGAGGTAAATGTATGGCAACAGCTAAAAACAATAAAAAAGGAAAAAAGATAAATGATACTGCTAAAAAGACAACTAAATCTTCAACAAACACTACTAAAAAAGTTGTGTCAGGTAATAAACAAAATAAAGTTGTAAAAGATCAAAAAGAAGAAAAAGTTACTGTAGCAGTTAAAGAAGCGGTTAAACCAATTAAGAAAAATAAAGATTTAGGATGGTTATGGATCTTACTAGGAATAGTATTACCACCAGTTGGAATAATCCTATACTTCGTTTGGAAAAACAAAAGAAAACAAGATGCATTAAAAGCAGGTAAAGCAGGTCTTGCTGCACTATGCGTTTGGTTATTTATAGGTATGTCATTTATACTTAGCGATAAAGGTGGCGGAGTTAATAATGATAGTACTGAACTAAAAAATGTTGATGTAAAATTAGCATCTGATACAATTAAAAATTGGTATAATGATTTAAATAGTGGAGCTGGAGTTGTAACAGTAATCGCTAGTTCAACTTGTCCTCACTGCAAAAACTACAAACCAATTATTACCGATGTTTGTGAAAAGGAAAATATTAAATTATACTTCTTTGAATCAGATGAATTATCAGAAGATGATTATACAATTTTAACTAATTCAATTAATCTTAAAAATTATGAAGGATATGTCCCATATACTTTCATAGTAAAAGATAGAAACTTTGTATTAGATCATACTGGTGAACAAGATGAAACAAGCACAAGAGAAATGTTAACAAATGCTGGATTATTACAAGGTTAATAAAAGTAAAGAAAAACTAGGAAACTAGTTTTTTTTTCTACTATATAGTATAATTTTATTAGGGTGAAGTAGATGAAAAAAAGTTTATTCTTAATAATTACTATAAGCTTAATAGCTATTTTTACTAAGTATTACATATCAAACTATAAAATAGAATATAAAGTAGATGGTTATGAAGTAAAAACAATATATAAAGATTCAAGGTTTTATTTTGAAATAACAAAAGATATAACATATAACTTTGATATATATGAAAAAAGAAAATTATCAAAAACAAAGATATCTAAAGTTGAAGAGTTAGAACTTACAAACTATTCATGTATAATTCCTAAAATAGATAACATTAAAACTTATCCTTTATGTTATGATAAAGAAACAAAAGAATACATTGATTATAATTTAATCGATGATGAATTAATAAAAGAATATCAAAATAAGACAAATATAGACTCAAAGCCAGATAAAGACTTTGTATACTATAATTTACTTAAAAATAATGAATATATGGCTCTATGGACCTATAAAGGCTATATAATAATGAATGGAGACACTTACAAGAATATAAACATATTTAAAAAAGATAGGTATGATAATTCAATATCATATATGATAAAAAATAGAATTTATATGCCAAATTATGATGAAGAGCACGAATATTCAAAATTAGTAACTTTTAATATAGAAACTCAAAAAATAGATTACATTGATTTAGACAAAAAAATAGACTTTGATTCATATATAGTTGGAGACATAAAAAATAAATTATATATATTTGATAATAAAAATAGTATATTATATGAACTTAATCTAAAGAAAAATAAACTAGAAATACTATCCAACAATGAAAAAGGTTTTGTTAAATATGAAAATGGTGAATGGACAAATTGTAGCAAAACAGAATATAAAATAGATAAAATAAAGTATAATGAAAATAAAGACTCTAACTATGCATATACTATTAACGAAGGAATACTATACAAACAAATAAATAATAATAAATCAATAAAAACAAAAATATCTAGCAATATTACTAACATAATATTTGAATATAAAGATAATATTTACTACATTTATGAAGATAATTTATATTTATATAACCCATTAAAAGGTAATAATAAAGTTTTCTATAATTATGAGTTAAATTTTAACAAAGATAATACTATTTTTACATATATTAAATAACACTTAAAAAGTATAAACATATAATACTTTAGGTGATTATATGTTAGATAATAATACTAAGGAATTAGAAAGTCCTTTCTATAATTTATATGAAATAAAAAAAGGAGATTCTCTATATAAAATCTCTAAAGAATTTAATGTTAATACTAAGTTATTAGCAGAACTTAATGGACTAAATTTAGACGATTATATATATCCTGGACAAACACTATTGATACCTAAAAAAGATGTTAGTTATTATATTACTAAAGATGGAGACACACTATATAATGTAAGTAATATATTTGGCGTAAAAGAATCAGATATAGTTGATAATAATAGAACGATATACTTATTACCAGGACAAATGATTTACTATAAAAAATAGACTAACTACTAGTCTTTTTTTTTATAACGTGATATACTTTTTATAATAGGAGTTGGGTAATGTGATCATAAAGAAACCTTATGCTTTCTTGATTAAAAAATTTAGATGGATACATGGTATTCTTTTTGTCATGCTTGCATATTTAGGTATACGTTCTGTAGAAATATACACATTTTTTAGTGATTATGCTACTAATCATACGTACACACTATCATCAACACTTGCATCAGAATATATAGATATATTATTGTTTGCTGTCACCGTACTAGCTATACTATTTAGTGCATTAATATATTTTATTCTATCAATGAAAAATAAAGATAGAAAAACATATATGTGGTTATGTTTATACTATTTACTATTATTTGCATATTTCATATATATATTTGGTATATTCCATGGTTTAGAACAAGTAGGTTTAAAATTTGAATCTATAAGAGCGATAAGAGATATAAGTGCAATAGTACTTCTTCCACAAATAGCATTCTTATTTATTATTTTAGGAAGAACACTTGGATTTAATATAAAGCAATTTGATTTTAAAAAGGATCTAGAAGAATTGCAAATAGATACTTCAGACTATGAAGAAGTAGAAGTAGTATTTGGAAAAAATAATTATAAAACAGCAAGATTTATTAGAAAGTTTTTAAGATTAACAAAATATTTTATATTAGAAAATAAATTTTTTGTTACTATAGTTGCATCAATAATAGTATTAATAACATCATTGGTTGTATTTATAAATTTAAAAGTATATAATGTTGATTACAATGAAAATGAAGAAATTATAGCTAATAATTTATCATATAAAATTACAAACTCTTATATAGTTACCAAGGATTTAAGTGGCAATACTTTATCAAATGACAAATCATATATAATAGTTAAACTAACTGTAAGTAATAAGACAAGTACAGACTATAATTTGGTAAGAGAAACTTATAGATTAGAAGATGATAATGAAATGTTAATTCCAACATTTGGTCTTGAAAATCAATTAAGTGACTTAGGTAAATCATATTCACCAATGGAAATACGATCTGGTGTAACTGAAACATTAATAGTTGCTTTTGAAGTTCCAACAGAAAGCATAAAAAAAGAATATATATTTAAGATTAAAAATTATAATGATGCTCAATTTGGTAACATAGAAACTAAATACAAAGATATTATTATTAAGCCAAAAGAAATAGATAAAAAAGAAACTGAAATAGGTAAATATTATCTCCCTATAGAAGTAAACTTTAATAAGAGTATGTTAGAAGAAAGTA
>OIYR01001494.1_pt1 | contig 11637 bp, 8 predicted proteins | sample 1588221 | NCBI WGS metagenome assembly OIYR01 (sample SAMN03283292) | human gut metagenome | biome: human-associated habitat; material: feces | host: Homo sapiens | place: Peru | collected 2012 | reverse complement strand
TATTTTTACCGATGACGCTTACATATTAAAAATAGCAATGAACAAAGAAATTAATAAATTTGATTTAATTAATACAGGTAACATGGGTGCTGATGAGAAAAAGTATATTAATGAAATAGTTTATAATGATTATAAAATAGTTAGAATTGTATCTCATCATATTCATAATAAAGAACAATTAGATTTTGATAAGTTTAAATTAAATAGAATAGTAAAACAAGTAAAGAAGAAAACTTTATCACTTAGAATAAAAGTACTTAATATTTATACTGATATAGAAGATGAAAAGATATTATCTAATGATGATGTTTTAATAAATAAAGAAGAAGATATTAATCCTATGCAGGAATTAAAATATGAGTATGATAATAATAAGACTGTGATTTATTTACTTGACAGCAGTGATTATGTAGCTAGAACTTTAATTAAATCTTGTGCTTGTGATGATGTTATTAAGAAAGCTACGGATCTTATTAACGGGATGATTATTGATGGAACTAAATCTTCAATTATTCCAAATGGTTTTCGTTTAATAATTCCTTCTGGGACAGAGATAAGAAATATAAATTGTGAAAATAATATCTTAACAGTTGATTTCTCTAAAGAGATCTTAGAAATAAGCGAAAAATATGAAGAAAAAATGATAGAAGAAATTGCAATAGATGGAATGGAATGGATAAAGGAAAATGATGAGAGAATTTTTTCTACAGATCATCAATGGTATATGGATCTTTATAAAAAAACATATACAGACTTCTTAACTGAATTTGGTGATGGTAAAAAACCATCTAAAGAAGGAACAAATAAAGCTGTAGAAATGGCTGATGAATTAGAACTTCCAAAGACAAGTGAAAATTCAGGCAAACTTGGAAGAGTAAATGATCTTTTATTCTTTAGAGTTACAAAAGGTGTTATTGAAAAAGCAAAGAGTGTTAAAGAAATCAGTTTAACAGAAAAAGATGGAAAAGCAAAGAGCTTTGGAGATATATGGGAAGCTTATAATAAATATGATTTAAATAAGAGATTGGCTAATGAAGGAAAGAAGGCCGCTGAGGCTGCTCGAGCTGCTAAAGGAAAAAGTAAAGAAACTCCAGAAGCTGAAACATCTGATAAAGGAGAAACTAGATAGTAATAGATATGATAGATTATATTAATGTAATAGGAGGCGGTCTTGCAGGATGCGAGGCTGCCTATCAAATTTCCAAAAGAGGAATAAAAGTTAAATTATATGAAATGAAGCCAATGAAATTTTCACCAGCTCATTCAAATGAAAATTTAGCAGAAATAGTATGTAGCAATTCTTTTAAATCAAATTTGTTAACAAATGCATGTGGCTTATTAAAAGAAGAGTTAAGAAAATTAGATTCTTTGCTAATAAAAATTGCTGATGAAACTAGTGTGCCGGCTGGACAAGCTTTGGCTGTCGATAGGGAAGAATTTTCTGGAAGAGTAACAGAATTTATTGAGAATGATAGTAATATAGAAATTATAAAGAAAGAAGTTACGGAAATTCCTACAGATGAAATTTCAATTATCGCAACTGGTCCTCTTACGTCTAATGATTTGTTTGATAAGATTTCAAATATTATTGGTAATAATGAGTTACATTTTTATGATGCAGCTGCACCAATAGTTCAAAAAGACTCTATTGATATGAATATTGCTTTTTATGGTGATAGATATTCTCAAGAAAAGAAAAAAGATGAGACTTTAGATGAATGGAAAATTAGAATAGAGAATGAAGAAAAAAATTATATAAATTTGCCAATGAATAAAGATGAATATGAGAATTTTTGGAATGAACTTGTAAGTGCTGATGTGGTTGAATTACATTCATTTGAAAAACAAGAAATTTTTGAAGGATGTATGCCTGTAGAAGTGATGGCCAAAAGAGGTGTTGATACTCTTAGATTTGGACCATTGAAGCCTGTTGGATTTGATGATCCACGTACTGGAAGAAGACCATATGCTATTGTTCAATTAAGGCAAGATAATTTTGCGGCATCGTTATATAATATTGTTGGATTTCAAACTAATTTAAAATATGGTGAACAAAAAAGAGTGTTTTCTATGATTCCTGGTTTGATGAATGCTGAGTTTGTTAAATATGGTGTTATGCATAGAAATACTTTTATAAATTCTACGAAAGTTTTAAACAATAATTATCAATTAAGAAATAATGAAAATATATTTTTTGCTGGACAGATAACTGGCGTAGAGGGATATGTGGAATCTATAGCATCAGGATTAATGGCTGGAATAAATGCTGTTAAATTTGCAAATAATGATAAGAAATTTGTATTGCCAAAGGAAACAATGATAGGAGCTTTAACAGAATATATTTCAACGGATAATGAGAAATTTCAACCAATGAATGCTAATTTTGGCATTTTACCAGAATTACCAACTAGAGTTAGGGATAAGAAAGAAAGATATCAAATGTTAGCGGACAGATCATTAAAGCTAATAATTGCAGAAAAAATATAGTGAAAAATGCATACTTTAAAGTATGTATTTTTTTTTATGCAAAAAATAATACAGAAATATAACAAATGTATTAACTTTCTGTAAAAACATTGTTTATTTTTGTTAATTTATGTACTATTAAAGTAGATATTTTTATAAATGGGGGAAAAAACATGCCAGGTAGTAACAATAGAATGACACAGGAACAATTTGAAAATGAACAAATGGAAAGTTTTAATAGAATGAGATCTAATATACAGGCTAGAATTGTAGAATTAGAAGGAGCTGTAGAAGGTTCAAATGAGTATGATGAGTTACAGCAATTAAGAAATGATTTAAATGATTTGGAAAGTAATGTTCAATCATGGAGAACACTAAGAAATCAAATTGCTGAAAATAGGCAAAGTAGGAGTAGGACTCCCCAAAGGAGAAATAATCCGTCATATTTATTGAGAAATGTTAATCTAAGGTTAGATGAATTGAGAAATAAGTATGATGATGTTAGAACTGATCCAACGCCGGAACCAGCACCAGAGCCGGTACCAGAACTAACACCAGAGCCAGAACCAGCACCAGAACCAACACCAGAGCCAGAGCCAGAACCAGAGCCAACACCAGAACCAGAACCAACACCAGAGCCAACACCAGAGCCAGAACTAGAGCCAGAACCAACACCAGAGCCAGAGCCAGAACCAGCACCAGAACCAGAACCAACACCAGAACCAGCACCAGAACCAACACCAGAGCCAGTACCAGAGCCAGAGCCAACACCAGAGCCAGCACCAGAACCAGAGCCAGAACCAGCACCAGAGCCAGTACCAGAGCCAGTACCAACACCAGAGCCAACACAGGACACTCCAAGTGTAGAGGGAATAGAAGTAATAAGAAAATCTGAAATTAGAGATAGAATTGATGCTTATGAACAGGGTTCAACTTATGAAAATGAAAAGCAAATTCGTGAATTAAGTGAACAAATACAAAAAATACTTGATGAGCATGGTATGACAGACGCTAATGGTCAGGCTGTAGTTAGAGAAAATGAAGGACAATTAATTAATGAAAATTATCCAGAAGATGTAAAACGTGCTACTGAAATGAGAAATGAAATTAGAAATTTGGCTGCACAAAGATCTAATACTATTTCTCAACGTGGTGAAGATGTTTTGCCAGTTTTACGTGAGTTAGAATCTTTGGAGAATGTTCCAGGTTTAGATTTTGAGGCAATATATGCAAGTGAAGTTGATACTAGAATAGAAAATTATAGAGAAGATTTGGCTAGATTACATAGAAATGATCCACGTCAACAGTTGCAGGATAACAGAAGAAGACAAAGAGAGATTGAATCACGTGTTAATGAAATAAATAATCTTATAGGTGGATTAGAACCTGGTAGAGATGCTGTTAGATTAGAAAATTTACTTAATGAAAGATCAAGATTAGGAAGAGAATATGGAACGCTTCGATTGAGAGAAGAACAATGGCTTAAACTTAATCCAACAGTAGATATGACTGATGAAGAATTACTACAAGAAAATGATCGAAGACAAAGAATTGATGAAGTTAAAGCTAATAAAGAGAGATTAGAAAATGAACTTCAAGCTGCTGAAATGGAAAGACAAGCGATTAGATCAAAATATCAAGATGGAATGACTCAGGATGAGGAAGAAAATGATCCAAGCACTGAACTAGATGAATTAGAACAGAGAATTAGTCAATTAAGAAGTGAAATAGAAAAGGCTGATGCAGAATTGGCTAATGATAATTCAGAATTTAAAGATGTTCCACAAGAACTTATAACTGATGCTTTAGATAGAAGAGCGAAACAAAATAGAGAACAAGAGAGATTAGAAAATATAATTGATGAATTGGAAAGCCTTCAAAGGGAAAGAGCTGTTATAAAAGATATTGAGAAAGAAAATGATCCAGAATACAAAGGAGGAGATACTCCAGGTCACGGAGGAGGAGACGGTTTAGAGCACGAAGAAGAAGATGGTCCAGAGCACGGAGAAGGAGATGGTCCAGAGCACGGAGAAGGAGATGGTCCAGAGCACGGAGAAGGAGATGGCCCAGAGCACGGAGAAGGAGATGGCCCAGAGCATGAAGGAGAAGATGATCAAAAAAAGTCACCTAGACATTGGGTAGAAATAATGGCTGAGACACAAACTCAGTCTTCTGGAAGTATAACAACTGCTTTCCATAAGGTGGGAAAAATTCAACCGTTTAGAATGGGACTTACAATTTGGATGGCACCTATGAAGTTAGCTATGAAAGGTGCTGGAAAATTATTTGGAGATGTACTAGGAAGAGCTGAAAGCAAAAAACGTGAAATGGTTGAAAACGTTAGAGGTTTATCTGATGAGGAATTTGATATATTAGTTAATGGATTAACTGAAACTAATATGAGACAATACAAAGTAAACGAAATATACTTAGATGCTGTTCAAGAAGTCTTAGAAGAAAGAGAAAATGCTAAAAAACAAGCTGCTATAAATGATGATAATGTTATTAAGTCTGCTTTAGCGCAAACTGAAGATAGAATGAAGGAAATTGATAAAGAATTACAGGATCCAGCTATTCTTCCTGATAGAAAACTTGAATTAGAATCAGAGAAAGCAAAATGTGCAATTACATATTCTGTATTGAATATGCAACATAATGCGGCTTACAACAGAGAAATGGAAGCTGATAAAAGAATGACTGATTTTGATAGAGGAAAAGTTGGCAAGAGTACAAGAAAGATGAATATTCAAGGATGGTTTGCTGGTTCATTTAACCCTGATAATAGAGAAGTTCATCAAGAGGAAGCAAAATATAGAAAAGAAGCGAGAGAAGCAGCAGATAGAGGTGATACTGTAGCTGTTGTAGAAGCTCAAAGAAAAATTGATGAAATACAAGAAGAGAATACTAATGTAATTCAATTTTTAGAGGGAACTAGATTTGAGTCTCGTGCAAGAATAAATAGAGGTAAACATACTGTTGAAGAGGTTCATTCAAGAGCAAATGATGCTGATCAAACTAAAGGTAGAGAGTTAATGGCTACTGCAATGGCTGCTGTTACATTTGCTAATATGTATAAAACATGGCAAGCAAATCAAGATATGCAACAACAAGTGGATGCTCATTTAAATCAACACAATCAAGAGGTTAGAAATGTTAATGCACAAAATCAACAAGTTCAACAAAGTATAGATAATGCTAATGCACAGAATGCAAACTTAAAACAAGATATTTTAACAACAAAAAATTCTGTTTCATCACAAGAGATGAGTCGAGCTGGTATAGGCGAGATCCATAGAAATAATGCAGCAACCTATTCTATAAGACATGAGGCTGAGTTTGTCAGAGATAATACACCAGGAATTGGATTTAACCATGGAGGTAGTGATGAGGCAATTCATGCTGCTCAAGCTGGAATGACTCAAGCTAGACAAAGTGCAGAAAATGGTGGATTAGGTTCAATACAACAAGAGGTACAAGCTTCTGCTGCAAGAGTTCAAGATGCTGTTAAAGATGTATTACCGGATATTCAAGGATTTACATCTAATGCTGGTAAATCAGGATATATAAATTCAGAGTATGTTACTAATTTACAATATCCTATTGTAAATGGTAGTCCAGATAGCTTTACATTACTTTCTAATGTATTTAGTTCTGTTCAGAAATTAGGTGATCCTGCTCAAGTTGTTGGAACAATTGGTAATGTTTCAGAAATTGCACCTCTTGTATTGAGTACAAGTTCTGGAATGATGATGAATATATTACCATTTGTTACTGCTATGACAAATGCAACACATTTGGAGGTTCAAAAATCTAAAATGAATCTTGAAAGACAAAGACAAGAACAAAGAGAAAGACAAGCTCAAAAAGAGGCTAAAAAAGACGAACCAGAAAAAACTGTAGATGATAATGATGGTAGATAATATGTGAAAGGAGAATGATATGTATAACTTTCCTAAAATCCAATTTGGTGAAAAAGCATTTTATGTTGTAGATGATTTTGAATATGATGGAAGAAAATATTATTATATATATGAAGATGTATATGAAGAAGGAATGGATATATCAAAGTTTGATGGCGATATAGAAATTAACTTTATATTCAAAAGAGAAGACGGAAAATTTGAAAATGTTGTAGATGATAAATTATTTAATAAATTATTAAATATAGCTTCTAAAAGACTTATTTTAAATCAAAATAAATATTTTCTATAACTCAAAATTAAATAATCAACATAGTAAAATTAATCAAAAATAAAAAACTTACAAATTTGTAAGTTTATTTAATTTCATCTAAATTAAGATTTTCTTCTTGTATTAAATCTTTGAACACTTCTTTAAATCTAGCTATTTCCTTTACTTTAGAGTCTTCATATATAACTTTAGTTCTTTTAATAGCTTTATAGAAATGTTTTATTTTAACTTCTGTTTCATTATCATATAATGCCATAGAAAACGCACTCATAACAATAGTTAATGCTATATCTGGATATCTATTTCCTATTTCATATATTCTTTTATATTCATCAGTCATTTCAACTATAAATTTAAATATCTTTTCACGTATAAAATCAGTATAACCTATTTTAATACCAGTTCTTTTTTCATATTTAGGATATGTACCCATCAAAATAGCTACACATTGTTCTTCTGTAGGTTCAGCTACATCAACTTTTAAGAAACGTCTTAAGAAAGCTCTATCTCTTAAAATATAAGCTTCAAATTCTTCATATGTAGTAGCACCAATCATCTTAATTTCTCCACGGTCTAAACCAGGTTTTAACATATTTGCAAAGTCGATACTCATATTAGAAGTATTTCTATTTACAAGTAAGTGAATTTCATCTATAAATAATATTATATTTTTTTTATGTTTTAATTCTTCTACTAATAACTGAAGTCTATTTTCTGATTGTCCTTCTCCAATTTTAGTTTCACCAAGTAAACTTGAAATATTAACTTTTATCAACTCATAAGGTTTTAAAGCGTTTGGAATAGTACCAGTTACCATTCTATAACCAATACCTTCTACAATTGCTGTTTTACCTACACCAGCTTTACCAACAAGTAATGCACTCTTTTCAGGTGTTAATAAAATTTCTATAGTTTGTTCTATTTCATGTTCTCTTCCAATAGCCGGATTTGTAACATATTCTTTTCTACTTAAATTTTCACCATAAGTATCTAAAATACTATATCTTAATTCACTACTAGAATCTTCTTCTTTTATAGTATTTTCTTTTTCATTTCCAAGTTCAACAATTTCTAAATCATTATTCATACGCTTTCCCTCATCTATTTCATTCTAATTTTATCAATTTTATTAATAAAAGTCTATATTTTTGTTGACAAATAAAAAAACATACATTATAATTATTTATGCAAATGCCCGATTAGCTCAGTCGGTAGAGCGCACGGCTGTTAACCGTTAGGTCGTAGGTTCGAGTCCTACAATGGGCGCCATTTGTAAATTACTCTTGAAAAAGAGTTTTTTTTATTGTAAAAAAGCCAGTACCATGCTATAATTCAAAATAGGAGAGTGGAACAATGGAGAAAAATTACAATTATAAATTATTTCCTAATAAGGAAGACCAAGATAAATTCTACAAAATATTAGCAGAACTATATTTAGAGAGAAGCGAGAAGCAAAGACAGGAATTATCTGCTGAGCTTGAAAAACTACAAGAAAGTTGTGGACAAATTTTAAGTGCACACGGAACAAGTGAAAATTTAGTTAAACAAATTATTGACACAAACGCTGAAATTAATGATAGTAGCACAGTTAGAAGTGAAGAAGAAACGGCAAGATTAAAAGATGCCCGTTCAGAACTTTATAGTAAACTACTAGATGCAGTACATTCACTAGAAGCAAACCACGAAACATTATCTATAGGTGAAGACTTAGAAAGAGATGCAAACAAAGCATTTGATCGCCAAGAAAAAACAATCTCTATAAAAAGAGGGGAAGAGGAAGTTAAAGGTACTATTACAGGAGAACCAATTTCTCATGAAGAAATGCTATCTGCTTATCCATTTAAACAAATTAGAGAATTCAAGGGCTTAACTATTGAAGAAAAAGCCGAAACACAAGAAGAATTAGTAAGCAAGCCAAAACAAGAAGAGATTGTAACAGGAATTTCAGAAGCACCTGAAAGTTTGCTAGATAAAGTCTATCCAAAAGTAGAAGAACCTACCGAAGAAGAAATTGCCGAATCTCCAGTTCTTACTGACAATAGTTTCTTCGCTACAGATGATGAACTAAAAGAAGCTATCGAGCAGACTCCAGAAACTCCAATTGAAGATATAAAAGAAGAACCAGACGGCGATGAACCAGATGGATTAGCACTACTTGATGAAATTGCGAAAGAAAAAGAAAATTCACAAGAACCAAAAACAAAAGATATCGTAATACCAGAAGATGATGAAAAAACACTTCCAGAACTTAACGACGATAACTCCCTAACATATGAACTAACAAGTGGAGTATCTTTAAGTGACGTTGCCGAAAGTGCCTACTATGATAAAGGAACATGGAATAAATTATATAGTTTTAACAAGAAATCAATTGACGAAAAATTAAACGGAGTACCTATTGAAACTGTCAAAGATGATAAAAATATTTTAACTGGATTAGTAATTCGTGTACCATTTACTTTAGATATTGCAAGTCCAAAAAAAGTAGAAGCTAAGAAAGTTGCATAATCTATGTACCTTACCAAAGATGAAATCATTGAGATCAATAGTGGTAAAAAATATTTAATTCTCGGTTGCACCAAAATTCTTGAAAAGGAATATTACAAAATTTGTAAAATTGGTGAAAAATTGGATGAATTAATTGGAAATTGTAAATACATTACAGTATCAAAAGAAAATGGACATTTAATTATCGAAGAAATCCTAGAAGAGCCTTTATTAAAGGAATTAGAAGGAAAAATATCAAGCTCATAATGAGCTTTTTTTAGTGCCAAAACTTTATCACGACTTGTATAAAATTTGACAAATAGCCTCATTATATGTTAGAATTAAAAACGTTCGTCTGGGGAGGGGAACAAAAAATGGAAAAAGATTTATCTTCGCTGAAGATATTAAATATTATAATCTGTTTATTATTATTAACAGTATTTGTAGTTTTTACAAGACCAAAAAATGTAGATGCTAGTACATCTGATGAATATCCCTCGATTAGGCTGGGATATGAATTTAAACAATTAGAATTTCTTGTAGATGTATACCAAGAAGAATCTAATAAAATAACATACAACTTAGATTACTATTTAGAAGAAAAGAAAGACACAATTGCTTTCTTCGCTAAAGCTTTTGGCTATAACTACAATGATGTAATAAAGGATTTACAAAACAGAAATGAAAAAGAAGAAGTATTCTTAATGACAAATATCGGATTTCTGAAAAATGAAAATAACGAACTTTTAAATTTTGAAAATTTTGAATATGGTTTACTTGAATATTTTTATAATCTAAATAAAACTAAATCTCTCAAAAGAGCAAATAAATACATTCCCTATGAGGGAAACGCAGCATACGTTGAAAAATTAATAATGTACTACAGTAACATTTACACAAACGTAGATCAAACACTGATGTTAAGTATTGGCGCAGCCGAAAGTGGTTACTACAAAGTAAAATACATGCTAAAGAAAAATAATGTTTATGGTGGTATGAGCACTAGCGGCCTAATAAGACATGATAATATAGAACTTGGTGTTTTATCATATATAAGGATGATGAGTAAAAATTATTATGCCAAAGGTTTAACAACTAAAGCAGCAATCGGTAAAGTTTACTGCCCGGTATTTGAAAATGGCGTGAAAAAAGCAAGTAGTCATTGGATTAACCTGGTAACAACAGCCGAAAGCAAATATAAAAATTACAAAACAGAGATTAATATAAACGATATAATTAACAAAGAGGAATTAGCATAGCTAGTTTCTTTTTTTGATTGAGTAATTTAGAATTATCTTATATAATAAAGTTGGTGATAATATGCGAAAGGATAAAATAAATTATTATTTAGATATAGCACAAGCCGTAACACAAAGAAGTACATGCCTAAGAAGGCACTATGGCTGTATAATCGTCAAAAACGATGAAATAATAGCAACCGGCTACAATGGAGCACCAAGAGGCCGAAAAAATTGTGATGAACTAGGATATTGCTACCGTGAAAAAATGCAAATTCCTAGAGGCGAAAGATACGAATTATGTAGAAGCGTCCATGCTGAACAGAACGCTATCATATCTGCTGCTCGTAAAGACCTTATTGGCTCAACTATCTACATGTGTGGAATAAATGCCAAAACAGCAGAAGTAGAACCAAACAGTACTTCATGTATGATGTGCAAAAGAGTTGTTATAAATGCTGGTATCAAAGAAGTAATAGTAAGAGAACCAAATAACAAATACACCATATATAATGTAGAAGATTGGATAAACGACGATGACTCGCTAAACGGAAAGATGGGGTATTAATGAAAACACTAAAAGATTTTGAATTTAAAGGAAAAAAAGTGATTCTTCGTAGTGATTTTAATGTTTCAATCAAAGAAGGCAAAATAATATCAAATGAAAGAATAATGGCTGAACTTCCAACTATCAATTATTTAATTAAAAGTGGTGCAAAAGTAATTATCATGTCACATCTAGGAAAAATAAAGAGCGAAGAAGACAAAAAAAGTTATTCATTATATATAGTCTACGAAGAACTTTTAAAAATCATAGACACAAAAGTGATTTTCTCTCCTGCGACTCATGGAAAAATTCTTGAAGAAAAGATATCATCTCTTCAAAATGGCGAAGTACTATTAGCAGAAAATACTAGATACGAAGATGTAGAAAATAAAAAAGAAAGCGAATGTAATGAAGAACTATCCAAATACTGGGCTAGCCTAGCGGACATATTCATTAACGATGCTTTTGGAATGACCCATCGCAAACACGCATCAAATTATGGTATAAGCAAATTTTTACCAACTGGCATAGGTTTCTTGATAGAAAGCGAAATAAAAGGGTTAGCACCGATTTTAGAACCCGAAAAACCATTTACAATTATTATGGGCGGTGCCAAATTAGAAGACAAATTATCTTTAATAAAGTCCTTAGTTCCAAAATGTGATAAGTTATTACTGGGAGGTGGAATAGCCAATACTTTTCTAGCGG
>OIYR01001487.1_pt1 | contig 11668 bp, 12 predicted proteins | sample 1588221 | NCBI WGS metagenome assembly OIYR01 (sample SAMN03283292) | human gut metagenome | biome: human-associated habitat; material: feces | host: Homo sapiens | place: Peru | collected 2012 | reverse complement strand
CTAAAACTAGATAAAATGGTGCTTTTTTGATTTAAAAAACCAACACGGTGCAAATGATGATTTTAAATATTTTTCAAATGCTTTGTGCGTGTCAAAGTGAACTTCTTTAAAAAATAAAACGAGCCAAATAATAAAAGTCGGAACAGCCATATATGGTGTTAAAAAATAAGACAACACTGCTCCTACTAACATTATGCCAGCCCATGTAAAACACTGATTTTTTATATCACGAGAAATATGAGCTTTATCATACAGTGCCTGTTCTTCTTTCGGTAACGAATTAAATCCCGAAACAAATTTAGCCGTTTTTTCTTTAAAATATTGCAAATAACACTCCTATAATCACAAATGGAATAACCAAAACTCCACATAGCCAAAACCCTATATTCATAGTATATTCCTCCTTCACAAATTCCGATTTATTTTCTTGTTCCATCTTTTTTAAACATCTTTTTCAAAGCAATTTCTACTGGAAAAATAGATACAATAAGAACAACACATTGAACCAGCACAAAGATAAGAGAAATTATGCTATATGTACTATCATTAGTACCCAATAGCACTACAGAAACAAGAACCGAAAGAGCAAGCATGAATAAACCCATCTTATACCAAAGTCTTCCACAATACTCATTCGCAAATTTCCATGTATCCATATTTTTCATTGAACGGCTCGTTCTGTATCCTACCAATCCATTAATATTTTTTGGATAATGTTTCCACATGATCCTTCCTGTCACAATTACAACAACAGGAATCAACAAGTTACATAAAAATACAAAATACATAAGATAGACCTCCTTGCAGTCATCGAATAGAAATGATTTTCACTGATAAAATAGAACAGGTAAATTTTACCATCCAATTCAGATGTCGCAATATATACGACATCTTCATTCTTTTGGAGCTTTTAAGATTTTATTCATCCTAAACTGAACATTTGGAATAGTATGATCATTTTGATACGGAGAATCATTTTTCTGCAACTTTCCTTTTTTATATTTATCTATAATTTCATCCACTAATACATATACTCTATTTGCCATATCTAGACTGAGTGCTCCTTCATCGTGGCCATTCCATGCAAAATATCCATCCTTAAGATAAGATAATACGATTTCAGCACCTTTCTGCCATTCTTCTAAAGATACAGCTCCAGGCATTTGTAACCACATATTAGGATTCACATCATCCCCTGTAAAAATCAGTTTATATTTCTCATCAATCAACATGATTGAACCTTTTGTATGTCCAGGGATATTCTTAACAGTCAGTTTCCTGTTACCTAGTTCAAATATATATATATCCATCTTTAATTGCGATTTTGCGACTTATCTTCACTTTTCTGTGTTTTTCGCTAGCACCAATCCTTCGCCCACCCATATGACATGCAAGAGAACAGCACATCACGTTATTAATAAATCTAAGATCCGCTTCATGTACATAATAATTTCCGAATTGTTTAGCACCACCTACATGATCTGGATGCAAATGTGTTGCTACAATCGAAAGAGGCTTTGAAGTGATACTTTTCACTACACCATAGAGATCGCCTACACCCCAACAAGAGTCAATTAACAATGCAGATGTGTCACCCTCTACCAAATAACAATTCACTTTACCCGCTTCACTAATTCGCCACGTTTTATGAGCAATTTCAGTTATATCATAAACACTACTCATACCGCATTGACCTGCCTTCTTTAATACCAATTAATAGAATTCTTTCTCCTGCACATATTCTTATCTTTTATAGAGATACAGAAAAAGAACTTTCCTATATATATATTATACCATTCATCTCATAAGAAAAACAGGAGTATCACCCCCGCCAATATGGGCGAAGGAATACTCCTGTCTAGGTTTATTGTAAGCATAATTCAAACAACAATCAACCATCATTTATAGAATCTTAATACCTGGTATTGATAATAGTCATCCTTTTCTAGATAACCAACTGATATACCTTTTCCATTATATGCTGTTTTACCACTACTTGATTTATCTTTGGCTTCTTCTAATAATCTATCAATCTCTGTATCAGTTGCTTTATTGTAGTTTGCTTTTATGAGTTTTCTTCGCATATATAAGTGCTTCATTATTATACTTACTTGTCTTATCCACATAAATAAGCATATAGTCTACAATATCCGTTGCTTGATCTCCTGTATACTTCTTAGGTACAACAACTAAAGAAACACCTTCAAGAAGTCCATACCAATACTAATCATTCTCTTTTGTCAAATAATCAGTTGAAGCAGCGTTGAGTAAACTATGATTCGCTACTTCAGTATTGAATTTTGCGACTAATACATCAACTGTTTCTTTTTCTACAGAACCATATTTTTCATTGCTTTCCTACAGATTTTTCCTTGCGTCTTCTACCTTAGACTGACCACACCCTGATAATCCAAAAGCCATCAAACAACATAATAGAATAGTCAGAATTCTCTCCATGGTCATTCCTCTTTTTTATAAGTATAAGAGGATACATTTCATGTTTATACTTACTATGACTCATTTTAGATGAGCTAAAAATCATCTTATTGTCCTTATTAGCATTAGAATAGATATATCATTTTATTCCAAATTATCATTAAACTTATATCCAATACCCCAGATTGTTAATATGTATTTTGGTTCATCTGGATTAGGTTCAATTTTCTTTCTTAACTTTCTAATAAAAGCCATAATATTACTATCATCCAACAAATAGTTATCTGACCAGACAGCTTTATAGATTTGTTCTTTAGTAAAGACTTCTCCTTTATTTTGAATAAGGAAATACAGGATATCAAATTCTTTAGGTGTTAAACTAATATCCTTACCTTCCATCACAACTCTTCTACTTCTTGGATGTACCTCTAATTCACCTGCTGCAAGTACATCTGAATTCACTTCTGTTGATTTACTTAATAAAAGTGATGTCACTTCTCCTGTAATCATATCATGAATGCCTGATAGTAACTCCTGTCCACTTTCTGTTTGTGGAGGGTCTTTTATTAACTTTTCTAACAACCATTTTTCAAGGATGGAATCCATCTTGATTAAACCAATATTCTTTTTCATTGTGGGTTCCTCCTAAATTAATTCATGATATTTCTTCTGATAGAATACTTTAACGATAGTAGTCAGAAGCATATACAGTATAACTACAATCAAGAGATATAGAAAATACCAATGAGGTAATTGTGTAAGTCCAATAAATGATGCAGCATGAGTAAATGTGAGTGCTGTAAAGGTAATGATTCCTGTGATTGTGATGACCATAACAGGCATGGATGGTTTGCTTTGAATAAATGGGATTTTACGTGTACGTAAGAAGTGCAAGATTAAAACCTGTGTCCACATAGATTCTAAGAACCAGCCTGTTTGAAATAATGCGATATAACGCATGCACATTGCATTATCATTTAATTGAGTAAATAGTGCACCACATACAAATGGACATAGTACATAATATAAGAAAACAAATGTAATGATATCAAAGAGTGAACTGATTGGACCAAATATCAACATAAAACGACCCAATGTCTTGCCAGACCAGTCTCTTGGTGAAAGTGTTTCTTCTATGTCTACATTATCCCATGGAAGAATGATACATAACACATCATATAAGAGATTTAATAGTAATAGCTGTAAGGATGTCATTGGCAGAAATGGTAAGAAGGCACTGGCCACTACAATGGATAAGATATTTCCAAAATTTGAACTTGCGGTGATCTTAATGTATTTCAACATGTTTGTGAATGTTTTACGACCTTCAAGAATAGCTTGTTCTAAAACACCTAAATCTTTTTGAAGTAATACAACATCCGCTGCATCTTTAGCAGCATCCACGGCTGTATCTACACTAATACCTACATTGGCCTCACATAAGGCTGGAATATCATTGATGCCATCGCCTAAAAAGCCTACGGTATGTCCATTATTTGAAAGCGCATGTACGATACGTACCTTTTGTCCTGGAGAAAGCTCGGCAAAGATATGATTCTTTTCAACTACAACACTTAGCTTTTCGTCACTCATACAATCAATATCATTTCCAATAAATACTGTATCACTTGTAATCCCCACTCTTTTACATACAGACATCGCAACATCCACATTATCGCCCGTTAAAACTTTTGGAGTCACCATCAAATCTTTTAATGCCGTAATCGAGGATTTAGCTGTTTTCTTAGGTGCATCAAAGAAAGCTAGATAACCCATTAAAATCATGGAATCCTCATCTTCGGATGTAATGTAATTTGAATTAATTTCCTTTTTAGCAATGGCAATCACTTTCATGCCATCATTCAACATATCATCCACAATACTTGATACACTTTGAATCGCGTCTTTTTCAATTTGTAGGATTTCACCTTTATATTCAACAAATGAACAACGCTTTAATATATGCTCAATACCTCCCTTCATAATCAAGATATTTTGATTCTCATTTTTTACTAATGTACTCACAAATTTTCGCGTATAATCAAAAGGAATTTCATCGACTTTTGTATAATCCATTAAAAGATTTTCAAAATGTTTTTCCTTATTTGGCATTGTCTTACATGCCAATATCGCATTGTCCACCGGATTACAAACACCTGAATGGTAATAGCTGTTTAAATAGGCATAGTCTAATACATTTGTATTTTCATTTCCCAAAACATCCATATAATATTCAAGAAGAATATTCTCGTTAGTCAACGTACCCGTTTTATCCATACAAAGAACGTCCATACTGCCGAAGCCTTGCATCGCATTGATATCTTTGATGATGGTTTGTTTCTTAGACATGGATAAACTACCACATGCAAGACTTGCCGAAATGACAGTTGGAAGCATTTCTGGCATCAATCCAACAGCTACACTTAATGAAAACGCAAACGATTCAAGTAGCCTTCCACCTGTTATGCTCAACAATATAAAGACAATAGGAATTAATACCGCAATGAATTTCAACATCACCATCGCAATGGAGTTAGCCCCTTTTCTAAACGCATCCTTTTCTTCAGAATCCATTTTCGTAAAGCTGCCATACAATGTGTCATTGCCTACCGCAAGAACAATACCTTCACCTTTACCACTAATGATCGTAGTGGCCATGAACGCAATATTATTCAGTTTCGCTTGATCATAAGATAATGTTTCACTTGTCTTTTCTAAAATGGCACTTTCTCCAGTGATTGCGGCTTCTGAAAGAAATAAATCTTTGACTTGAGTTAATCGAATATCTGCAGGAACACGATCCCCAGCACGAAGTAAAACAGTATCCCCTACAACTAATTCTTCCGCAAAGATTTCTTGAATGTCATCATTACGTTTCACCAATATTGTTTCATGTATCAGTCGTTCAAGTTTTAAAGAGGCATTTTTAGCACTTAATTCCTGAATTAAACGAATCGTACCACTGATAAGTATCATCACAAATATGAGTATACTCGTTGTAAAATTACGTGAAAAATTAGAAGCGAACAAAACGTCAGTAATAAATGAAATAATGCCAAGCACAAATAAAATCACATTAAACGGATTCACAAAAGCTCTTCTTAATCGATAGAGTGTTGTATCCTTCTTTTGATTCAAGAAACGATTTTCACCATACCGCGCTTTCATCGTTTCTACATCCATATTATTTAAACTATGATTCGAAATATCTAGTTCTTTATAAATCGAATCTATATCTTTATAAGCATATTTTTTGATTTTACAATCGAATAACGTTTTTTTAGACATAAAAAAGAATCTCCTTTATGTATATCATACATGATATACAATTGAAGATTCTTGTTTTTTTCATGCGATTATTAAACAATGCCCAATATCATCTCTAAAAGAATGACACTTACTACAATAAAAGCTACAAAGGCAGGACGTTTATAATATGGCACATTCGAATGTTCCAAAATATTCGATAATCTAGACATGCCATACTTTCCTAAATACATATAAATAGGATCCTTTGAATTTTTGACATATTTTAATGTACGAGATAAAAAGATGTCTTCTAATTTTCTACAAAAGAGTTCATCTTCTAAATACGGCAAAACTTTAGAATTAGTAAATACTTGTACGATTTCTTTGGAACCAATCTTTTTAGGTAAACTTCTTTCAATCGAATTCAATATATCTTGATAAACAACTACATCCTTTTCATTTTGAACAAACAATGTTTCTACTTTAGGAACAGGCGGAGGTGTAATCTCATCTTCTTTCATTGAAATGGGTTCTGTTTTAATATCTTGTTTAATTTCTATATTTTGTTCGTAAGAAACAGACTCTATTTCTTGATTTGGATGTAAACATTGTTGATAAGCTTCTTGAATTTGTTTGAATTCTTCCGGATTTTCTTCTGGATGATATTGCTTTAAAATTCTCGCATAAGCTTTCTTGATTTCTTTTTTATCTTGCGTAGGCTCAATTCCTAATACATCCCAACAATTCATGCCAGATACTCTCCTTCTTCATCTTCTTCTTGACTAAAGATATCTAATTGATCTACATTTTGACTTTCTTCAATCTGATCTAAAATTCGCGAAACTTGATGAATAAGACGATTTCTTTTTTGGATATTGTTGATCAAAGTATCCATGTCTTTTGTAAAGTCTGCATGAAGACGCATTAAATACTCTTGTGTTTCTTCATCCACTTCTTGATAGATTCTTTCAATACGAGCAAGCAGAGCATCCACTTCATTATTTTGGTATAAAGCTAAAGATACTTCTTTGATGGAATCTAAACGAACAGAAGCATCCACCTTTTCTAACAAATCGCCTTTCGATACTCTAAAAATATAATGTTCCTTAGTCGAATGTACAATAGCTTCTACATACAACATAGAATTCATGTCATACGAATAGATCAAATCAAAAGATTCATAATCATGCATATTTCTAGGAACATGAATAAAAGCTTGACCTAAAAATAAGTTTTCTTTTGCATACATAGCCTGCCCTTGAAAAACACTAATATTGACTTTAGTTTGCCCTTTATGCACGGTACGCAAAGTCATCTTTTTACTTGTTGGTAAAACTGAGTTTTTAGGGATAAGCACAGTTGATAATTCTAAGTCTGGATTTTGTTCATTGTAAGTAGAAGTACTTAAGGAGAAAGGACAAATATCCGTCACAACTACATCTTTAATATTTTCATCCCTTTGTTTAATACCAATGTATTTTCCAAGTCCAAATGCAACTAAAGAATCCATGTTTTCTTCTTTTAATACAGGAATATTTAAAGCGTCTGATAAATAATGTTGAAGTACTGGCATTTGACTTGATCCTCCTACAAGAATCAAACTATCAAGCTCACTAGCTGAAAAACCACTGTCTTTTACGGCTTTACCAATCACGTTCTTACAAGATTCTAGTAAAGAATGTGTAGTATTAAATAATACATTTTCGTCAAATATACAATTATAATTCTTATTTAAATGAACTAAAGATACTTCAACCACACGTTGTGCACTCAACTTGATTTTAGCTTGTTCGCAAGCACGTATAATACTTTGTTGGAATGATAAATCCAAAACATTAAAGTTTAACCCATTTTTTAAACAAAAGTATTCGGCCATAGCTCGATCAAAATCTGTACCACCCAAATGATTGTTTCCACTAATCGCATTGATGCTAATCACATTTTCAAAACAGTCGACAACCGAAACATCTAAAGTTCCTCCACCAAAGTCAAACACGACGAATGTTTCATATTCATCGTCCATATGACATGCGATTGCGGCAGCACTTGGCTCGTTGATCAACCTTTCTACTTTTACATTTAATAATTCTCCAATACGTTTCGTATCTTGTCTTTGACGTGCATTAAAATAAGCCGGAACACTGATCACAACTTCATCGATAGATTCATGTAAATAATTTTGCGCATCTTCAATCAATTGTTTCACGACAAAAGAAGAAAGTGTAGCTGAATCATACTCTTTCTTATCTAATGTATAAGTAACATCTGAACCCATATTTCGCTTAAACAAAGATGCACTACATTCTGGATGCGTAATTAATCTTTCCTTGGCCAATTTTCCAACAACAATCTTACCATCCAAGATACTGACAGCACTTGGAGTTACATATTCACCATACGCATTAGGAATCAATACGGGTTTTCCTTCTTTATAGACAACCGCTAAACTGTTGGTTGTTCCTAAATCTACGCCTAATATTGTCATATTCTCTCCTAACAAAAGTTTAAAATAGCCAAAATGATACTAAATACAAGTGAAATACTTCCATATACAATCAAACCATATTTTAATATGGATGATAATACATGTTTATAGCCTTCTGTATATTTGGTAAAGACAGATTTCTTGCGTAATACAAAATATAGAATAAAACATACAATGCCAACAATTCCATTATAGATGATCAAAAGTGGAATCAACATTGAAAGAAAGAAGACGCATAAGATCCATCCTACGCAAAACATCATCAATAGTAATACACACAATCCGCCCATAAAATCACCTTCTTTAAATCAACTATAGCACACTAAAAGCGGTATTTCTAGACTATATAAGAATAGTTAGGGTTTAGATCTGCTTTAAGATTACATAGGGCAGAGTGCTAGGCAGCTAAACAATCGCTCCAAAGTATTTTGGGGCGAATTTTGTTATACTGATATTGAAAGGATTTATCAGATGACAAAAAGAAAAAGCGAATACATTTCCAGCAAGATTTGTCCATTCGCTTTCCCTCGACCAAGCCACCTGAAAGGTATGCTTATGATACACTTCTATACTACTGACAACGCCACACAAAATCAAGAGGCTTATAATACTTTTATCGATTCTTTCATACCATTGCTTGCTTCAGTTCCTTGTCCTAAATGTGGTATGATCGGTCTTCTTATTCTTTATGGTACTCATCGAAGAAAATTCATCAATGAAGATATGGCACGTATCGAGCTTTTTATTCAGCGCGTTCATTGTAAGAATTGCGGATCTACTCATATTGTTTTACCAACTACAGTACTCCCTTATTTTTTACATATCATACTTAATATCCAGAATGCTTTGAATTCAGATACAGAAATAAATATTACTTACAGAGATTATTTAAAGCGTCGTTTCAAGTTTGCTTCATTGGAGCCATTCCCCATTTTCACTCGGTTCTTTTCAACAATTCATTCAATTATAAAAAATCGTATTAAAAAGCCTATTTATTTTGGATTTGTCATATCACCAACACACTGTCGTTAGAGTTTCATTCCATATACTCCTATACTGAAATCAGATAAGAATATATAGGAGGTGAAGCGATTTATGAACGATTCTTACGATAATATCATTACCATTTGTAACACTTTCGGTCTTGAAATGGACTGTATCGAGTCCTGTACGAGTATCGTTAGAAACAAGCAGCTGGTTATTGACCTTAAATTGACGGACAAGAGACCACCATGTCCTGAATGTGGTAACGAGTCTGTCAAAATCAAAGGCTATGTAGCCAAAAAAATCAATCATTCCATCTTCAATAATAAAGGATGTGTTCTTGTATACCATGCTAGGCGGTTTGTATGTCCAATCTGCCACACAACTTATTATGAATTCAATCCATTCGTATTCAAAAAAATGAAGATAACCTCAAATGTCATTCAATGCGTAATGAGGGATCTCACAAATCCTAGTGAAACATTCGTTTCTATTGCGGAAAGATATCATATATCACCTACAACAGTAGCTTCTATATTTGATGCAACAGTAAACATACCAAGGGCCAAGCTGCCAAGGATCATGTCTACAGATGAAAACTACGCATTCTATTCACAGGATACACATAGTAAATATGTTTGCGTACTGATTGATCAGCAGACTGGACGCCCTATCGATATCCTTCCAAGTAGACGTTATGATTACTTGGATGAGTATTATTCAAAGATTCCAAAATACGAAAAAGATCAGGTTGAGTTCATAGCTACGGATATGTACGAACCATACAGAAGGATTATACATAAACATTTCAAACATTCACTTCATGTAGTGGATCGATATCACGTAGCACAGGAACTAAACCGAAAAGTAGATTCAATACGACTTAGAATCATGAAACCATATGGATGTATCAATTATAAAGACAGGACACAGGAGCAAAAGGATGCCTATTACCTGCTTAAACATCAGAACCGATTCCTCTTCAAACATTTCACCAATGCGATGTGCAAAGACAAGAAGAGACTGTTCGATGTAACTCGAAAAAGATATTATAATGCACACTTCAGAGCCTATCTGAATCCATATGATATAGCACAAAAGTTGGTATCTATTCATCCGGATATCAACAAAGCCTGGGAGTTAAAGGATGAAGTCACGGATTTTTATGTTTCGAATACAGTCAAAACAGCACCTGAAGCCATTGAAAAAGTCATTAATCATCTTAGAGAAAGTAATATTGAAGAACTAGTGGCATTCAGTAAAACACTAAGTAATTGGAAGATTGAGATCATCAACTCATTCTGTATATCAAAAGCCGTTTATAATGTATCGAAAGACACAGGAGAAATTACTGTAGAACAGAAAAGAATCAACAATGCACTGATGGAGAATCGTAATGCGATCATCAAATTAGTTACGAAAGCTGCCAATGGTTATCGCAACTGGGATAGATTCAGAAATAGATGCATGTTGGTCTTAGAAAAAGGCATCGATTTTGAAATCGACAAGAATGACGGAAGCGTTAAAATGGTTGAAAAAAAGGACCCGGACAACTAAATGTTGTCCGAGCCCAATATCAGCTATAAACCGTTTTGGGGTATATGCCGCCCCTTAAAATCTTGGAGAGCAAATTCACCTAACCCCATCCAAATTTATTGCGCCGATTTCTCGTTGCCTTTTCTCTATGTCCTATTCTTTGTCTTTCTTACTATCTTCAATCACTCTTGAAGCATAAGGTTCTGGTACCGGATCATAGCGGTCCATTTCCATTGTATAAGTACCTAAACCAGTTGTCATACTTCTTAATTCAACACAATATCTAGACATATTTGCCATTGGAACTTGTGCATCGATTTCTTGATCTGAATCCACTGGAGTCATACCCATGATTGAACCTCTACGTTTGTTCAAATCACCAATGACAGCACCTGTAAATTCATCTGGTACACGAATCTTAACATTCATAATTGGTTCTAATAAGATTGGACGAACTTTTGTCATCGCATCTTTATAAGCTAAGTGAGCCGCCATCTTAAATGCCATTTCACTAGAGTCAACATCATGATACTTACCATCTAACAATGTTGTCTTTACATTTACCATCTTATATCCGGCTAAAGGACCTTTTTGACAGCATTCACGAAGTCCAGTTTCTACAGCTGGGAAGTATTGTTTAGGAACAGCTCCACCAAATACCTTTTCTGCGAATACCATTTCTTCTTCATCAGGATTTGGGCTGAATTCAACAAATACATGTCCAAATTGGCCATGTCCACCTGATTGTTTCTTATGACGACCTTCACCAACAGCTGTCTTTGTGATTGTTTCACGATATGTGATTTTTGGATCACTTAATACAACTTCCGCTTTAAACTTAGAATTCAATTTATTCACGATCACATCCAAGTGCTGATCACCAATACCATAGATCACTGTTTCTTTTGTTTCTGGATTGTTTACAACTTTAAATGTTGGATCTTCTTCCTGTAAACGAGCAAGTCCATTTGATAAACG
>OIYR01001485.1_pt1 | contig 11680 bp, 12 predicted proteins | sample 1588221 | NCBI WGS metagenome assembly OIYR01 (sample SAMN03283292) | human gut metagenome | biome: human-associated habitat; material: feces | host: Homo sapiens | place: Peru | collected 2012 | reverse complement strand
CGCAGGATTACCCTCGATTCTATCTGGTGTTAAGAAAGATCTACAACCCATTGGACCATAACAATCTCCTACACCAAACTTATTAATCTTAAGACTCTTCATCATCTTCTCAGAAACATAGTCTGGAACTAAACGCTTAGCAGAACACTTGGCACTTAATTCTGTTAAATACCAATATTTAGAATCTTCTTCAATATTGTTTTCTTCAAGAACATAAATCAATTTAGGGAAAGCTGGCGTAATCCAGATTCCTTTTTCATTTTTTACACCCTTAATTCTTTGTTTCAACATTTCTTCAATAATCATAGCTAAGTCATCACGAGTCTGTCCTTCAGGTACTTCATTTAAATACATGAAGACAGTCACAAATGGAGCTTGACCATTTGTCGTCATCAATGTGATAACCTGATACTGAATCATCTGTACACCTTTTTCAATTTCTTTACGAACACGCATTTCTGCCATTTTATTAACTGTGTCTTCAGATGAATCTAAATTCAATGATTCTAATTCTTCTTTTACTTCACGACGCGCTTTTTCTCTTGAAACCTGTACAAATGGAGCTAAGTGAGAAAGTGTAATACTTTGCCCTCCATATTGTGAACTAGCAACTTGCGCAATAATTTGTGTAGCTACGTTACATGCTGTAGAGAAACTATGTGGTTTTTCAATCATTGTTTCAGAAATAACAGTACCATTTTGAAGCATATCCTCTAAATTGACTAAACAACAGTTATGCATGTGTTGTGCAAAATAATCTGAATCATGGAAATGAATAATACCTTTTTCATGAGCTTCCATAACATCTTGAGGTAACAAGAAACGTTTTGTGATGTCCTTTGAAACTTCTCCAGCCATATAATCACGCTGAACACTATTTACTAATGGATTCTTATTTGAGTTTTCTTGTTTAACTTCTTCATTATTACGCTCCAATAAAGACATGATTTGTTTATCTGTTGAATTGGCCTTACGGATTAAAGCACGTTCATAACGATATGTGATATAGTTGTGAGCTACCGCAAAACAACGGTGTTCCATCAATTCGCCCTCAACCATATCTTGAATTTCTTCCACATTTGGACTTCTCTTCAAGTTTTCACATTTATCGATAACACTTTGCGTTACAGAATGAATCAATTCATCCGTCATTTGATTATGTGTTGTTGCTTTATTTGCTTTTTTGATCGCATTTTCAATCTTTGATGCATCAAAAATGACTTCTTCTCCACTTCTTTTAATTACATTCATATTAATCCTCCCAAAAATAGTTGAAGGTTCAACTATTTTTTGTATACATCTAGTATACTAATAAATTTTTCTAAAACAAGCCTTTACATTCATTCAAAATAATGCTTGACCTTTACATAAAGGAAACCGGTTTTTTATTTTTTTAAAGTCAGCTAATTTGTGTAAATATTTTAATTTCCAACCAATTTTGTGCAACCCCCTTTATCATTAAGATAATCCTAATATCAACATTATTTGTGTCAATTTAAATAAATTTTGATAATTAATGTTAAATTCACATACACTTGATACAATTAAATAAAGAAATATAAAGGAGGTCATTATGGACTATAAAATTAAAGGCGATTCAGATTGCCCTATCGTTGAAATCAATCTGCAAAATAATGAAACGGTAAAAATCGAAAGAGGCTCTATGGCCTATATGTCAAACGTTGTGATTGAAGGAAAAATGAACAGTGACAAAAAAGGTATTGGCGGCGTATTAGGTGCCTTAGGACGAAGTATTACCAGTGGCGAAAGCATGTTTATTACAGAAGCTACCGGAACAAGTCCTGACGGATTACTAGGCATCGCGCCTTCGATTCCAGGAAAAATTGTACGCTTAGAAGTTACACCAGGATGTCACTACTATTTAAATAACGGTGCTTTTCTAGCCTGTGATAATACCGTTAGCTACGAAATGAAAACACAAAGCGTAGGAAAAGCATTATTTGGTGGAACCGGTGGATTCTTTGTCATGCATTCATCTGGTCAAGGTGATCTATTAATCAATGCCTATGGCGATATCATGGAAATCAATGTAGATGAAGATCATCCAATCACAATTGATAATGAACACGTTGTCGCATGGGACGATTCTTTAGATTACGAAATCAAGATTGCATCTGGAACATTTGGATTTACTACAGGTGAAGGTTTAGTGAATGTGTTCCACGGAACTGGCAAAGTCTACATCCAATCTCGCAACCTGCATTCATTGGCCGATGCTTTAACGCCATTTATTCCTCAAGGAAAAGACTAAAAAAGCGTGAATTTTTCACGCTTTTTACTTACATCCATCCCCTTTACAATCAATACATGAACGCTCACATTTACTACCCTTTAATTTTTTAAAGCTCTCTTCACTAATTGTATGTTCCATACGACAAGCTTCTTCTTCTGCAAGAACAGGTTCTACACCCGCATGAAGCAATTGATTTTTAAAATAAATATGCCTTTCATACACTTGACTAGCCTGCTTCTGACCTTGATCCGTAAAAAATATATATCCAGTTTTATCTGTATAAATCAATTTCTTTTCTTTTAAGTCTTTTAAAGCATGTGAAACACTCGGCTTAGAAAAGCCTAAAGCTGCGGCTACATCAATAGCACGAACATTCTCTTGTTGAGACTTTAATACATATATTGTTTCTAAATAATCTTCCTGTGATTGTGTTAGCTGCATTTCCATCCCTCCGGTTAGTTTTAACTTACCACAAAAGTATAACAAAGTTTCACATAAGATTCAAAACTTTTGCACAAAAAATAAAGTTAAGATACACTAGTAAAGTAAATTTATACAAAAGGAGAACAAAAAATGTTTAAATGTAATAAATTATTAGGCGTATCTCTTGCAGCCGTTATGAGTATTTCAGCTACTGCAACGAACGTATTCGCAATCGATACATCCGTTATAGATGAAAAATGGGGGAAACCAACCGTTGTATATGGTGGTGGTTTAAGTGAAGATCAAATCCAAAGTACACGTGAACTATTTGATATTGAAGATACAAATAACGTCTATGAAACAAGTGTGGATGCCAATGACCTATACAACTATTTAGGAATTGCAGGTGGTGATACATCCAGCTTAATTTCAAGTGTCATGGTTCAAAAACAAGATTCTGGTACAGGTGTAAAAGTAAAGATCATCACGCAAAGCAATATCACAAAAATCACATCCAACCAATATGCCAATGCGGCAATCACAGCAGGTGTCAGTGATGTTGAAATCGATGTTGCTTCCGTTTCAAAAGTAACTGGAGAATCGGCTTTAACTGGTGTTTACAAGGCGTTAGAAGCGAATGGAGAAACACTAGATTCAGATCGTACGCAAGTTGCGCAAGACGAGCTTGAAACAACAAATGAAATTGCTCAAAATAATGCAGACAACTCTAACTTTGATTCTGCTCGCTTGGATCAGGCTTTAGTCGAAATCAAACAAGAACTTGCTGAAATCAAACAAAATCAAGGTAGTGCTGCAACTGCCGAACAAGTTGAACAAGTTGTACAAGACGCTTTGAAAAAATTCAATTTAAGTGACATCATTTCTCAAGATGACATTGATAAATTGATCGCATTTGCCAAAAAATACCAAAACACTTCAGCTATTGATTCACAAGAAGTATTGGACCAATTAAATAAATTATCAGGTAGTTTAAAAAATCAATTATCTGGATTATTCAACAAAGCCCAATCTGAAGGATGGTTTGACAAAATCATTAACTTCATTAAAAGTCTATTTAACTAAAACAAAACAAGGAAGTCATTAAGCGACTTCCTTTTCATTTGCCATACGATATATTTCAAGCATATCCGTTTCATCTAGCTCTTTAAATTTACCAATTGTGCGCGTATGTTCAAAGCTACATTTATATGTTAATTCATACAATTCAGGTTCTGTGCATTTACGCTTCAACAATCCCTGAATACTTGTCGGCATGCCAATCATTCTAAAAAATTCTTCCATCTTCTCAATTGTATTCAATGCACAAGATAATGTATCCGAATCATCCAAGCCAAACACACGATGTCCAAGCTTCGCAAATCGCGTTGGATTTTCCATATATACATGGTTTGCCCAACTATCCCAAATAGCCGCAAGACCCGCACCATGTGCTACATTAAACATTCCACTTAATTCATGTTCCAATTGGTGACAAGCCCAATCTCCTAAAGAACGATCTCCTGTCATGTCATTATGCGAAACACTTCCTGCCCACATAATTTCAGAGCGAACCTGTTCATTAGAAGGATCTTCTAACAAAATTTTTGCGTTTTTAATGACAGTACGGACTAAGCTTTCTGCCATTTGATCCACCAAATCCAATGTTTGGTATGGCGTAAAATATCTTTCAAGTGTATGCATAATAATATCTGTACATCCACACATTGTTTGATATTTAGAAACAGTATATGTTAATTCTGGATTTAAAATAGAAAATTTAAAATATCCATAATCACTGCTTAAACCACGTTTCAAGTTTCCATCCTCATTTGTGATTACACTTGAATTGCTCATTTCACTTCCAGTTGCCGATAAAGTTAAAATACACCCCATAGGTAAAGCACCCTTCACCTTTTTCTTTCTTGCGTAGTAATCCCAGACATTACCTTCATTATAAACACCATACGCAATACCTTTACTTGAATCTAAAACACTTCCTCCACCAACCGCAAGAATAAAGTCAACGCCTTCTTCTTTACAAATTTGAATTCCTTCATTCACTTTTGAAAGTAGTGGATTGGCAACAACACCACCGCATAAACAATAATCAATACTTTCTTCATCCAACGCTTTTTTTACTCGATCCAAAAGACCGGATTTAATGGCACTCTGCCCCCCATAATGAATCAATACTTTCTTTGGATGAAATTCTTTTAAGATCTTTCCAACCCTTTGTTCTTCATCTTTACCAAAATACACTTTTGTCGGTGCATAAAACTTAAAATTTTCCATGTTTACCCCTTTTAAACCTTTTTCATTGAAACAGCTTCAATCAACAAACTAAGACCTGCCACAATCAAATAGGTCGCGATAACATAATTGATGACTAAAGCACTTTGGAATGGCATTACCAAAAAAATAATACCTAACAATAGATTGATCCAACCAGTAAAGCTTAAATACTTCGTATCGATTACTCTAAAGAAACTAAGTCTAGAACCCCAAGTAATCTTTTGAATACCATTGACCAATAATACAAACGCAAATAAGAATGTCAATGTACTTACAGTAATTGTGACTGGCATCGTACATAACAAACAACCTAACAAAATATTTAAGATACCGCTAGCTAGCCACATTGCGTCTCTAAAGAAGAAAGTGGTGGTGATATATGAATAAATTTCACATGCACCCCAAACGATCAAGCCAATGGCTGCGATAATTTGAATCGTTGTGAATACCTTTTCTGGAAACGCAAAACACAAAGCACCAATAAGAATCAATACTATACTTAATATTATACTCATTCTTTTAGCCTTTTTATACCTTTCATTCCATTGTGTTGTGAATTCATCAATATAATCATAATCTGAATCAAACCACTTCATAAGTAACATCTCCTTTATGATTTCAGTATAACACTATTTTTAGCGCTTTCAATGCCACAGTGCTAGACACATTTCAATAAATGTCTATTATTGTAAATTTATCTCATCAATGATACACTTTTACTTGTCGAAAAAAGGAGATTTTAAATGTTAAAAAAATACTTGATTGTGTTTTTTGTATCAATGGTACCACTGATTGAACTTCGTGGAGCCATTCCTATTGCCGCTGGAATGGGATTGCCATTTGTACAATATTATATAATTGCGATTATCGGAAATATGATTCCTGTTCCCTTTATCTATTTCTTTGCCAGAAAGATTCTTGTTTGGGGAACTGATAAGCCTGTTATCGGAAACTTCTTTACGTGGTGTCTAGAAAAAGGTGAAAAAGGCGGAAAAAAATTACAAGCTACAGCTGGAAAAGGATTATTTGTAGCCCTACTATTGTTTGTAGGTATTCCATTACCAGGAACAGGCGCTTGGACTGGAACACTTGCCGCTAGTATCTTAGACATGGATTTCAAATCGAGTGTACTAGCCGTTATGTTAGGCGTCATTCTTGCAGGTATTATTATGGCTTTGGCAAGTATGGGCTTATTTGGAGCACTTGGAGCACTATTTTAAATAGTGCTTTTTTCTTTTCACTAAGAAAAAAGACTTGATCAGAATCAAGCCTATTTAAACATATTGTGTCTGAAAAAATAAACAGTCGCAATCACACAAGCTAAAATAGCCACAAAACTAGGGAACCATACAAATGGGAATGGCAACTGTACGTTCATTCCATAGAATCCAAAAATAATATTTGGAATAGCCATAACGATTGTGATCACAGTCAATTTATTCATGACAATATTCATATTATTCGAAATAATACTCGCAAATGTATCCATTGTACCTGCCATTGTGTTTGAGTAAATGTTACACATCTCGATGGCCTGATGGATTTCAATCATTACGTCTTCCAACAAATCTTCATCTTCTTCATATAATTGAATCTGTTTTCCACGCATGATTTTACTTAATGTAACCTCATCTGATTTTAAGGATGTTGAAAAGTAAACCAACGACTTTTCTAAGCCTAACATTTCAATCAATTCATCATTTTCTACAGACTGATGCAATCGCGTTTCTGTTCGACTTGATAAGCGGTCAATTTGACGTAGACAAATCAAGAATCGTTGTGAAATACGCAATGCCAAAAGTAAGAAAAATCTTGTTTTTAAACGTGTATCCATACCTTTGATTCTTCCTTGTGACATTTCTAAAATGCTCCAATTTTCATACAAACTGATTGTCACAACATATCCCTTTAAAATCACAATACCAATTGGCAATGTAGAATAGGTTGAATCAATTGAATCATCATCTTCATTTTCAGCACTTGGATAGTCAAAAATAATCAACAACTGTCTAAAGTCATCATCATAATCCATATGCGAACTTTCTTCTTCATCCAGTGAAGATTTTACAAATTCAGGTAAAACACCAATTTGTTCAATCAAATAATTTCTTTCTTCTTCCGTAGGTGCAACCGCATTGATCCAGCAACCTGGTTCTGGTTCTGCAATTTTGCGTGTTCCATCCTCAAATGTTTTATAAAACTCTAACACAATTTGTCCTCCTTATATTTTAAACGAAGACAAATTTCATGCCTCCGAACATATTTGTTTTTTCATAATTATAATAACTCGGGTCTGGAGACATGTTTTCACCTACTTTCATACAATAAATATTGTATTTCAGAACCAAGCGAAAATCAACTAGTTTTCGCTTGAATTCTCTTTAATAATTTTTTCTGCAATACTCTTTGGAACTTCTGAATAGTGGTCGAACTTCATAGAGTAGTTTCCACGTCCCTGAGTAAAGCTACGTAAGTCTGTAACATATCCGAACATTTCTGATAATGGAACATGTGCACGAACAATAATGGCATTTCCACGTTCTTCCTGCTCAGTGATTTGTCCACGACGACTTGAAATGTCACCCATAACGCTACCTAAGTATTCACTTGGTGCAGTTACTTCTACGAACATGATTGGTTCTAGAATTGCAGGTTTACATTTCTTTCCAGCTTCTTTCAATGCCATACTAGCGGCAATCTTATAAGCCATTTCACTAGAGTCGACATCGTGGTATGATCCATCAAATAATGTAGCTTTGATATCGATTACTGGGTAACCTGCAACCATACCATTTTCCAATGCTGCTTCCAAACCTTCTTGAGTTGGTTTGATATATTCTCTAGGTACGCTACCACCAACGATAGCATCAACGAATTCAAATCCTTTTCCTTCATTTGGTTCGAATTTGATCCATACGTGACCATATTGTCCACGACCACCTGACTGACGGATGTATTTTCCTTCACAATCAGCAGCCTGACGAATTGTTTCACGGTAAGCAACTTGTGGTTGACCAACATTTGCTTCAACTTTAAATTCACGACGTAAACGGTCAACAATGATATCCAAGTGAAGTTCACCTACACCGGCAATGATTGTTTGTCCTGTTTCTTCGTTTGTATATGTTTTGAAAGTAGGGTCTTCTTCTGCAAGTTTTGCAAGAGCCAATCCCATTTTGTCTTGGTCAGCTTTTGTTTTTGGTTCCAAAGACAATTCGATTACTGGTTCAGGGAATTCCATAGATTCAAGAATGATTGGGTGATCTTCATCACACAATGTATCACCTGTTGTAGTAACCTTTAAACCAACTGCAGCAGCGATTTCACCTGAGTAAACTTCAGTGATTTCTTTACGTGCATTGGCGTGCATCTGAACGATACGTCCGAAACGTTCTTTTTTATCCTTAGTTGAGTTTAATACATAGCTTCCTGCTTTTGCAGTACCTGAATAAACACGGAAGAAAGATAATTTTCCAACGAATGGGTCTGTAGCGATCTTAAATGCTAATGCAGAGAATGGTTGATCATCACCAGGGTGACGAACATCTGGTTCTCCATCTAATGTAGTACCCTTAATTGAAGGTACATCTAATGGACTTGGTAAGTAATCTACTACTGCATCCAATACTAATTGAACACCTTTGTTCTTATATGCAGATCCACATAATACTGGGAAGAAGTCACCATTACATACGGCAATACGTAATACACGTTTGATTTCTTCGATTGAAGGTTCTTCACCTTCTAATACTTGCATCATGAAATCTTCATCATAATCTGCTAAGTAATCTAATAATTTAGCACGGTATTCTTCCATAAGATCTACCATATCTTCTGGAACTGGGATTTCAGTAATAATACGTCCATAATCTCCACTAAATTCATAAGCTTTTCTCTTGATAATATCAATGATAGCTTCGAAATCTGATTCAGCACCGATTGGCAACTGAATTGGACAAGATTTAGCTCCTAAACGATCGATGATTGTATTGCATGACATTAAGAAGTCAGCACCTGTAGCATCCATTTTGTTACAGAATACAATACGTGGAACGTTATATTCAGTAGCTTGACGCCATACAGTTTCAGTTTGAGGTTCAACACCTGCTTTAGCATCTAATACTGTTACGGCACCATCTAATACACGTAAACTACGTTCAACTTCTACAGTGAAGTCTACGTGGCCTGGTGTATCGATGATATTGATACGGCATTCTTTACCAGTTCCGTCTGTCTTTTTCCAGTGAGCTGTTGTAGCAGCAGAAGTGATTGTAATACCACGTTCTTGTTCTTGCTCCATCCAGTCCATTGTACTAGCTCCATCGTGTGTTTCACCAATCTTGTGGTTTACACCAGAGTAGTAAAGAATACGTTCTGTTGTTGTTGTTTTTCCGGCATCAATGTGAGCCATGATACCGATGTTACGAGTTTCGTGTAAAGCATAGTCTCTAGGCATATTTCTTTACTCCTTCTCTTACCAACGGTAGTGAGCATAAGCCTTGTTAGCTTCTGCCATTTTGTGAGTGTCTTCACGTTTTTTAACACTGGCACCAGTTCCATTAGAAGCATCAATAATTTCAGCTGCTAATCTCTGTTCCATTGTTTTTTCGTTACGTAAACGTGCGTAGTTTACAATCCAACGAAGTCCTAAAGTCAAACGACGTTCGTCGCTTACTTCAACTGGTACTTGGTAGTTGGCTCCACCTACACGTCTAACTTTCAATTCCAATTGAGGCATAACGTTTTCTAAAGCTTGTTCGAAAACCTCCATTGGTGCTTTTCCTGTTTTTACTTCTACGATTTCAAACGCGTTGTACAAAATAGTTTGTGCAACCCCTTTTTTACCATCAATCATGATTTTGTTGATCAAACGAGTAACCAACTTAGAGTTATAAATTGGGTCGACTAGTACGTCACGTTTCGCAATGTGTCCTTTTCTAGGCATCTAATTTCCTCCTTTCACGATTGATCTATTTCTTAGGTCTTTTAGTTCCGTATAATGAACGAGATTGTTTACGGTCATTTACACCAGCACAGTCCAAAGTTCCACGAACGATGTGGTAACGAACACCTGGTAAGTCTTTAACACGTCCACCACGAATCAATACAACACTGTGTTCCTGTAAGTTGTGTCCGATTCCTGGGATGTAAGCTGTAACTTCCATACCATTACTTAAACGAACACGCGCATATTTACGAAGTGCTGAGTTTGGTTTCTTAGGTGTCATAGTACCAACACGAGTACATACTCCACGTTTTTGAGGTGAGTTTTTATCTGTTTGTTTCTTTTGAATACTGTTTAACCCAATTCCCAATACAGGTGATTTACTTTTTCTCTTTTTATCACTTCTGTTTTTTCTTACTAATTGATTAATTGTAGGCATAAATTCAGTCTCCTTTCTTTACACATCTCCAGGTGTATCATTTTTGATTTTAAATATAAGCTTTGCCTAAGCAAAGCCCATTTCAATCAGCATAGATAATATATCACGATGTTTATTTCATGTCAATAGTAAATGATTGAAAATATTTTTTCTATAATATATAATGTTCTTAAGGAGGAAATAATGAAAAATTATAAAGATAACTTAAAAAACGGTGAGAAAAAAGTAAAAGGATTTTTTGGGGAATTTAAAACTTTTATTCAAAGGGGTAATGTAATTGATTTAGCGGTTGGTGTTGTTATTGGTGGTGCATTTGGTAAAATAGTAACTTCCTTAGTTAATGATATCCTTATGCCAATAATTGGATTGCTTATTGGTGGACAGGATTTTAAAGGTTTATCTATTAAAATCAAAGATACTACCATTGCGTATGGCTCATTTATTCAAAATGTTGTTGATTTCTTAATAGTAGCTTTCTTTATATTTGTATTTGTTAAAATAATTAATAATTTATTTAAGAAAGAAGAACCTAAAAAAGAAGAAGTTAAACCAACTAAAAGTGATGAAGTATTATTACTTGAAGAAATCAGAGACCTATTAAAAAAGAAGAAAAATTAATTTTTCTTTTTATTTGTCCAAATTTTTAATATATCCCTTTGTTTTATATGTTCCACACTTTAAGTATGGGGAGTAATAATATATTTCATCTTTTATACCAAATTCAACGTATCCAGTACATTCTTCTAATATTTTTTCTTCTACTGATAGCTTATTTATATTTACATAAAAAGTATCTCCATTATCTATATTTGGATAATGGCTTTCTTGATATTTTACAGAACTTTCTTTTACTATTGTTTCATAGTTTTGATATTTTTCTAAAAATTCATTCCCTTTACTACTATTATCTGTTCCTGTTGGACCCATACCATATTTATTTGATAAATGCGCTACTAATAATATTGCAATGAATATTATTGCGATAAAGGATAAGAATGTAGATAGGCCCCAGCCTTCTTGATTTAATTTTTTCATACGTTTCACCATTTATATTTTACAACAAATATTTTCATTAATCAAACTAAAAGACGAATTTACATTAATTCGTCTTCTAATTTTTCTAATGGTTCTTCATCTAATAATTCTGAAGTTAACTGATAATCTACATTTTTATAAGCTTTTAAACCTGTTCCTGCAGGGATTAATTTACCAATTATTACATTTTCTTTTAATCCTTGTAGGTGATCAACTTTTCCACGTATAGCAGCATCTGTTAAGATTCTTGTAGTTTCTTGGAATGATGCAGCTGATAAGAATGAATCAGTTT
>OIYR01001483.1_pt1 | contig 11703 bp, 10 predicted proteins | sample 1588221 | NCBI WGS metagenome assembly OIYR01 (sample SAMN03283292) | human gut metagenome | biome: human-associated habitat; material: feces | host: Homo sapiens | place: Peru | collected 2012 | reverse complement strand
AAGACATCTTACGCACGCATAAGATGTCTTAAAATTTTTTTAAAATTGGGGATAAACCCTATTGACAAGTTTTTGTTGATTATCTTTTTTATTGATTATCGGTGAATAGTAACTATAAAGGTACTTTTTCTGATTCGAAAGTGATAATGTCTTAATAGAACAAAATTGATTTAGTTGAAACCGGTAGATGTAAGAAAAGAGCTGCCTTAAAACTGAACTGCAATGTTCGTACAATCAACCGTTTGATTCAACATCATATCGCATATACGAAAATAGTGAATCCACCTCTGATAATAGGATTTAGTTTTGAGATTTTATCTGCTATTGATGTCGATACGCTTCGTCTTGTTTCTTTCCTTAATTTTGCTTTCAGATTTTTTTCTGATTTGATATGAGGCTTGGGTCTGTATTTCCCCTCCTTGAAGTAGAATGAAAAACCTAAAAATCTTAGTCCATTGGGTTTGGATACTTTTGTTTTAGTTGCATTTACTTCTACTCTCATTTTTTCTTTTGGAATTTAGACCCTTCGAACAGGTAAAGGTTTGTATTTCCTTTTTCTGACCAAATTGAGAATCATTTCTTTGTTATCCTTCAGATATTCCTCCAAATCAAAAACCGACATTCTGTCAACACCGCTTGTACCTTTGTTCGATACTACAGCACTCATAGCCTTCTCAAGATTTTGTTCACTCAAAATCTCCTCTAATAACTCCTTCATTCCATCTATCCACAACATTTACCTATAAATAATATTCCACAACTCTATCGGGTTTACGTTGTTTAGCACACTCGCGCATTATTTATGGCCTCACTTGTAGTTCGTATCCCTTGGACCGGAACTTTGCCTCCGTCTTCCTTCAGATTCCACCTCACGATAAACACCCTTGACATTGGCTAGTGGTTGGCGGTTGTGATGAACGCCTCCACAGTGGACTTCCACCACCAAGATTTATGCCATGCCCGGCACACTAAAAAGCCTGGATAATAATTGAATCCAGGCTTAATTTAATAAATATGGTTTTTAATTTCTTCTCATTTAGCTTACTTAATTACATTGGCTTTAAAACAGTGTCATTTGATTTTCTTCATCCAATCCTTCTAAAGCATTCATATCCGCAAGCTTTTCAACTAAAGTTTTTGAAAGCTGCGTACGTTTTAAAACATCTTCTTTAGATAGGAATGGTTTTTCTTCTCTAGCCTTGACAACAGACAAGCCTACGTTTGAACCCAAACCATCAATACTTGTAAAAGGCGGAATAATAGCTTTTGGATCATCTGGATCCACAATAAATTCGGTGGCTGCACTACGATTAATACTAATATTCGAGAATCTAAAACCACGTAATACCATTTCTAAAGCAAGTTCTAACGTATCATAAATCGCCAATTCTTTATCACTTGGTTTTTGTGTTTTGTCCTCTTTCATATGTTTGATGTCCGCCATTCTTTGGCGAATTGCAGCCTCACCCTGAATCATGGTCTGCACATCATAAGCATCACAACGAATACTAAAATACATACAATAATAATGTACTGGCATATGTACCTTAAACCACGCAATACGCACAGCCATCATAACATAGGCAACCGCATGGGCTTTAGGGAACATATACTTAATTTTTGTACAAGAATCAATAAACCATTCTGGTACATTGTTCGCCTTCATTTCAGTAACCCACTCATCTTTTAAACCTTTACCCTTACGAACACTTTCCATGATCGTAAATGATAATTTTGGTTTAACACCATAACCCATCAAATCAACCATGATATCGTCACGACAACCAATAACTTCATTCAACTTACAAGTACCATTATCAATTAAATCCTTGGCATTTCCCAACCAAACATCCGTACCATGAGACAACCCAGAAATTGTGACTAATTCCGCAAATGTTGTTGGCTTAGTAAGTTCAAGAATACCACGAACAAAAGGTGTACCAAACTCTGGAATACCCGCTGCTCCTGTAACTTCATTATACTTCGTCGTATCAATTTTTAGTGATTCAGTTGTCGAAAATATAGCCATAGTCGCCTGATCATTCATTGGAATCTGACGAACATTTACCCCCGTAATTCTTTCCAACATTTTCATTGCCGTCGGATCGACATGACCTAAAATATCAAATTTTAAGATATTATCATGAATCTGGTGGAAATCAAAGTGTGTTGTTTTCCAAGTCGCATTTGGATTGTTTGCAGGATATTGAACAGGCGTAAAATCATGCACATCCATATCCAATGGTACAACGACAATACCTCCTGGATGCTGACCCGTTGTTCTTTTGACACCTTCACAACCCTTTGCCAAGTCTACACGTTTTGCCTCATTAAAAGGCTCGCATTCCATTTCTTCCTCATACCCTTTGACATATCCATATGCCGTCTTTTCCTGAACCGTACCTACAGTACCTGCTCTAAAGACGTGATCATCTCCAAATACCTCTTTTGTATAGGCATGGGCATTCGGTTGATATTCACCGGAGAAGTTCAAATCGATATCGGGAACTTTATCCCCTTCAAAACCTAAGAATGTTTCAAATGGAATATCTTGACCATCTCCACGCATGATTTCTCCACATACTGGACACACCTTATCCGGCAAATCAAAACCAGACTTAGCTTCATCACCCTCCAAGAATTCATAATGCTGACAATTCTTGCATACATAGTGCGGAGTTAATGGATTTACTTCTGTGATATTCGACATTGTCGCAACAAAACTAGATCCTACAGATCCACGTGAACCAACTAGATATCCATCATCATTACTCTTCTTAACAAGTAAGTGTGAAATATAATAAACTACATAGTAACCATGCCCAATAATACTGTCTAATTCACGTGTTAAACGCTTTTCAACAATATCCGGCAAATCCTTTCCATACCATTGGTGAGCAGTTTCAAAACAAATATCACGCAGCTTTTGGTCAGACCCCTCAATGTCAGGTGGATACAACTTATCTTTGATTGGAAAGATAGGCTCTGTTAATAACTTCAATTTATTTGTATTTTCCACAACAACCTCATATGCTACATCTTCACCCATCCATTCAAATGCCTTCAACATCTCATCCGTCGTCAACAAATGCTGATTTGGATTGCTCGTAGCCTTACGTGCTTGCTTATTATAAATATATAGAGGATGTCTAGCATTTCCAATTGCCTTGGCATTGATATATACATCACGAAGACGTTTCTCATTCGGATTTACATAATGTGCATCACTTGAAGCAATCACCATCTTACCCGCTTCTTTTGCGGTATCATAGATAAACTGCAAATACCACTTCAAATCATCCACATCCGTAATGCTTCCACGATCCAATAAATTCTTATAACAATCTAATGGCTGAAGTTCAATATAGTCGTAATAGCCCATAGCTTCCAATAATTCTTTTTTACTTCGTGTATGCGCCAATTCAAAAATCTCACCATTCTGACAAGAAGAACCAATTAATAAGTTTCCATTATCCCACTTCTTTGAGATTTCTTCCTTAATAATACGAGGCTGCCCATTTTCTTTACCCATACTCACCAAATATTGTGTATGCGATAAAGTAATCAATTCAAACAACTCTTTTAAGCCATCCTTATTCTTTGCGTATACCGTCATATGATATGGACGATTTCTCTCATAAGGTTTTTTCGAAGCGTATTTTTCACATCCACTTTCCATATCAACTAATGTATCTAAAGTAGCTTCATGCCCTAATTGATTCATCATATTATACATGACTTGTGAAAGTACATCCGCATCATAGTCGGCACGGTGCGCCCCTTCACCATCATAGCTAACACGATAATGACGACATACACTTCCTAGATTGAATCGCTTTTGATCATCTGGAAGCATCGCATACGATAGTGGCAATGTATCAATAACTGGATTTGTCAGTTCATCACGACCTGTTTTTCTGCAGGCTGCATTCACAAAGCCAACGTCAAACGTTGCATTATGCGCTACTAAAATAGAATCTCCAATAAAATCTAATAACTCATCTAAAGCATCTTCAATAGGTTTTGCACGATCCACATCATTTTGTGTAATATGCGTTAAATTTGAAATGTGTGCAGGAATCGTACGCTTTGGATTAATGAACATCTGTAAACGTCCAACCTCTTCACGATTCTTGATCTTTACACCACCAAATTCAATAATTTCATCACGCGTATTCGAAAGACCCGTTGTTTCCAAGTCAAATACGACAAATGTTGCATCCTCAAGTTTGCGATGATCATTATTATATACAATATGATATTTAGAATCTGCCACAAGCATTTCACAACCATACAACATTTTAAATTCACGATTCGGATCTTTTTTCACCAAAGCCTCAATCTTATGTTGTGCCATAGGAAAAGCCTGTACGACCTGGTGATCACACACTCCAATAGAATCCATACCCCAGTCATAGGCAGTCTGGATAAATTCTTCAATAGCGCAAACGCCATCCATTTCTGAAAAATTAGAGTGAACGTGCCATTCCGTTCTTTTTACTTGAGCACGATCCTCCCTTTTCTTTTCTTCTGTAATTTCAAGTTTACGAACCATAAAAGAATCACACTTCGAGAATGAATCATAAACAACTTCACCCGTCAATACAACGTGCATGCCTTTTTTTACAGCTTGAATCTCTTCAATAGGACATCTAGCCCCTTCAAAACGTTTGGCAACGATCGCATCATCATAATCACTGATATACAACATCTGCAAAGTTTTACCACTCTTCATAACACGATTATCAATATCGAAAATATGTCCTTCAATTTGAACATTTGAATAGCCCACACGCAAATCGGCAATCTTATATGTTGTAGCTGACTCCTTCTTATAGCTATTTGAAGAAGGATATTGCTTCTTGACTGGCTCTTGCTTAACAGGTGCAGCAACAATCTGAACTTTTGCCGTTTCAATCTCAATATCATCCTCAACCTTTTTACACATAATTTCCTGTGTAATCCCTACATCCGCTAACTTTTCCATTAATGAAGGTAAAGCCAAATTTAAAGCGGCAAGTCGTGACTCATCGCGTGTAGAAAAACAAATCGTATCATTTTCTAAATAAGGATGCAGAAAGCGAAAATCCTTCACATCACTATATTTTTCCACAAAATAATTTACATAACGATCCAGTTCATCCATTTCAATTGCACTATTCCTTGTGTGCATATGCAACTTTACATGGGCATGCAAAGAAAGCTGAAGCTTCGTGATGATCTGTTCATAAATTTCCAAAGGAATTACATTCTCAAATTCAATGTAAAAATCAACCATTTTATGTGCCGTATGAAATACAGGATTCTCATAAAAAGTTGCATTTTTAAAATACGCATATAATTCCGGATCTAGTAATTTCTCAAATACTTCCATTTTATTTTGCCATCTTTTCAAAAGCATCCTTAGCTGCTTTTTGTTCCGCCTTTTTCTTTGTGCTGCTCGTTCCCTGACCTAATAAAATATCATCTAAATATACACCCATTGTGAAGGTTGGCGCATTGCTTGGACCTTTTTCTTCTAATAATTTATATTGAATTGTCTTTCTAGAATCTGCCTGAATGACTTCTTGTAAATGTGTTTTATAGTCTGTAACAGCCTCACTCTTTTCTTGTTTAAATACAGGCTTCATATATTTTGTCAAAATCTCGTCACAAACGGCATATCCCTGATCAATATAGATAGCTCCAATACATGCTTCAAATTGATCCGCCAAAATACTTTCTCTATGGCGTCCACCCGTTTTTTCTTCTCCAACACCTAAACGCAAGAATTCATACCATCCAAGTTGTCTATTCAATACGGCCAATGTTGATTCACATACCGTCTGCGCACGAAGTGTTGTCATTTGTCCTTCACGCATTTTGGGTTCCATCAAAAATAATTGTGTTGCACTCCAAATCTGTAAAACAGAATCTCCCATAAATTCTAAGCGCTCATTATCATCCATTTCACGATGATGTTCATTGGCATATGAAGAGTGTGTGCATGCTTCTAAATAAATATTTTCATCTTTATATTGATATCCATTCGCATCTAACCAATCAATAAACTTTTCCATTATACTATTCTCCTTTTTTTAGATCTTCTAATACACAAGCAGGAACAAATCCTGAAATGTCCTGACCATATTTAAATAGTTCTCTTACGTTTGAACTTGAATATAAACTATATTCAGGACGAGTAAACAAACATACTGTTTCAATATTTTCATCCAATCTTGCATTCATAAACGCCATGTTTTGCTCGTATGTACAATCCACACCATTACGAATTCCACGTACCAGCACAGTCGCATTCACACTTTTACATGCTTCGACAACTAATCCCGACTGAATCTTACATGTTACGTTTGACAAGTGTTTCGTTGATTCGTTCAACCATTTTAATCTTATTTCTTCTGTAAATTCATTATTCTTATCTGAGTTTGGCGAAATAAAAACCACTAATTGATCAAACAACTTACTTGCTCTTTCAATAATATCTAAATGCCCATAGGTAACTGGGTCAAATGTTCCGCAAAATGCTGCTATTTTCATTCTTCATCCTCCTTTTGATAATAAGAAATACGCGTAATGCCATATGTCTTCTCTTTATATTTTGTGAATGAAGCTATTCTTTCTGGCCACACCTCTTCTTGCAGGCTTTCCACTACAATAACTCCATCTGATTTTACAATATCTAAATCATCTAATTTTTGAATCAACTTCTCATTTTCCTGTTTCGCATAAGGAGGGTCAATATAAACTACATCATACTTTAAAGTCAAACGCTCTAATACACTAAAAACATTTCCACAAATGATTTTAGTTTCTTTTTCTGCCTTTAAACTCTTTACATTCTCCTTAATGACAGAAATGGCCCCTTTATTATTATCCACCAAAGTCGCATGATCCATTCCGCGACTCACAGCTTCTAAGCCCATATTTCCAGTTCCACTGTAACAATCTAAAAAGTTACCGCCATCAAACATGTTACCCAAACTCGAAAAGATGGCCCCCTTAATCTTATCTTGTGTTGGTCTAGTCGCATCATTTTTAGGACTTTTCAATGATCTAGACCCATATTTACCCGCTACAATTCTCATGATAAACGATCCATCTCCCTTCTTCGAATCGCACATATGCAGTTTTGTGCCAATCCCATTGTCAACATAATTGAAATCAAGCTTGTACCTCCACTACTTATAAATAGTAGGGGTACTCCTGTAAAAGGAATCAGGCTAGCCACACCCCCTGCATTCAAAAAGAAGTGCATAAATAGATAGACGCCTGTGCCTCCTAATATAATTTTGTACATATCTTCACTTGTTTTAAAGGCATAATAAAATAAGCGAAATTCAATAATTCCATATAGAATAACCAGTCCAAACAAGCCAAAAACACCGGTTTCTTCAATCAATACAGCCAAAATATAGTCATTATCAGCCTGTGTTAAATATCCATATTTACGTGCTGAGTTTCCAATACCTTTTCCAATGATATTCGAGCTTGCGATTCCATATAAGGAATTGGCAGGTTGATACCCATCCCCATAAACATCGGTATATGGATCTTTGAAGTTTTCAACACGCACCGCAATATGTGCAAATGGCGTGTGTTTTAAAATGTCATTTCCTATATTTGTAAATCCAAATAAAACAACGGCAGAAATAATACCTCCATAAATAAGTACTTTTAATACTCGTTGTGTATGTTGTAAAACAGGATATTTTGGAATCATGATGCAGGATATAAAGATAAATCCAATGATAACAGCGGTTCCCGTATCTTTTTGACAAAGCACAATGATACATATACAAATAAATGCGGCCCACGCCCTTTTAAAGAGTTTTCCCTTTTCCTTTAACATGATTGATTTCTTTTTTGCACGATACAAACATGTCGCACAAATAATCAGCAATAATGGTTTTGCGAATTCACTAGGCTGCAAAGATATACCGGCAACCTGAATCCAGGCATGGCTTCCTCCAATTTCTGGAAACCCAAATGGAAGTACCATTATACCCAAACAAATTGGAACAATAAGCCATTCTGCTTTTGAATACCATCGAAAGCGAAACAAACGATTCATAAACCACATGGCAATGTATCCACATACGCAAAATATACTTTGTTTAACGATTACTTTTGGGACAATGTTAGGGGCATATGTCGTTTTTCCTACATTGGTTGAAACAATCGTAAATGTTCCAATCAACAAAAGAAGCGTCACCGCCCAATTGATATACTTATCACACTTTGGATCCAATGCGAAAAATGCTAATTTTCCCTTCTTTTTTTGTTCGGACATGCAAATCCCCCCATCATAAATTCTATTTTAGCATATTTTCAAAAATCATTTGTCAATAATTCGAAAATGCTATAGAATGTTTGCGAGGATGATTACTATGAAAATAACAAGCAAAGATATTATATTGGATACAGACGAAAGAATTCGTATGCAAAGTGAACCTGTTCAATTGCCTTTATCAAATGAGGATAGAGAACTTTTACAGGCCATGTTAGATTATGTGCGCAATTCACAAGATGATGAAATTGCCGAAGCCGAAGGTTTACAGCCAGCCGTTGGTATTGCAGCTGTACAAGTTGGTGTTTTAAAACAAATGATTGCAGTTGTGATTCCTTATGAGGATGGTGTAGATGAAGTTGCACTAGTCAATCCTAAAATCATTTCAGAATCCGTACAAAATGCATATTTAGATAATGGAGAAGGTTGTTTATCTGTAAAAGGTGAACATCCAGGACATGTTTTCCGTCATGCAAGAATCAAAGTTCGCGGTTACGATTTGATTCAAGATAAAAATGTAACAATTTCAGCGGAAGGATACTTCGCAATTTGTCTTCAACACGAAATCGATCACTTATCAGGTACACTTTTCTACGATCATATTGATGCCAATAATCCATGGAAAAGTGATGATGAGGCAGAAGTCATTTAAGCTTCTGCTTTTTTAAATCGCATAGCTTTGCTATAATAATAATAGAGTCATTAAATTATAGAAAGAGGTCGAATATGCCAAAAACACAAGAACAAGCGTTTGGGCATGCATCGAACAAAAAACCATATCATGCAAAAAATCACGTTGAAAAAGGTGATACTTTGATCTATGCCCTAGGGGGACTAGGCGAAGTCGGTAAAAATATGTATTGCTACGAACACGAAAATGAAATCTGTATCGTAGATTGTGGCGTTTTGTTTCCAGGTGATGAACTATTAGGCGTTGACTATGTAATTCCTGATTATCATCATTTGATTCGCATGAACAAAAAAAGAAAGTTTTTAGTAATTACCCATGGTCACGAAGATCATATTGGAGGAATTCCATTCTTACTAAAACAAGTCCAAATTGATGCTATCTATGCACCTCGTTTTGCGAAGGCTTTGATTCTTAAAAAGTTAAGTGAACATAAAGGACTAGAAAAAACAAAAATTATAGAAATTGATGAAAATTCAAGTATCTCAACAAAATACTTTAAAGTTGGTTTCTTCAATACCATCCACTCTATCCCCGATTCTTTAGGTGTACATATCACATGCCCTAATGGATCTATTGTCCACACAGGTGACTTCAAATTTGATTTAACACCTGTTGGAACAAATGCAGACTACCAGAAAATGGCGTTTATTGGTGTCACAAAACCAGACTTATTAATGTCAGATTCTACAAACTCTGGAGTTGAAGACTTCTCTATTTCAGAAAGAAAAGTTGCCAATGAAATCCAGGACATTATGCGTAAGACAAAACAACGTTTAATTGTTGCGACATTCGCATCCAACGTACATCGTGTTGCCCAAATCATTGAGGCTGCTACTAAATTTGGTAGAAAAGTAATCGTATTTGGTCGAAGTATGGAAAACGTTGTCGATATCGGGCGAAAGATGGGAACAATCAAAGTTAAGAATTCAGACTTCTTAAGTCCTGAAGAATTAGCTTATACACCAGATGATAAAGTTTGTATTATTTGTACAGGAAGTCAGGGTGAACCTTTGGCTGCCCTATCAAGGATTGCGAATGGTACACACCGCTTTATTCACTTAAAACCAGGGGATACAATCGTATTCTCAAGTAATCCAATTCCAGGAAACCAATCCAGTGTCAATCGCGTTATTGATAACTTATTTAGATCTGGAGCTACAGTATTGACAAAATCCATCTTAAATAACTTGCATACAACAGGACATGCTTCTAAAGAAGAACAAAAATTAATGTTACAGTTAGTTCGTCCAACTTATTTTATGCCTGTTCATGGTGAATATAAGATGTTGATGCAACACCGTCAAACCGCAATGGAAACAGGTATTCCTAAAGAAAATATCTTTGTATGCGCAAATGGAGATATTTTAATTTTAAGAGATCACAAAGTACTACAAAGTGACTGGCGATACCAAGGTGATGATATCTACGTCGATGGAAATGATATTTCCGGATTATCCACTGCCGTTTTAAAGGATCGTCGAATCTTAGCTGATAATGGATTGGTTGCCGTTATCTTAGCCATCGATTCAAAAGAAAACAAAATCTTAATGCGTCCAGTTATCGTGTCACGTGGATTTGTCTTCATTAAAGATTCACAGGGATTGATCAAAGAAGCTGAATATATTGTGAACAATTCTCTTCAAGAAAAGATGAAAGAAAAAACCACTTTCTCTGAAATCAAAAACTGTGTGCGTTCTACATTAGAACCATTCTTATATAAGAAGACACATCGAAACCCAATTGTAATTCCAGTTATTTTGAATTCAAAACAAACCATGGAAGAACTTCAAAAGAATCGCAAGAACAACTTCCATGCAAGAAAACCAAGAGCAACAAAGGCATCCTAGTGATGTCTTTTCTATTTTATGATAAAATAGTTTCATGACAAAGTTACAGAAACAAATGTTTATCATCATTGCCATATTATTTGCGATCGTATTAAGTATGCTCGGTTCTTTGACAATCGCAAAAAATATCGAACCTGATCAATTGGGCGTACAATATAAAACATTGAAAGATGAAAAGATTCCATCCTCAATGAATGATGTATCCATTGTATATTTAACAGATGTGCAATATGGTAAATTTGAAAATAAAAAAAGAGCTAATAAACTCTTTGATAAAATCGAACACTTAGATCCAGACATTCTCATTTTTGGTGGAGATTTATTTGATGAAACATGTCAAATGAGTCAAGAAGACATGGATTATATCACCAATAAATTATATGATATTATTAAAAAAATATGTTTTTTTTGTGAAATTTTTTAGGAATTTTCAAGGAAATTAAAAAAACCAATATTAAATATCAGTTTTCTTATCACTTTTCTTTTCTTCAATTAATACTTTTTCAGAAACTATAACTTCATTATTATCATGATTAAAAATAAAACCGATTATTTCAATAACTGAATAAGCCATAATAACTATTCCTATTGTTTGAAAGGCTAAATTTGCTTCTAAAATTGTATACAACCCACCTGCTATTAATAATAAAGATAATCCTCCTACTCCATATACTAAGGTTATGGGACCCACTAATACACCACTTGGTTTTAAAATGGTATTCTTAAAAAGAGTACTTTCTATTATAAAGCCTAGTAATGAATATAAGAAAAAAGAGTTTATATAGTACATTGTATCACCAGTTATATGTTGCCTATATTTTACTCTTTTATACTATTTTATGGTAAAGTCTATTTCTTTTATGTTATTTTTTCTTAAG
>OIYR01001481.1_pt1 | contig 11721 bp, 12 predicted proteins | sample 1588221 | NCBI WGS metagenome assembly OIYR01 (sample SAMN03283292) | human gut metagenome | biome: human-associated habitat; material: feces | host: Homo sapiens | place: Peru | collected 2012 | reverse complement strand
AACCGTTCCTTCGCGCAAACTTTACTTAAATTATTTATAATGCGTTTGCCCTGTGATAACAAAAATAAAGCTTGAAATTAAACCTGCTGTTTTTTATTTTTAGCACGTTCGTTAAGAAGGAATAAACTTTGATTCATGCGAAGTATGCATGCAATGCCCAATTCTACAAAGACTATAAAAAGAAAATATGATATAATCACGGCTAAGGTAACCAAAGATGACATCTGAGAACAGAACACTTACGCCGGTCTGGATAGCGTATGTTGACGGCAGGCGACTTGGCACAGGGTACGAGCCTCCTGTTCGGAAGTTCACCTTTGGACTTTTGCAACGACGGCACATTCACAATAGGAAGCGAGGTCTCAATACACCTTGGCTACAAGGACGACGTGCAGGAAGTGTTCGCCGGAGAGGTTACAGGATTTGCGCCGCGGCTTGATGAATACAGCGCTCCCCTGATGGAGGTAAAAATGCATTCAAAGCTCCACAGGCTAGACAAGGGAACAAGATGCGCATCGTTTGAGCACAAGACACCGGCAGGCATAATCAGGGATATAGTGCAAGGATACAATTTGAATGCCGACGTGGAGGAGTTCGGCCCTGAATACAATTATATCGAGCAGAAAAATTTCACGGACTATGGCTACATCATGTACCTGGCGGGCAAATACGGAAAGACAGTCTACTGCCACGGAAACACTGTCCATGTAAAGACAGAGATAACGCCGACAGACGATGATGTTGTCCTTGAATGGGGAAAAACAATAATCAGCGCAAGGACAAAAACTGACCTTGCCGCACAGCTTTCCGCGGTAACAGCGACAGGCTGGGACATGAGGAAATGCTCTGGCTTCACGGCGACAGCAACGATGAAGGATGTGCCTCTGAAAATCGGCGGAGAATATTGCTGGGAGGACAATGCAAAAGGCTATGATTCCCATAAGGTCGGGCAGCTCAGCTCCAGCAGTTTCACAGACGAGAAGGACGCCATGGAGGTGGCAAGGAGCGTTCTTCTTGGCAGGTCATTGCAGTTCCAGAGCTGCGAGGCAAAGACGGAAGGCAATAGCCGCATAAGACCCGGCAACAGGCTCACGGTGAAATACCTTGGAAGGCACAGCGACGGCGAGTATCTTGTCCAGTCAGTGGAGCACAGCCTCAGCGTTCAGGAAGGATACTTCACAACGTGCCACCTGAAAAGGAACTTCTGCGGAGTGGGCAACAACAGAAGCATAAGCGCAATCGACAGGGAGCGGATAGACAGACAGGGCGCAAATGCACAGGGAGAGAACGCAGCATCAACCTCTGCAAGTGGAAACCATGAAGAAACGCAGAACGACACAGAAGAAAGCAACGTAGAAGAAAAGAGCCCGAAAATCTCAAACCCGCGCTGGGAAAATGCGGACAATCAGACGATAACGAAGGCACTTGTAGGTGATGAAGTTTTTCTTTGCGCCGATGTAACGGACATATCCGATGGCGCAAGCGCAAAAATCAAAGTCATTGAGAAAGACGATGACGGCAACGATGATTTTGTCGCGGATCTGAGCGCGTCTGTACAGGAAGTGTCGGTGATACAATTACTTTCGCTTATGATTTTGGAGACGGCTGGAGTTTCCCTATCCGCCTTGAAGAAATCATTGATGATAAAGTTTATGAAGAAGTCTCTCCTCTGATTCTTAATGGCGAAGGACTTGGAATAATTGAAGATGTTGGTGGTGTTGGATCAATGTCGGACTGCGTTAAGGCGTTTGAAAAGAAATCAGGTGAAGATTACTCTGAATGGCTGGGGTTAAAAGATCTGGACATTACTTACTTTAATAAATGCGCTGTAAACAAATCTCTTAAGGATGAGATAAAAGCCATTGATAAAGCATACAAGACTATGGAGTAGACGATTATCAGCAAATGAAAATTACTTATGTAATCCAAAAATCCCGACGACGCTCAATTTCTGTCAGTGTGATGACAGACAACCGTGTTCTTGTAAAAGCTCCTTATGGAACAACAGAACGCACGGTGCAGGAATTTCTTCTTTCCAAAAAGGACTGGATTACAAAGCATCTGGAAAAACAGAATATGGAAGAGGAAAAAGCAGAGTCGCTCGGACTTCTTTCTGCCGATGAAATTAAGCAGATAAAAAAGCAGACCCGGAAAATAATTCCGCATAGGGTAGAGTTCTGGGCAAATAAGATTGGAGTGACTTATGGCCGTATTGCAATCAGACTTCAGTTTTCCAGATGGGGAAGTTGTTCGGTCGACGGGAATCTTAATTTCAACTGTCTGCTGGTAAAAATGCCGCCAGAAATTATGGATAGTGTAGTGGTGCACGAACTCTGTCACCGCCGGCACATGGATCACTCTAAAGAGTTTTACGCAGAAATTGACCGGGTGTTCCCTGATTATAAACGCTGTAATAAATGGCTAAAAGACAACGGCGGAGTTTATTTAAAAAGAGTGTCGCTCGTTGGCACCACAGTGTGATAATATGGAGGGCAGTGAGGCGAAGATGAAAAAGACACTTATTTTGATTTCTATATTTATAATGATGCTTGTCAGCTGCTCTGGAAAGAAATCAGCTGTTAATACTACTGCAAATAAGACTATAGGCCTGCCTAATCCAGTTCAGGAATCAACTGCCGAAGACATTGCAAAAGAATTGAATGTGAAATTTGCAGTTCCTGACGGTGCTAAGAATATCCGCTATTCAATAATAGCCGGAAATCTTGCACAGATGGATTTTATCTGGAACGAGGCTGAATGTACTGCAAGAATTAAACGAGATGCCGAATCAGAAGATATCTCTGGTTTTTACTATAACTGGTCGAATGAAACTCCATGTACAGTTGGGGCGAATGCAGGAATTGCAAAATGGCAGATAACCGAAGTCGGAGAAGCTGTTGGAATCTGCTTATGGCAGAATAGAGCTTCAAATCTGACTTATAGTGTGAGCATGAAAAAAAATGCTGACAGTGAAAAACTTATTGCACTGGCAAATGCTGTGTATATTGCAGGAGGTGCACCGATGACTTATAAAATGGTTTCGATGGCAGAAGGCCTTGAGATTGCAAAGAATAATCCTGATGCAATTATAGTAGATGTCCGCCACGATGACGAATACAAAGCCGGTCACATTCCAGGAGCTGTACTGCTCACTATGGAGACAATAACGGCTAAAACAGCTGCAAAAGTTCTGCCGGATAAAAATCAGATGATTTTGATTTACTGCCGAAGTGGGAGAAGAAGCAAAATCGCAACCCAGAACCTGCTCGATTTGGGATACACCAACCTCATTGAGTTTGGCGGGATTTTGGATTATAAAGGAAAAGTGGAGAAATAGACAATATGTAGTGCCATCCAGTTTGTAAAAACGTGGATTTAGCGTCAAAATGTTAATGATAAAAATAACAGTATGGGCATTACCTCATACAAAGTGGAGGCACTACATGGAAATTATAACACAAAACGAGAAGATTTTGTACATTGGGATTTTATTCTACGGATTCAAGCCTCATGGAGTCTGCTCTGAGAAAGGCGTCTTGGAGTCAGTCGTTTTCACAAGCGGGAATATAAATGACAGCAAAATGGTTGAGAGGGTCACTGAAAACATGAAAGGCTGGTTTTACTGTGATGCCGGATATCTTAAAAAATGCGGGGAAGCTTGCCAGGCTTGCAAAGTCCGGCCGCTTTATATGCGCCGCAGCCAGACGGAACATGAACAGGATTGTCTCAAACGGGCAATGGCGCCTTCTCAGAAAACGGAACATCATTGAGTCTGACTGGGGAGTCCTGAAACAGAACTTCTTTCTCGAATATCATCAGGCCCGCTCAATGCACGGCATATTCCGTCACTATTGCTTTGCAATTTCAGCCTACGTTCTTCAATGCAGGCTGAAATCATCGCTTAGATTAAAAACTCGAATTTAGGGCTAGATAGTAAAAATTCTTTTAAAGATGTGGAGGATATAGATAAGCTTTTAAAATATGCACAAGAATCATCTGATGCTTACTTAGTAATAGGTCAAATAACAGAAGGCGATTCAATTCATTTTTGATTTATAAATTTTTCTAAATGAACACACTGCCCTATGGTATGCTACAACCTTATAACAAAATCTGCATTAAGAGTGCTCATTTTTTTGAAATATAAAATTTATGAAAGAGATCCAAAAAAACAATATAGAACACATCCGGACTTAAATTAAACTTAGAAACATCAGTTTTATCTATCATAAAACCTATAAGTCGTTGATCTCCTTCTAATCTAAATCTAGCCCATTTTACACCTGCAGGAATATGATTAGGATGATGAAACTCTGATTTCAATGGAAAATTTTCATAAATTTCCAATACTTTTCTATCTTTATTCCCAATTCGTTCATTTTCCCAATGTATTCTATTCTCATTTGAGTACCATTTTAGTTTTTCAATTATTTTAGAAAATTGTTCAACTGTAAGCTCTGAAAATCTTTGTCCCTGTTCAGAATCTAAGTATTTAAAATTAAATGATATTAAACCTTTAATTGTCTTATATGAAGTTTCTACACTTTCTTTTGGAAAGTTTACAAGTCTCTTATCTTTCTTTGAATTTTTATGATTCAATTTTAGGATACCCTCCTAATAAATGTCGTTTATAAGGAGCAGAAATAGATCTGTCATTTCTCAAAATATTTGTTTCTGGTTCATCAAGTCTATAACAGAAACTTTCTCCATTCTCTTTTTCAAATAAATAAGTTCTGTATTTAGTGAGTATATTTAGAATGTCCGGATTTAAACTAGTAAATATCATCTGAGCATTATTTGGATTTGACTCACGTTTAATAAAAAGATTTATCAAATACGGTAAAATATCCGGATGAAGATTAATATCGAATTCGTCTAAAACAAGAACTCCACCAGATTTTAAATTCTCATAATAATATAGCAAATTTATATAAAGAGCTCTGGTTCCTGTAGATTCTGAATCAATTCCCAACTTATTATTCGGATTATCAACATTGTGACAAAAAATCGGAAAATAAATTTTCTTATCTTTTTCATCCTCTCTAAACGAAATTGTAATATCAGATATACCTGTATCAAACTTTTTTATTAATTGTTTGCTGAAGTTTAATGCTTCTGGGGTATGAAAATAAACTTCTGAGATTGCTGGTACATCTCGTCTAATTTCGTATCTAAGGCCTGTGTAAGTTACATTAATAGTATGCTTATTAAAGAAATTGAAGACAGGTTCAATTTCCTGTATTGCATATTGATGAAGAGTGCTTATAATTGAGGCGTTTTTTCTTAAAATGATTTTTGATTCATTATCATAAAGATGATTTATTGATACTTTATTGTTGTCACGTTGTAACAAAATCTCCTCAACTGTACTTTTAATCAAGAATAGATTTTCTTTTATTACATGATCTTTTTGTAAAACTGCTTCATAACGATATTCAAGTTCATCAGAATCTGTAAATTCCACATAAAATTCTGAAGGTTCATTATTATTGAAAAAACTATCATATAAAATAGATGATTCAGGTGTATAAATAAAACTATTTTTTATAAAATCTGCAATGAATGCAAAAACTTTTAATGCATTTGTTTTACCTGATGCATTCGCACCTTCAAATCCAAGAATTAATGAATAATTTTTATTATCTGATACATCTTTAGGAACATAACCGTTTAACCTTAAATTGATGTCAATCCAATCTTTGAAACACCAACAGTTTTTTGCTCCGTATCCTAATAACATATTTACACCTCAAGTATATTATCGGCTATAATGCCAAAATCCTTAGACATTTGTCAATAAATGGCAAATGTCTAAAAAAAACAACTATTTTTTCAAAAGTTGATCCTCGCCTTGTAAAACTATTCTGTTTTCAATATACTGAGCAAACAAAATTTAAATTTTTAGGAGGATCTTATGAAAAAGATTTTAGGAAAAATTACAGCTGCGTTGTCGCTTTCTGCACTATTAATTTCAACAGTTACAAGTTGTGCTTCATTGCCAGAGCTTTCTGAAGAGCAGATTGCAAAGTTTCAGAATTCAGAAGGTTCTCCAAATGACTGCGTTGTTTTCTATGGATTTCTTCCAATGAATGATGTTGTTAAATTTAAGCAGATTGACAAGAATTTCCCTGCTGATGAGCAGGATGGCATTGCTCTTAAACTTACAGACAGTTCTGGATTTTGGCTTTCTACTCCAGTTAAGCCTGGTTCAACTTATATGATTTCTTATATGAAAGGTCATGTTCAAGGCGGTTTTTCAACAAATATTTCTACAATTGAAAACACCGCGACATCCACTACTTACAAGAACACCACAACGTTCAATACTTACGTTTGGGATCAAAATTTTACTGAAGATATGCAATATTTTGTAATCAAGATTCCAGAAGAACCTGGACTTTATTGCTTTGGAATGTACACTGGACGAGAAATTATGTACAACGCTCAAAATGGAAAAGCAACCCAGATATTCGACCAAAACAATCTTACTGAAAAATGGGGAAAGAATTATAATCAGCTTATTGTTTCAGGATTACAACAAGTTAGCAAGGCTTATAAAGGCACTGAATGGGAAGAAGCTTGTCTAAAAGATATTGAAAAATTTTCTAAAAAGTAACGAAAATTATTATTTCAGACTGATTGTTTTCAAACAGTAGAGAATTTTATAAAGCCCCTGTCATAAAATTTGTATAAATGACAAGGGCTTTATATTATCTAGCAATTCAATTTTTAGCGTTTAAGTCCGGCGGCAGTCTGAAGCATATTGTCGCTAGTCTGAATTGCCTTTGAGTTGAACTCATAAGCACGCTGCGCAACAATCATCTGAACCATTTCATTTACAACAGAAACATTGCTCATTTCAAGAAACTTATGCTTTGTAATTCCCATTCCGTCAATTCCAGGACGTCCAGCAATTGGCTCTCCAGAAGCGTTTGTAACTTTGTAAAGATTGTCGCCTGTGTTTTCAAGTCCGACTGCATTAGGAAATCTATAAAGCTCAAGCTGGCCGACTTCAACAGGCTCAAGCTCGCCGTTTACTTTTATGTTTACCCTTCCGCCGTCAGAAATAGAAAGTGTTTCAAGCTGAAATCCTTCCGGCATGATTATTTCTGGCATTACCCGAAGTCCGTTTGCCGTTACAAGCTGCCCAGTCGAATCAACCTTAAATGAGCCGTCTCTTGTGTATGCCCAACTTCCGTCATACTGCTGAACCCTAAAGAATCCGTCGCCAACAACCGCAACATCTGTGTCAACTCCGGTCGCCTGCAAAGAGCCTTGTGTCATAATGCGCTGTGTTGCTCCAACTTTTACACCGCTTCCCATCTGATGTCCAACAGGAGTTACGGTGTCTTCCGTAGCCGGAGTTCCAGCAAGCTTTACATTCTGATAAAGAAGGTCTTCAAATTCAGCACGGTGCTGTTTAAAACCGGTTGTATTTACGTTAGAAAGGTTGTTTGAGATAGTGTCTATATTCATCTGCTGACCGTTCATTCCTGTAGCGGCATTCCATAAACTTCTTACCATTTTCTAATTCTCCTTATTAGCGGTTTACAGTAACAACTTTAGACCAAAGCGTGTCCATCATGCTGTCTTCTGTCTGAACTGACTTCTGGTTCGCCTCATAAGCTCGGTTTACTTCTATCATCTGAACCATTTCGTTTACAACATTCACGTTGCTTGCTTCTGTATATCCCTGCAAAAGCCGCGGACGTTCATCTCCTTCCGCAATATACGCATCTCCGGAAATTTCATTTGAATTCCAAAGTGAAGAGCCTTGTTTTTTTAGGAAACGCTCGTTTTCAAAGCGTACAACTTTTATTCTGTCAACAAGTTCGTTGTCTTCATTTGTATAAATCATTCCGTCCTGATTCACAAAAAATTTGTCATTAGGAACATGAATCGCTCCGTTTTCGCCAAGAACGGGATAACCTTCCTTTGTCAAAAGAATTCCTTCTTTTCCAAGGTGAAAATTTCCGTTGCGTGTATAGCGTTCACCTGCCGGAGTCTGGACAGTAAAAAACCCCTCTCCCCCCAAAGCCATGTCTGTTTTAGTATCTGTTGATTTAAAAGAGCCTTGACTAAAATCTGTGTAAAGTTCGTTTGTTTCAACTCCAAGTCCGATTGAGCCGATTATAGGAGCCGCATCCGCAGAACCGAACGGTGTTTTATACACGCCGTCTGCTGCAGTTCTTCTAAGCAAAAGCTCGCTGAATTCCTTGTTTACAGGAATTTCTTTTTTAAAGCCTGTCGTGTCTACATTTGCAAGATTGTTCGAAATTGTGTCCAGCCTGTTCTGCTGAGCATTCATTCCGCTTGCTCCGATATACCAGCCTCTAATCATAACATAACCTCAATTATTTTATCGGAATCCGAATAAAAAAGTTAAGCTAAATCAGTTTGACGAAAATACCATGCACGCATTTTAAACAAATTTTTTCTTGTTTTTTGGGGAATTGTAGTTTATACTTTATTCATTCTACTTAAACTTTTTACGAGATTATAAAAATGTACAGTCCACGTTTTGCCGCAATGATTTTAATTTTTTTTGCCACGCTGATTTGCTTCGTAATAGCTCTTCTTCTGCTGATTCTGCATAAAAAAAGCTACATGATTGAACACGACAACATAACAGGGCTTCCTGCATACAGCCACTTTGAATTCGATGCAAAAAAGCTTCTGAAAAACGCGCTTCCAAACGAATACATGATTCTTTCTCTCAATGCAGACAATTTTAGAATCATAAACGACACTTACGGAATTCTCTGCGGAAACGAAATTCTAAAGCTTCTTGGAAAACATTTTGCCTCCCAATGCGGAAAAAACGAATTCGTGTGCCGTTTTTATGCAGACAACTTTGTTTTCCTTATAAAAAACATGGAATTTTTCTGGGACATAGAAGAACGTGTCTACAACATGACAAACGTAGACAATATCGTAAAAAAATATCTTCCTCCAAAATACCAGTTTACATTCAGCGCAAGCATTTACCGCATAGAAAATCCGCTGGACGACATAGAATCCATGATAAGCAAGGCTAATCTGGCTCAAAAACTCTACAAAAATCATTTTGCAACCCATAGAGTAATCGAATATACAAGCGAGCTTAAAGAGTCCTACAGTTGGAACAGAGAAATTACGCTTTCTATGGAGGAAGCCTTTGAAAACAAGGAATTTGAAGTTTTTTACCAGCCAAAGTTCAAATTTGAGGACGAAACTATAATCGGAGCTGAAGCTCTTATAAGATGGAACAATCCGCGCAAAGGTTTTCTTCCGCCTGCAAAATTCATACCGCTTTTTGAAGACAACGGCTTTATAGAAAAAATCGACAAATTTGTGCTTAACAATGTCTGCAATTTTCTTGAAGAATGGAATAAAACCAAGGAAAGCAAAAGCAATCCGCTTACAATTTCCTTCAATCTAAGCCGCTACAATATTTACAACCCGAATTTAATAAGCGACCTGAAGCAAATTTCACGCAGCTACGACATCGGCGACAACAAAATAGAAGTCGAGCTTACAGAAAGAATCATGGTAGACAATCCGAACCGCCTTATAAAAATAATGGACGAAATAAAAAAGGCAGGATTTTCCGTTTCTGTAGATGATTTTGGCGCAGGATATTCTTCACTGAACCTTTTAAAGAATATGCCGGCTGACGTAATAAAGCTGGACAAGGACTTTCTTTCGTCCCAAGAAGAAAACAAAAACCAAAAAGAAAGAATCATAATAACTTCTGTAATTGAAATGGCGAAAAAGCTCAACATAACAACGGTTGCCGAAGGAGTCGAAACAAAAGACCAGTGCGAAATGCTGAAAACAAGCGGCTGCGACATCGCACAAGGATTCTACTACGCCAAGCCAATGCAGGAAAAACTGTTCAAGGAATTCCTCGGAATGAAAGAAAAGCAGTCCGTTTAGATTTTTTTCAGAAAACTGATAAAAAATGATTTTTTTAGAAGTTTCGTATAATAAAATCAAGATATTTTGTTGCAAAATTCAGAAAGTGTTTTATAATATTGAAAGAACATTTCAAAAAATTTGGGCATAAATCTCAAGTTTTACCAAGCGGAGGAATTTAATAATATGGCTTTGAAAAACAAAGAAGAACCACGAGTTCTTGCAATCATCTTGGGCGGAGGAAAAGGAACAAGGCTCTACCCTCTTACAAAAGAAAGATCCAAACCAGCGGTTCCTTTCGGCGGAAAATATAGAATTGTTGATATTCCTATTTCAAACTGCATCAACTCTGGCTACAAAAAAATCTATCTTTTAACACAGTTCAACTCTGCGTCGCTCCACCTTCACATAAACAATTCCTACAATTTTGACCGCTTTTCAGACGGATTTGTAGAAATTCTTGCGGCGGAACAGACTCTTGAACATTCAGGCTGGTATGAAGGAACAGCAGATGCAGTGCGTAAAAATTTCGGACATTTTAGAGTTCAGCGTCCGACACATTACATAATCCTTTCAGGCGACCAGCTTTACAAGATGAACCTCAAGGATTTTATGAACAAGCATATTGAAAGCGGCGCGGAAATCACAATTGCGGCAAAAGCAGTAAACCGCCGTGATGCTTCTGGATTCGGAATCATGCAGGTTGACGACGCAAACCGCATTACAGCTTTCATGGAAAAACCGGCTGCGGATATGAACATTGACGCATGGAAAATTCCAGAAAAATCAAGAGGAGATCTTCCCGCAAGCCTTGAATATCTTGCTTCTATGGGAATTTACATTTTCAATGCTTCAACAATGGAAGAGCTTTTGAATAATGACAAGACTGACTTTGGAAAAGAAATTATTCCAATGGCAATAAAGTCAAAGCAAGTCAACAGCTACATTTTCAACGACTACTGGGAAGACATCGGAACAATCCGCTCATTCTATGAAGCCACATTGGATCTTACGAATCCTGTTCCAAATTTCAACCTTTACGAAGAAGACAAGCCTATTTACACACAGATGCGCAATCTTCCACCAAGCAAAATCAACAACGCAAACATGACTGCGACACTTGCAAGCGAAGGCTGCGTAATCGAATATTCGCGCCTGCAAAAATCTGTAATAGGAATCCGCTCAATAATCAACGAAGGATGCGACTTGAACGGCGTTGTAATGATGGGTGCTGACTTCTACGAAAGCGAAGATGACAAGGCTGAAAACAAAAAGAAGAAAATTCCAGATCTTGGAATCGGAAAGAACTGCAAAATAAACAAAGCAATAGAACAAGATATTACTGTACAAACTGCAATCATGCATTTATAGGTCCTAAACCTTACTGTGAAGAATGTGGAATTCAGCTTAACTGTGACAGAAATATGTATAAATGCAGATGCTGCGGACAAACATTTATCGGAAAAAGAAAAATCTGTCCACACTGTAAAGGGAAACTATACTATTAAATAACCTGCACTAATTTAAGCAATACAATCAGTATTACAATTATCACCAAAGCGCTTTTTAATAAACAGAATGGGTTTTTCAAACTAATAACCTCTAAACATGTTTGATATTTGTATAATCAGATATTTCACTATTGAATGTAGCTAAATTTGAAACATTCAAATCATGAATATCATTGTGTCCCGTTATTCTTGCAAAAGTTTTAATTTCTTCAAGACTTGCATTAAGATAATTAGTTAATCTTTTTGCTCCAATATCTATTTTTAATCTGGAACGCAGTTCTTTATCCTGTGTTGCAACTCCCACAGGACATTG
>OIYR01001471.1_pt1 | contig 11775 bp, 9 predicted proteins | sample 1588221 | NCBI WGS metagenome assembly OIYR01 (sample SAMN03283292) | human gut metagenome | biome: human-associated habitat; material: feces | host: Homo sapiens | place: Peru | collected 2012 | reverse complement strand
ATCGATTAATGCCGTAAATTCTCCTTTTGATTTTTTTAGTCCTGCCAACATAGCCGCTTCTTTGCCAAAATTTCTTGAAAAACTAATTCCTAGTATATTTTCATTTTTATATTTTTCTATTATTTTTTTTATTTCTAAAAATGTGTTATCTTTGCTTCCGTCATTAATAAAAATATATTCTATATTTTTATTATTACCAAAAGTTTCAATACAACACTTCATAAATGGTTCAATATTTTTTTCTTCATTATAGCATGGTATAACTAATGATAATTTCATAAATCCTCCTATTTGGTGTAAATCTTTAACTTCACACAATAAAATGAGTTTTCAAATTTTGCCCACTTCTCTTATACGAAAATTATACAACAAAATAAGGTTTAAAACAAGTTTATTTTCCTTTAAGAATTTTTATTGTCAATTAAAAAGCCCACTCTTGTTAGGCTTTCAATTGTATTTAATTATTTCTCTATTTTCTCTTTCCATTCTTCATAATTTAAAAAGTTTAATGTTACATTTTCATTTATATTATGAAATAATTTATATCTATAACCAAATGTACCATCTGGTATATTTGTACAATGCACATAATTTGAATGTGGCAATAAAGGTAAATTAATAACTGAAGTATTTTCTTTATTTTCATCAATATATTTTGTTTGAATAACGTCTATTTTATGAATTGAGTAGTATATTGCTAATAAATAAGAAAATGCTATAACAACTGTTATCTTTAACAAATAATCTAAACAAATAATTTTATCTTTATAAATATAATCTAAGATTTCTATAATTATTAGTATGTAAAATACATAAGTTGTTAAAAATAATCTTGGACCAACTGGTGTTATTATTAACAGCGGTAAATTAAAAATTACAATAGACAATATATAAAATATTATTTTTCGACATTTAAATTTATCATCAATACACCATACACTAGCTATAATTAAAGATATAACCATCATTAATGATATTCCACAGTTATACAAAGCCTCCATTTGGCTACCAAAAAAATGCTCGTTTAAAGGTAAGTTTATATAAATTATATTAAATAGATAAAATGTAGTACATATTAGACATAATTTCAATATAATATTTTTCTTTTTATCTATTTTTTTTACACTTTTATTTATAAATTTAATTATCAATAATAATATGCAAATACATAACACTATTCCTACAACTACATTATTAGTAAATATATAATCTGTTAAAGTATTTATGAATTTTTTTATTGAGCTTATAATAATATTGTCAGTTGTAATAGTTCTATAGCCGTCATTATTATTGAAAATACTTAAATAAACACTATTACTAAACATACATATGCTTCCTAGTAATGAGCCCATAAAATATATTATATTAAATAAACTAAACTTTTTAAATTTTATTTTTTCATATAATAATATTATAAATATTAAAAATAAATTATATAAAGTAATGTTTTCTATAAATAAAGAACCAATAAAACTTATAAGAAAATACCAAATTAATTTTAATATGTTTTTATCTTCTTTATTTTGTTGTTTATCTAAAAGATAAATATTTTTGTAAATTATAAACAAAATTAATAATATTGGTAAAACATAATTAGCAAATCCAGCAGCCCAGGTGACACTTTCTCTTAAAATAGTTACTGGCATTAGAAGAAGTAGTAATATACTAATTAAAATGTAAGTCTTGTTTTTAGTATTTGTTATTTTGTATATATATTTAATTATTAATGCAAATGCTAAACTTTCAATTATAATTCTTAATAATTTTGATCTGGTTATAGCTAATATTAATAAATTACCGGCATATCTTCCATTATAATTATCAAACCAAATATTAAGTCTGTCAATTCCTATTTGTGTTCCCCATGCCCAGTCATCACCAGAATAAGGAAAAAAATAACAAAGTAACGCGAATAGCAAAAATAATAAAATATAATATTTATTATCTCTTATTTTTTTAAATAAATTTGTTTCCTTTTTGTTATCAAACACAAAGAATTTACTTAATACATAATTTAATATTAAAATAATAAACTGAACTATGATTTTTGCTATTGAATCGTCCATTTTTAAACAAGTTACTAGTACTGCCATTGAAACCATGTCTATAACTAAAGTTGATAATCTTGCTAAGAAAAAGTTAAAACATTCTTTAATTCGATTTTTATTTTTGCTTTTAAAAACATATTTTCTATTTGCAAAGAACGCAAAACTAACACATAAAATCCATGAAATAATATTTGCTATTTGTAATTGTATGGGATTATTAGCATCTAATATTGTAAATGTTAATAAATAATAACTTACTAAACTTACTATCGTTGTTAGACCACCTATAATTATGTACATTATAATTTCTTGGTATTTATTGTATAATTTTTTTATTTTTGTCATTTTTACCACCTTGTACCTTATTTTATCATATTATTTTAGAAAATAAAACAATTTATATTTTTTTATTCATATTAATTATTAAAAAAATTACTACAATAAAATATCATAGTAATTTTTCATATTAAAATTTATAGAAATTTCTTTATAATTGGAATTTTACGTAACAAATAAGTTATTAAACCTGTTGTGATAAAGACTGTTATTTGAAGAGTATACGTACCTATGTAAGGATTAAAAGCAAATATTTTTTGCATAATTGACATATAAAAAAATCTGTCAATTGCTGGATAATGAAACAAAAATATTCCGAATGTGCATAAGCTTATTTCATTAATAACTTTTTCACATTTTATATTTTTATTTTCAAAATAGTGCTTAATAATATAGAAAAGACATAAGGCTTCAACTATTGCAAAGAAACTATTATAAGTTCCAAATTTGTAATCAAATGCTCCAGTTTTAGTGAACGGAACATAAACGCTAAATACAAAACTTATTAATGTTATTATCAATGTAATAATTGATGCTATAAATATTTTTTTATTTTTCTTTATGTTACTAATATAATATCCAGATACAAATAATCCTATAGTTTCTGGAATACAACTCTCAAAAAAATAACTACTTATTTCAATTTTTGTATAATAAGATACCATTTTTAAAAATGTTGGAATAATTAATGTTAAAATTATAAAATAAATATTGTCTTTATTATCAAAATTATCAACCATTTTTTTAATAAATGGAGTTAATAAATATAATGCTATTAACATATATAAATACCAATAAGGCCCTAAAATTCTATCTTTTAAAAATGCTTTACTAAAATTAAAAATATTATAATCTCCTGAATGATGAACATAACTTATAAGTGAAATAATTATTAATGGTACGGCAAATCTAAATATTTTTTTCAACATGTCTTTATATGTTGTTTTTCGTTTTAAGAAAACTGCTCCACTAGCCATTATAAATGCTGGTACTGCCAACTTACAAAAAGCAAAATTAATTGAATAAAAAATATGAGATGTCGTTGTATTGGTAAATTTGAAGATATATAATCCTGAATGATTTACAATAACTAAAAAACACGCAATTATTTTAATAATGTCTAACCAAATAACTCTTTTTTTCATGCTGCCACTCCTATTTTACTTATTTATTTCTTGTTCTAAATTTTCTATAAATCTTTTTGTATTGCTTACAAACTTTTTAGGTTTAAAATCTTTTATATTTTTTAAAACTTCATCTAAAGAAGTATCTTCATCTATTTTTAAAATATATCCTTCACTATAAAAAACATCTACTAATTCTACTTGATGGTCATCAACATGTTCCCCAAACTTTGATAACCTAGCACATGCTATTACTTTTTTACCTTTTTTTAGGGGCATAACAATTGACCCAGTGCCAGCATGAGTAATTACTAAATCACATTTGTCAATGTACTTTTCCATTTCATCATAGCTTATAAAATCAAATATTTTCATTCTTTTTGATTCATACTTTGTATATCCCGCTTGAACAATAATTTCTCCTTTTAAATTACTATTTTCTATGTAGTCTAAAAGTCTTGTGAATTCTTGGTGTTGAGTTCCTAATGTTACTAAAGTCATTAATAAATACCTCCCCAATATTTAGCATTTGGATAATACTTTAACATACTTTCCCATTGAACTACAAATGTAGTATAGGCATGTAATTTATAAATACATTTACCTGTTATGGTCGGAGAATTATTTTTAGCAAATGATTCTATGAAAATTACTTTTTTACCAAACATTTTTCCTAAACAACACATAGCTGCAGCTGTATTTGCTCCAGTTGTAACGATTACATTCGGACGATATTTGATAAGAAAAAATAATGATTTAAAGCAATTTCCAATTAAGATAAATGGATATAATAATTTTTGATTTCTAGATCCATATGTTAAATATGCCATATTATACTTATCTTTCATTGATTTAGTCACATCAGTCTTTTCAGTGACTAAAACATATTCATACTTTTTAAAAATAGATTTTAACTCTAAAAGTTGAGTTAAATGACCTCCAACACTTGAAATAAACATTACTCTTTTCATTACCAATATTTTCTCCATTCATAATCATATTTTTCTGGTTTTAATAAGTCGTATCCACTACCATCTGTAAAAGTTAGTTCACCGAAATATATTTTGCCTCCGACTTCATATAAATCTACTCTTACATAGTCAAAATCTTCTGATAATTTTCTTGATATATCTAACATTTTTTGTAAGTTTTTAGGTTTTTTGAACAAGTCTTTATCTTCTTCGTTCATTTCATTGCCATAAGGTTCTATTTGCCAATCTTCAGTTAAATAAGCCCTACAATGATTATTTGTATATCTACCAATATCCATTTGAATAATAATTTTTGTATTACCATCTTTTTGTTTAAAGCAGAAAAATTTATAGTCATTTGGTACCATGTCTGGTGTTCCCATGTATTTTTCAGCAATTATATATGGTTCTATTTCATTATAAAATAGCTCAAATGTTCTATAACCAAATTTATATTTAATATACTTATTCATTGTTTTAGCTATTTTTTCTAAGTCTTCTGTTTTCTTATCTTTAACAATAATATTAGTTTTTGATGCATTGTTTGTTTTTAAAACAAATTTATTTGGTAATTTTTCTAAATCTTCTTTTGTTATTGTTTTTTTGGCAAAATATAAAGGAATTAAATATTCTTCACCAATTTTCTCTTTAACATATTCTCTAACTTTATATTTGTCTGCACATAAAACATATAAAGGGTTTTCTTTATAGTTTAATTTTCTTACTTGAATTCTTTCACTATATCTTTCTGGATTATCTAAATGTAGTTTATGCTTTGTTTTAATACGATAATATATTTCAAGTGACTTTCTTAAGCCAAATATTTTAAGCATTGTTTTACCTATTACTTCTTTTGTTCTGTCTAACATATTTAATCCTCCTCTATTAAGTTGTCTATTGTTTTTGTAATTTTATCATTAAATTTTTTACAATCTAACTTTTTTTTACATTGATATCCTTCATCAAGAAATTTTTTCATTCCTTGATAGACCCCATTCTCACTATTTTCACATAATATTCCATAACCGTCAATAATATCTTTAGCATCTGCTACATCAGTTGTAATAAGGGGTATTTCTAATACTCTGGCTTCATTTAACACAATTCCATAACCCTCATAACAAGATGAAAATACAAATGCGTCTGATATTTTAAAATATGGATATGGATTACTTTTTAATCCCGTAAAAATTATATTGTTTATTTTTAAATCATGAGTTAATTTCTTATAATTTTCAGTGTCAGTTCCTTCACCTACTAAAATTACTCTAAACTTATAACCTTCCTTATTTAATTTATTTGTGGAATTAATAATTCTTGTTATACATTTTGTTTCTTCATCATGTCTTGCAACATTTATAAATGTTATGTATTTTTCTTTTTTTACATCAGTTATTTTTTCTTTACTCTTTTTTAAAATATTATCATAATCAATATAGTTATTTGCTACGACTATATGACCGGTATAATTAGGAATTAATTCTAAAAATGATCTTTTAGTGCAATTTGAAACACATACAATTTTAGGAAATTTTTCAAATTTCATATTTTTCATTAATCTTGTTAATTCTTTTTGTGTTCTAGACTTTTTTAATTCTGTATGTATAAAAGCAATTGAGTTCGAACTTTCTTTACGTGTTATTTTAGCAAGGATTCCGTGTTGATGAGAATAACAAATAGAACAATAATATTTTTTTGCAAAAATTAATCTTTTTATTAATCTTAATCCTGTTATTAACTTTCCAAATATATTCCATTTACCTTTATATACCAAATCTATCTTAACATCTTTAGGTACTAAATCTAGATAATTTTTAGGAACATTATATACAAGCATTAGTGTAACATCATATTTTTCTACAATATCACTATTATTAAGTAAATCAACAAGAGCTTTTTCCATGCCCCCAATTGATAATTTTGACATATTAATTTTTAGCTTTTTCTTTTCCATTTTTCCTCCTCTTCTAGAAACTATTTTTTTCTAGGTGTCTCATTATTACTCTTTAATTCTTCACTAAATAAGATTGCTAGAATTAAGGAAATATATGTTGTAACAGCTGGAGCAAATAAGACATGTCCTGCAATATGGGCTCCTGCAAAGGCTAAAAGAATTGCCCCCAATAAAATATTATTTCGATTTAATATACTAGATATCTTCTTTATTCTTTTAAAACCTAAATATAATAACATTGTTACAGCTGGTAATAACGTAAGAATAAATCCTAAATATCCATATTCATAGAGTAAATCATAATAATCTCTTTCAATAATCTTTTCTTTTCCATTTGTTATTGCATATGATGAGTAACCTAATCCAAATATATTTGTTTTTAATTTCTTTTTAATTAAATTGTCTTTATCTTTTTTAAATGAGTCTCTTCCATTTAATATTTCCGAAACCTTATCATCTTTATCTAACCCTTGGCTGTCATTTATTTCTTTTTCAACGCTTGACTTTATATCTTCAACATTTGTAGTTTTAGAATCAATTGGTATTTTACAATAAAAACCATAATCTTTAAAAAGCATATAATTATTAAAACATACGGGAGTTGATGGTGTTAAAAGAATTACCATTATTTCCATTAACACACACATAATTGTTCCTTGAACTTGTTCTTTTTTTCGCTTAATAATTAATGATAAGGCTTCAATAATAAGCATTAATGTTGTTATTACGATGACACCTAAAAAACTTGCTTTTGTGCCAATTGACAAACAAGTATATAGTATCATAATTAAACTTACTGTACTTAAGAATGAAAACTTAGTTTCAAAAAAAATATATAAAGTTACAGCATATAGTAATACGCAAATTATTCCAATTTCGTTAGCTGAATAAAACCATCCCATGAAACCTCTTGTACAAGTAGCACCATATGAACAAACTTCACTACCTGTTAGTTTAGCGATTATTGTGACTGTAGATATTATTATGGTATTTATGTTTAAAGTGTTTGCTGTAATAAATTTTTTAGTATCAATTATATATTTTATAAAGAATAGTAACATTATTGGAAAATATAACAATTTAATAATGTTTTTTAAATCCATAAAAATATAGGCTTTATCAAAATTTATAGCTAAATTAACAACAGCAAAAATTCCAAGAGCTATTAGATAACATATCGATATCTTTTTTATCTTATTACTTTTTGAAAACAATAAATATATTAATGCATAAACTAATAATATTATTCTAAGTAAACTACCTAAACTTGTTATATTAAAAATTTCTTTACTGAAATAAGTTCCTATATCTATTATGGGCTGAGCAATAACAATTCCAGTTAAAACTGGAATTGAATATAAAATATTAAATAATTTATTTAATTTATTTTTCATTTTTTACCTCCTTATTTGTAACAATAATAAAATATTGTATTGTTAATCTCTGCTAAAAACATCTCTTGTATATAAAATGTCTTTTACATCATCTAATTGATTATCAATACGATTTACAACTATTACATCACTCATTTTTTTGAATTCATTTAAATCGTGAATTACATCAAAGTTTTCAAATTTATCTTCTTTTATTGTTGGTTCAAATATTATTATTTTTACACCACTTTCATTTAAATGTTTGATAACACTTTGAATTGCACTAGCTCTAAAATTATCTGAATTACTTTTCATAATCAATCTATAAATACCAACTGTCTTTGGATTTTTCTTAAGAATCATATCAGCTACATGTTTTTTTCTAGTTGCATTTGATTCTATTATTGCTTTAATCATATTTTGTGGAACATCTTTAAAATTAGCTAGTAATTGTTTAGTGTCTTTAGGCAAACAATATCCCCCATAACCAAAAGATGGATTATTATAATGATCTCCTATCCTTGGGTCTAGGCAAACGCCATCTATAATATCTTTAGTATTTAAGTTTTTCATTTCTGCGTAAGTATCTAACTCATTAAAATATGTTACTCTTAATGCTAAGTAAGTATTAGCAAATAATTTAACAGCTTCTGCTTCTGTTGAATCCATATATTTAATAACAACATCTTTTTTGTAGCAAGAATCTTTTAATAAATTAGCAAACTCTTCTGCTCTTTTACTTTTTTCACCTACTATTATTCTAGATGGATATAAATTGTCATATAAAGCATGTCCTTCTCTTAAAAATTCTGGACTAAACATGATATTATCGATTTGGTATTTTTCCTTCATTTCTTTAATAAAACCAACTGGTACTGTAGATTTTACAACCATTGTTGTATCCAAATTTAAATCCTTTACTTTTTTTATTATGTCTTCTACAGATGATGTATCAAAAAAATTCTTTTCTTCATCGTAGTTCGTTGGTGTACTAATTATGATAAATTTTGCTCCTTCAAAAGCATCCTTATAATCTAAGGTTGCCCTTAAATTTAATTTTTTATCTTTAAAAAATTCGATTATTTCCTTATCGTTTATCGGGGAAATTCTATCATTTATCATTTTTACTTTTTCTTCTAAAATGTCTAATGCTACTACCTCATTTTTTTGACTTAACAAAGTAGCCAAAGATAATCCAACATAACCTGTGCCTGCAACTGCTATTTTCATAAATATAAACCTCATTTCTACCTTATATCGTGTGAGTTCATTATAACATCTTTAATTATAATAATCAACTTAATTAGCTTAAAGTTATTGTAAATTGATGTCGAAAAATTTTTAAAAAAATGACAAAAATTTATTATTTTTTGTCATATGTATAAATTATTGTTAATCTTAACACGTTAAGCCGCTTTCTTTTGTTTTCCTTTGATGAATTTTTTTAATAAATATTTGATTCTTTCCATAAATACTAGTTCTTTAACAACGTAAAAATAAATGTAATTAATAATTGTGCTTACTCCAAAAATTAAAGCTCCCTTTAAAAACCATATTACTAATGAATTTGCGGGAATTAAGCCTTCCAAATAATAAATTATAATAAAGTTAATGACTAACCCAATTGAATACTTAAAAAACTTAAGAAAATAATTAATTAGTTTATCATCAATTATTTTTTTATAGATAATTTTTGGAAAAACAAATATAACCCCCACAAAAGTTGAAATAAATGTTGCAAATAATACTCCTGATATTCCACATTTTTTAACTAAAAGCATTGATAATACTAAACATAAAATTGCTTGAAATATAGAACTTTTTTTAATACTGTTAAAATTGCCTGAGGCCTTAACGTATGATTCTAATGGAATTTTAATTATGTTTAAATATAAAATTGCTACAAATAGTAAACAAATAATATTGTTTGCTGTATAATTTTCTCCATACCATAAAGAAATAAATGGTGTTAATGTAAAATATAAAGCAACAAACAAAATATTTCCCATGAAGAATAATAATGAATTTAATTCATTAAAAACATCTTTGGCTTTTTCTTTGGCATCTACCAACATATTTCCTACACTAGGAAATAATGCTGAATTAAGTCTTTGTATCATTAGTTTTATCATTGTAACTATTTGATTGTAAGCACTAAAAATTGTTACATAAGTTAATCCTAAATATTTAGATACAAAAATCAAATTAGAATTTTCTAACACCAAATTACTTATTTTATTAACAATTAAGTTATTAGCATCTTTTTTAAAACTGTCATCTATTTTATCAGGTTTAGCCAGATATTTATGTTCTTTTTTAGATATTGTGTATAATACAACATTTCTTAATATACTCAATATTACAAATGAAATAAGTATAGTTAATAGTTTTCCCCCTAAACTAGCAATTACTATTGCTGCTACACTTTCTAATATTGATAAACTATGATTTAAGTTACTTGATTTATATAATTTTTGTTCAGACTCAAACAAAAAGGCATGGCTAGTTGTAAAATATGATACCGCACTTGCTATAATATATAATATGAAACATATTTTTATATATAATGAATCTATCGTAGTTTCTTTAATAAAAAACATAATTTCAAATGATATTAAAAAACCAAGGAGGATTACAATAATACCTATTTTATTAAAATATCTTCTGGATGCTTCCATTATACTATTAATTTTATCATAGTTCTTTTCGTTTACTGGCTTAAATAGGCGGAATGTTACACTAGCACCTACACCACCATCGACGATAGATAAATATAAATAGATTTGATAAAACAACTGGTAGATACCAACATATTCATCACCTAAATATTGTAATAATAATTTTGTTTTAACAAGACCTAAAATTGCTATAATTGTTGTAAAAAATATACCATATAAAAATGTTTTTAATGTACTTTTAGTTCTCAAATTTTCACCTTCTATATTATAATTTTAAATATTTTGCTAATCTTTCTGATGATTTGTCATCTAAATATTTGTTAAATTTTTTCTTCATTTGATTTCTTTGTTTCTTATAAATATCATTGTTTTTGGCAACATTAGCTATAAATGTATATAAATCTTCAATATTTTTTATCTTCTCACCAGCCATGTAGTCTTCGATGTTGTCAAATACAAAACCTTTCTTTTTTTTGTATTCTTCGAAATCATCTGTTGTAAATCCAATAATATTATCTAGTAATAAATAGTCATAATATACACCAGAATAATCTGTTATTAAAGCATTAGTTATTTTAAATAATTCTGTTAATTCTATATTTTTTTCAATTAAATATGAGTCTGTTAATATCTTTATATTTGATAAACTTGTTGCTTTAAAAAGTGTTGTATCTTGATGAGGATGAAGTTTAAAAAGTATTACGCTGTTGTTTTTCTTCAAATATTCATTTAATTTTAATAATTCTTCTTCACTATATATAACTGGAAGCCCTAGTGGAAAGCTAAAAGATGAATCATTTCTATCAGATGTATCTGCTTTTCTAAATGTTGGTAACCATAAAATTACTTTATCATATGAACTAAATTCTTTTACTTTTTCTATAGATTTAGTTTTTTTAAAAATTATATCATTTCTTGGATTTCCTACGCAAATAAATTTTTCTTTTGGTAGATGTAATTGGTCACTCATCATATCAATACAAAAATCAGATCCCACTAGATAAATATCTATATCTTTAGGTACAACATTTAAATCTTTTATATTTTTTAATGTAAATGTTTTAGTAATAATAGGAGTATATTGATCCTTATATACTAATTCAAATTCATAAACATTATTATCTATTAAATGAGATAGAGAACTAGATACTTCTTTCAAAGTATATTTTTGAAGTTTCAAATTATCTAGTCTAGCATAACCGTTTTCGTCAGTAGTAATAGTTCCAACTAAATTATTGTTTTCGTCATATACTTCAAATACTACATTAGGAAGTGGTATTGTTTCATAGGT
>OIYR01001470.1_pt1 | contig 11781 bp, 12 predicted proteins | sample 1588221 | NCBI WGS metagenome assembly OIYR01 (sample SAMN03283292) | human gut metagenome | biome: human-associated habitat; material: feces | host: Homo sapiens | place: Peru | collected 2012 | reverse complement strand
TCTCACCCTTGCCATATACAGGCAATGGCTTGCGATGGCGAATGTTGTTGATAAACAAAGGTATCAACTTCTCAGGGAACTGGTAAGGACCATAGTTGTTAGAGCAGTTGGTAACGATGGTAGGCATGCCATAGGTATCGTGGAAAGCACGTACGAAGTGGTCGCTACTAGCCTTTGATGCAGAATATGGTGAATGTGGATTATATTTTGTTGTCTCAAGGAAGAAGTCTTCACCATAAGCCTCATGGTGTTCTGCCGAAGAAGCCTTAGTGGTGAAAGGAGGCTTGATGCCTTCTGGATGAGTCATAGTCAATGCGCCATACACCTCATCGGTAGAGATATGATAGAATCTTTTGCCTTCATACTTCTCAGGCAACGACTCCCAATACAACTTAGCAGCCTGGAGCAAGGTGAGAGTTCCCATCACGTTTGTTTTAGCGAATGTGAATGGATCCTTGATACTACGGTCTACATGGCTCTCGGCAGCGAGGTGGATGATACCATCAACCTTTTCGTCTTGCATAAGTTTGTAGAAGGCATCGAAGTCGCAGATGTCCATCTTCACGAATTTATAGTTTGGCTTGTCCTCGATGTCCTTCAGGTTGGCGAGGTTGCCAGCGTAGGTCAACTTATCGAGGTTGATGATGTTGTACTCAGGATACTTGTTCACGAAGAGGCGAACAACGTGTGAGCCGATGAAGCCCGCACCGCCTGTGATAACGATATTTCTTTTTGCCATATTTCGAAATGTCTTGATTGTTACTAATTAAAAAGTCTTCTTCAGATTGGCGATACATTTCTCCAGCGAGTCAATCCAGTAAGGCACTTCCACGCCGAAAGTCTCCTTGATGGTGCGCTTGTCGAGCACGGAGTAAGCCGGACGAGTCACTGGCGAAGGGAACTCGGAGCTATAGCATGGCTGGATGTCACACTCGGTGTGCCCTGCGATTCTCGCTATCATCTGCGTGAAGTCGTACCAAGAGCAAACGCCCTCGTTCGAGAAGTGATAAACGCCCACGTATTTCTCGGCAGCATCTGCCCCAGCAGGAGCATTGCCCTCCGAAGAAGCATTGCCGTCAGCAGAAGACTGGCTTTCCTTCACCTTATTTAATATAGTGACGATGGCATTGGCGAGGTCGAGGGCGTAGGTAGGCGTGCCACACTGGTCGAACACCACCTTCAACTGCGGTTTGGTGGCGGTCAAGTTGAGCATCGTCTTGCAGAAGTTCTTGCCAAACTCAGAGTACAGCCAAGCCGTGCGGATGATGACATACTTGCATCCCGTGGCGATGATCTTCTGCTCGCCATGCAGCTTGGTCGTGCCATATACGCCCGTAGGCGTGCCCTTCTGCTCCGGACTGCAAGGCACATTGTAGGGCTCCTTGCCGAACACATAGTCGGTGGAAATCTGAACCAGCAATCCGTTCACCTCCTTCATCGCCTGGGCGAGGTTCTCAGGGGCATCGGCGTTCAGTTTCTCGGCGAGCGCCGCCAATTTCTCATCGGTCTCACAAGCATCCACATTGGTCCATGCGGCACAGTTGACGATGACATTGACATCATTCTCCTTCACCATCTTTCTGATGGCATCCATATCCGTGATGTCGAGGTAAGTGGTCTCAAGCCCCTCCACCTGGTTGACATCCGTGAAGATATAGTGGTCTGTGGTATTTTGGCTAACGATTCTCATCTCATTGCCGAGCTGACCGTTGGCACCTGTCACTAGTATATTCATTTTCTCTGATGGTTTTAATACAAATTTCGTTGTACGGAAGTTCAATTATTCGTACAAGCTAACATTGATGTCGAATGGCGTATCGAAGTCCTTCAGCAAGTCGTGCTTGGTGTCCTTCTCGCTCAGGATGGCATGGTCGGTAGGAATCTTCCAGTCGATGCCAAGGCTGTCGTCGAGGATGGAGATGCCACCGTCTGCCTCTGGGTGATAGAACTCATCACACTTGTACTGGAACACGGCGGTCTCGCTCAGCACGGCGAAGCCATGGGCGAAGCCACGAGAGATGAAGAACTGGCGATGGTTGTCCTCGGTGAGTTCCACCGCCACGTGCTTGCCAAAGGTAGGCGAACCCTTGCGGATATCGACTGCCACGTCGAGCACCGCGCCCTTCACGCAACGCACCAGTTTGCTCTGGGTGAAAGGTGGACGCTGAAAATGCAGACCTCTCATCACGCCATAGGACGACATGCTCTCGTTGTCCTGGCAGAAATTCACCTGATGCCCCAAGATAGGCACCACCTTCTCGTCAAACTCCCTCTGCGAGAAGCTCTCGAAGAAATAGCCCCTGGCATCCTTGAAGATGCGAGGCTCTATCACCAATACTCCTTCTATATCAGTCTTGATTACTTCCATTTTTCTATTATCTTAGAATAAGACTTTTGTCTTTCATTTACCCTTTTACTCTTTCAGGCTCTGCTGATACCACTCATAGAGTTTCTCCACGCCGTCCTCGATCTCCACCTTGTGGGTCCAACCGAGCGAGTGAAGCTTGCTCACGTCGATGAGCTTTCTAGGTGTGCCGTCTGGCTTGGCAGCATCAAACTCCACGGTTCCCTCGAAGCCCACGGTCTTGACGATGAGCTGGGAGAGCTCACGGATGGTCAACTCCTTGCCTGTGCCCACATTGATGTGGCAGTTGCGTATCTCGCCAAGCGAAGGGATGGCTCCACCACGACCCTCAGAGTTGTTGCGGTCAACGGCTCCATCCACCTTGGCACCATAGAATACGGAAGAGTACTTCTCGATGCCGATGATGTCCTTGAAATCGACATTCAAGAGCACGTGAACGCTGGCATCCGCCATGTCCTCGCTCCAAAGGAACTCACGCAAAGGCTTGCCAGTGCCCCAGAGCACCACCTTATTATTATATATACCATAGAACTCCAGTGCCTTCAAGATGCGCTCGTGGTCGTTGTTACCATCCACGTTGCCCTCGCCGATGATGGCACGAAGCTTGTCGGTAGGATTGATCGGACGCTTGTTCATATCCACCTCGATGCTCTTCCAGTCGCCCTCGTGGATGAGTTTCGCCAAGTAGATCTTGCGCATCATGGCAGGCATCACGTGGCTGTTCTCCAAGTGGAAGTTGTCGTTAGGACCATAGAGGTTGGTTGGCATCACGGCGATATAGTTGGTGCCATACTGCAAGTTGTAGCTCTCACACATCTTCAAGCCAGCGATCTTGGCGATGGCATACTCCTCGTTGGTGTATTCCAGCGGAGAAGTCAGGAGCACGTCCTCCTTCATAGGCTGGGGCGCATCCTTAGGGTAGATGCAGGTAGAGCCGAGGAAGAGGAGTTTCTTCACGCCATGGCTGTAGGCATTGCTGATCACATTGCACTGCATCTTCATGTTCTGCATGATGAAGTCGGCACGATAGAGCGAGTTGGCCATGATGCCACCCACGAAGGCAGCAGCCAATACGACTGCGTCTGGGCGCTCCTCGTCAAAAAACTTCTGTACGGCATATTGGTCAGTCAAGTCCAACTCCTTGTGAGAACGACCCACGAGGTTGTTGTATCCACGTTTCTTCAAGTTGTTCCAGATAGCGGAACCTACCAATCCATGATGACCAGCAATATAAATCTTACTATCCTTGCTCAGCATTTTATGATATCTTTTTAAAGTTGTTGTTGTTATTTTGTGCAAAAGTACTATTTTTCTCTCAAAGAATAAAATCTTTTTGGGATTTATTTTGTATTTATCGCATTTTGTTGTACCTTTGCCAAAGAAATAAAAAGACAAGAATGAAAATTAAGACTCTTTTAATCATAACCATGGCATCTCTTGCCATGTTGTCTTGCCATCATGGTCCGAAGCCACAGAGGGTGAAGACCAACCTGCCTATCAGCATGTCGAAACCTGCCAAGGGCGACAAGGCGATCTATGGATTGGCGTGCATGGGCTGCTCCGACACCGCCGTCGTCCTGCTTCCCAATGGAGGCGGCGACCCTATCCGTTACAACATCCTCGATGCCACCCGCAACCACCAGGTGTTTGGCGACATCGAGATTGGCGACTGGATTTGCGTGATGCCTTGCACCGACAAGGATGACAAGAATGGTGCCGACATGGTGATCGATCTCGACAAGCTCAAGGCTACCTGGACTTATCCGGTGATGCCTCATCTGCGTGATGTCACCCACCTCTCCAAGCGCCAGCAGGCTCGCATCCTCGCCAATATGCCCGACAGCATCGTGGAGACCTACATGATTCCTCGTGACTATGGTTTCACGCTGAAACGAATGAGCGAGGCTCGCTCAGTAGGCTTCGTGATGGCGAATAGCTCGGTGGAGGACGATAGCCCTGTGGAATATCCTGAGGTACCTCAATACACGGAGTGGCACGCCTACAACGGCAAGCTCATCCTCGTCAAGGGAAGACAGGAGTTCAATGGTGTGGTCTTCAATGAGAAGACGACCTACGACACCCTCTCCTTCGTCTATATGAAGGGCGACTCACTAGCCCTTCGCGACAGCCGTGGCAACGTCCAGGGCTACCATCGCAAGGCAAGTGCCCAGGCTGCCAATGCCGCCGCTCGTGCCGCTGCCATGAAGGCTGCCAACAAGATGAAGCAAGAGCTGAAGTAAATGATAAATTATAAATTATAAAAATTTCCCCTTCATTCGAGATTTGAGCCTCGTAATGAAGGGGGTATTTTTAGATGATGGGCATTCTGATGTTCATCATTCAGATAATCATTCTGATGGTAATCATTCAGATGATAATCATTCAGATGATCGTAATCCAGATAGCCTCCTCCTTTCTCTCTCTTGCATCCAGGATTCTCCTAATGAGCTGATTGAGCCAGATGCGAGAATCCACTACCATTCCCACCACCTTGTTGCTGCCCACGAGGATGCAGCCTTGCGTATCATCGGGGAAATTGCCCGAATGGATGCGGATGCCCTCGAAGCCAGGCACGCCTTGCACCAAAGGCAACCATCGCCCGAACCTAGGCGACCACGACACCACCACGGGATAAGTTCCCTCAGGTATCGCCGTCTTGCCAGGCACCTTGCGTGCCTTCTCGCCCGACTTTCGGCTGTATCTTGCGTCCACCTCCTGGGGCGAGAGTTCGATGCCCAGGAGGTTGCGCCAAGTAGGTTCCAGCGTATCGCAGAAGTAATGAGTCTCATCAAGTTTCCCAGTATCGAAGTCGTGGCGGATGATGCGCTTGTCCTCCTGATGCTTGCCTGGACCCACCCTGCGTTCCACCTCCCCATCCTCCAGGATGTAGAGGCGACCTATCGTATAGGTTTTCTTCTTAGCTATGCGTCTTACTACTATCTCCATGATAATTAATAATTTATAATTAAGAATTAAGAATTGAGGAATTTCAACTTGCGGAAAATCGAACTGTAATTGTCATTGTCATCAACTTGTTCTGCTGCGACTCCCATAGAGGGTGGCACCATGGTCAACCGAGCCACATATCCACGATGTACCCATTGGTTAATCGCATTCATGGCACGCTTCCGGTCATCTCCCTCGAAACCCTGTTGGCGACGGAGCTTGAGATAATCCTCCAGCGTGAACTCATCGGGGAGCATACGCAAGAGATTCTTCGGACCCGACACAAACTCCTTGTCGGTCTTCGCCTGCTCGTTGTCTGCCTCGTATATCATCTGACCAAACAACTTCAACTTGCACCACAAGTCGTATCGCTCGCTCCATCTCACGAAGTCCTCGATGCTCTTCTCCCACTTCATCCCATTCGCCACATACAGCACGCAAGCCTTCAGATAGGCGATGACATTGGCACGGAAGGAGAGGTTCTCGAACACATAGTTCTGCGACAACCGGGCAAACTCCGCATTCTCTTGCACCAACTTCTGGGCGAGCTTGAAAGCCTGCGGACAATCGACCAAGCCACGTGCCTTCACCAAGTTGTCGATGTACGGACGAAGTTCCTCATCGAAGGCAGCGTCATACGAGCCATACACCGGTATCTCCGAGCCACAAGGACGGCGGTCGATGGTCGAGAAAGAGATACGTGACACCGGACCATCCGTCACCACCCTTCTGAAATAATCACGGCATTTCTTCGGGGTGCAAGAGGCGTTCCAGTTGAACCTCACCCTCACCGTCTCGGTCACGCTCTGCACACCCACACGGTCCTGACCATAGATGCCCAGGTCGAAGGCGAGTTCCATGATGCGGAAGTGCTGGTTGGTCTTGCCCTTGAGGGCATCGAAGAGGTTCAGCTCGTTCACCTTGGCGTAGAGGAAATGTTCCTCAGCCTCCTTCATGCGGAGCACGAAGGCTGGGTTGGTCATGTCGATGTTCACCTCTTGGATTACCAGTCCCTCTGGGCGTTCACGCTTGTCCTTGTTGGAGCCCTTCGAGTTGCATTCGTCCTTCCACGCCTTCTCTCTCGCTCTCTGTTCTGCGTCACGTGTTCGGATGTCAGCCATGATGTGGTTGATGGGTTCCGAAACGCACTCCTTGCCCGAACCCGTAGGCGCACAGAGGATAGACATCAGCGTGGCCTCATGCTCCACATTGTCGATATATCGGAAGCGAGTGCTGCAGAGATGGGCGGCAAGTGGTGGAAAGACGGCTTGCGATACGGCTGGCTGATACATCTTCGGCGTCTTCGAGACGAGGAGCTTGATGAGGCGAGGCAGCTTTGTGGGCAGTTCGTTGACGTGATAGAAATACGAGTTGGGGTTGCCGATGTCACCGAAGTCAGCCTCCTCATAGTTCTTGCCTTGCCCCTTCTCCAGCTCGTCCTGGCAGAGTTTGATGGCTTTGCGCACGATGCCCGGCATCACGTGGCTCTGTTTTCTAGCGCAGGCGCTCTCCACGGTGGTGAAGGCTCGCTTCTGTTCCTCGCCGAAGATGGGGATCACCGACTTCACCCAATCGGCGTTGTCGTCGCAGATGTAGCGGAGGTAGCAGGCGAGAGTGAAAATGAAGGTGTTGCGCGAACCGTGCTGCGGTTCGCCTCCCAGCAATTCCACGAGCTTCGTGACGAGCGTGGCATAGGGAATGCCATTGTATTCTTGAGGAAACTGCGTTTCCGAAGTTTTTCCCAACCACCCCGTCCCTCCTTCATAAGGAGGGCTCCACCTCTCTCCCCTGCCCTCTCCCCTCAGGGGAGAGGGGGAAACCGCTCCTACTCGTCGCTCTGAACCGCTTCGCTCTAAGGTAGGCGGGGCATCAAAGCCCTCGCCTTTGTTATTTGACGCAACAGAGTTGCGATTGTTTGTGCGGTGTAAACCGCCTTGCTTGAGGTCCTCTGATTCACTTGCGCTGCCTTCCTTGATGTCCTCTGATTCACTTGCGCCGCCTTCCTTGATGTTTAAAGAGGTATTTGCAACTTCAAAGAGTTTCGCCTCGTCGATGTAGAGGATGTAGTCTTCGGGAACGAGGAAGGATGGTCGGGCCAAGTCTTTCACGCAAGAGTCGTAGTCATTGTCCTCTAGCTGCTCCGACATCCACTTCTGCGCCTCTGCCAAAGTCATTCCCTTGGGAATCTTGAAAATCAAACGCAAGCCCTCGGTCGAAGGAGTGACATGCACGAGGCAAATGCTGTCGAGAACCGACTTCTGGGCGAGGATTTTCTGCTTCTCCTCCCAATAGCCTCTTGGGTTGGGGATGTGGTCTTTGTCATAGATGGAGAGACCGCTCGGGATGGCCTCGGCATTGAGGCGGCGACCATTCTTGAAGGTGGCGTGAGGGGTGAGGATGGGAAGCTGCGACTTCAACTGGGTCTTCATTCGCTCATACTCCTCCTTCTTCAACTCCCCTCGGCGCAACTTCTCCAGCGCATCCTCGATCTCGGCACAAATCAAACTCACCTTGCTGCCCTTGATGGCTCGGTGGAAAAGTTCGGGGGTGCAAACCTGCACCTCCCGACTTCTTACACTTCTTGATATTCCAAACATATTTTTTTATTTAAATGTTGCTCACAACGAAATCACTCGCCTTCTGACTCTCGCTCGCTATCACGTAGTCGGGCATCACATCAGTCTCTGTTCGGTCGATGCGGAGGGTGAGTCGCACGTTCTCCTTGCCAATGCTAGCTCTGCCATGCGGCAACTTGATAAACTTTCTCACCTCACGCTTGTCTTGATGCGACTTCCAAGCATTGAAGTTGCCCTCCTTCGGGCTTACCAGGGCGATGGTGCCGCTTACTCGGCTTCCCTTGGACAAGAGGTTTTTATACACCTCGTCCGAAATCTGTAGTTCGATGTTCATAATTCTTCCTATTATAAATTATTTCCAAACTCCACGATGCGCACCTCGTTGAAGCATCGTCCGTTCTTCTCGTTCACATCGTGATGCAAAGCCACGCTGATGATGTCGCCCTCCTTGGCGGTGAACTTCTCCACAGCATCGCCGAAGAGATTTGCCATCCATTTCTCAGGATACATCACGTTCTGCACTGACTCCAACAGCACGTCACGAGATTTCCACTCCTTGCCACTACTGCGGCTCACTCCAGTTCTCACATCGAAGATTTTCACGACTTTCACCTTTTCCATTTTCTTGTTTCTTTCTTTACTTTTAAAATCGTTAATACTAAAAATGATTTGCCGAAATCGAAGCCTACCCATCAAGAAATGCATCTGTCTCTCTTTCGACATTGCAAAGATAGGAAAGAACAACAAAGAAATGCATAAAAAAATCCCCCATATGCCAAAGCGGTATATGAGGGTATATGAAGTTTTTATTCTAGGTATATGAAGTATGGTATATGTGGTATATGAAGTCAATCTTCGCTTACTCCTGTATCAAACCATCTGATGCAAAATGACTCCTTGCAATCGACTCGCCCCTTAGGAGACTTCTCCATAAAACTGGAGATGAGCAAGCCACGCCATCTGATGTATTCCTCTGCCTGAGGTCTCTGGGCAGAGAGACCTTCCACGGTCCATTTGTTCATCGGGGTAGTTCTTACCGCATCAGGCACGTTCGAGCCTTTGAAATCGCTAGAGTTCCATTCCCATCCAAATACCTCCTTGACCCATCGGATGAATTTTGCTTGCGTCTTTTCTTCGGGTATGAGACGATAATGTCTGAACACCTTCCATACGATAAACCAATGTACGATTTTCAGCGTGCGATTCTCACGTTTTGGCAAGACAAGCTTAGCCAGCATTCTTTTCACCTCGTCCATTTTTAGTGCAGAGTCGAACAAGGTTGTATCAAGTTCGCTCTCTGGGAATGAGCCGCCACTGCTTGCCGATTGAGTAGCCTCATTCGGTTGCAAGTCGCAATCCACAATGGTATCATAGCTTCCATTTCCTTCATGGCATTGAGAAGAATCCCTTTCCGAGTGTCCAGGAGAGCCTGTAGTATAAACATTCTCCACATAAACCCCATTGCCTAGATTGATTTGCCCTATTCTGCATGAATCGCCAAATTGATTGACGAGTTTCATCAAATCTTCCATCTCTTCTTTTTTCATATCCTTCTATGTTAGTTGTCTAATCCTTCTGTGGCAATTTTGGACTTTCGCCATCATAAAGTATTTTCTGAAAAGTACCACTTCCACCATTCATTTGATTAACATTGATATTGAATACTTTTTGTTGCTTCATGGCTTCATTTCTTTCATTTTCATTATGCCTTTGCTCTTCCTGAACTTTTTCTCTCTGATCTGAAATATCTCCAATCTTGAGTCTTAGCTTGTCATAATCTTGTTGTCCAATTTTATCCTTCACCCCAGAAAGGGAATGTTTTAGCACTGTTTCTCCAAAAGCTGAATCTTTGTTTTCTTTCACCACATCTATATTGCTAAGGAAATCAAAGCCACCTTCTATCATCATAGCAGCAGCCTTTGACATCCCTTGCGCCTCAGCATCCGAAAGTTGAGACTTCAATTTTTCAATTTCATCTTGTAAATTAGATTCTTTTTGAATTTCGGCCTTTTTATTTAGAGTTGCGCAACCTGCAAACTTACCATCTATTTCCAAAACATAATTATTCGAAAAGTCAGATTCATAATAAGCAATTTCAGCCTCTTTTTCCTCAACCAAGTCATTCAACTTTTTGTTCTCAGCTTCCAATTGCTTAATAGTCAGTGATAGTTCATCACATCTTTTTATAGCACGTGATGAGATATCCTTACTCTCTGCCAAATCATTACGGAGCTTAGTAATCGTCAACTCGGACTCTTTTTTGTGACTTTCATATTCGTCTGATAATTTCTCATCAAAATCCACAATGAGGGCATTAGCCATATCGACCATATTCTTGGCCTTTGCAGCCTCTATTGCAGCTTTCTCTTTCTGTTCATAAACTTGAAGTTTCAGTTTATAAGAATCCAAGATTCTTTGACACTTCTCATGGTACGCTTCTATCTCTTCCGTATTATTTTGAGGAGCAGAAGGTAAATCTTCACTCTCATCTTTAGGCAAATAGTAGCCTGCATCTATCCCTTTTTCTAAAAGGTCAAAATTAATTTTGTTCATACCTTGTATTTATTTTAAAATGGTAAATCATCTACATCAGACTTCCCATTTAATGGAGGTGGCACTTGCATTTTTCCTTTAAGGATATTGACGAAAGCATGTTGATCTTCTTTTGTACGATAGTGAGTAAGCAAATGCTCAATATCCTGTTGGCAAAGAGATAATACTTGATTAGACCACACTTTATCAGGAATCAACAGTGGTAAAACCGCATTAGGTTTTAAGTCGCTATCAAATTTCATATTCCTCATTTGTTCCAACATTTTTGGAAACTCCAATAAGAAACGACACTGATTCCATATTTCCCCATCATCATAAGCAAAATCATCGTCATGCCAACAGATTTGCCGCTGAAACTTATCGAGGAAAACATCCAAACCAGCAGGCTTTTTATGCTGCAGTTTGAGAATAGCCAAGGCCATCCAAGATACCAAGAACATATCAGCGTGAGAAACTCTACAAGTATCTCCTCCATGCTCTTCTCCCAAAACTTCCTGCGCTTTTTTTGCAACAAGTCCGTTCATTTGATTTTCTTCCTCTACATGCTGAATATTATACAACCCGACCGCCAAATAGTAAGCTGTATTGAGTGCTTTGACCGAATTGCTCATAAATAATCCATCGCAGTCATGGGCGACCATATACATCTGATAGAGAAGGTGGTCTAGCGTGCCCTCTTTCTCCATCGTATATTCCTCTCTGCTCTTATCTGCATACAAAAGACTGTGGTGCCAGTCAAAAGGACTTTTCATTGATTTGTTGTTTTAGTTAATAATAATGCGATGCTACTCGTGGAGCATCCATCTCTCTCAAAAATAGATTTAAGGGAAACAGGTGTTTCATTTTCGTGACGACAAAGGTACACAATATATTTGACACCACCAAATATTTGGGCAAAAAAAGACCGGACAATTTTCATCGCCCGGTCTCGTCCCTGCTATATTCTAGAGCATGTGTCCTTGCACTATAGTAGTTTTCAGTTCTTCATCTTTCCTGCTTTCAACGCTAAGACGATGTCGAGTGGCAACTGGGTACCCTTTGCCACCTGCTCCGGCAAGAAGCCCATGTCTAGGAATCGCTTAGCATCAGCCAATGCTCTGTCGGCATCCCCTTTCTCCATGCCTTTCTCCATGCCTTTCTCCATGCCTTTCTCCATACCTTTCTCCATACCTTCCGCCCAAGCTTTCTCCATGCCTCTACGTCTCTTCTCCTTCTCCCACTTGTCGGTGGCATAGAGGTCACGCATCACCTTGATGTCGTACTCGTAGTACTCACGCTCCTCTGGAGTGAGCTTCTGCAGATCACCTATCGCCGCCAACTTTCGGAAGACGGGGTACTTGT
>OIYR01001468.1_pt1 | contig 11792 bp, 7 predicted proteins | sample 1588221 | NCBI WGS metagenome assembly OIYR01 (sample SAMN03283292) | human gut metagenome | biome: human-associated habitat; material: feces | host: Homo sapiens | place: Peru | collected 2012 | reverse complement strand
TCTTTCTCAAATCGGATAGTTTATAACCTGTCCAACTTTTTGGGGTCACTTCAAAGTCAGGGCTTTGTGATTTTTTTAGAATAAGGGAGTTTTGACACACCCTCCTATGTGATTGTTGGGCTTTCAGCCCGCATTAATTGAATTTTTACACACCCTCATTAATTAATAATTAATAATTATTAATTGAGAGCTTTTATTCCGCCGAGAAGTCGGCTACCATTTTTCTGTACATGCTATATGCTCTTGAGCGCGAGATATATCCCGTTAGATGTCCTGATACGTTCACCACGGGCATGTAGCGCGTGCCTTTGAGGTCGAACTTGCGCATCACCTCCTCCATCGAGTCGCTCTCGCCAACCTGCGCAGCGATGGGGAGCATCAACTGTTGTACGGTGAGCTTGTTGTAGAGTTCTGCGCGGAACATGATGTGTCGTATCTTCGTGATGTCAATCTCTCCAAGCACCGAACCTGCGTTGTCGAGCACCGGTATGAACGACGTGTGGCTCTTCGATATAGCGTTCACCAGTTTGCCCAGAGGCATGTCGGGTGTTACGGCGGTGAAGTCGCGTTCTATCACGCTGTCCATCGTCATCAGCGTCAGTACAGAGCGGTCGGTGTGGTGAGTGACCAACTTACCCTCGCGTGCTAAACGCATGGCGTAGATGCTGTGAGGCTCGAAGATGCTGATAGTCATCACCGACACGATGCTCACAATCATCAGTGGCATGAACATATCGTAGCCGTTCGTAATCTCGGCGATGAGGAAGATACCCGTCAGCGGGGCGTGCATCACGCCAGCCATCACGCCAGCCATGCCGAGCAGCGTGTAGTTCTTCTCAGGTATATATATGCCCACCTGATACATGTTCCACAGACGCGAGAAGAGAAACCCCGTGAAAGCTCCCACGAAGAGCGACGGTGCGAACGTACCACCGCAACCGCCACCGCCGTTTGTGGCTGCCGTGGCGAATGTCTTTGTCAGTATGACCAGCGCAATGAACAGTATGAGCCACTTGCCGTTGCCCGAGAACATAGAGTTGTGCAGCAGTTCGTTCCAGTCGGCTTCGCTCGTGCCGTTCAGCAGTACGTTGATAGCCGAGTATCCCTCGCCGTAGAGCACGGGGAAGACGAAGATGAGCGAGCTGAGCAGTACACCGCCCAACGCCAACTTAGCCCAGCGATGTTTCTTCAACTTGCCGAACATGCCCTCGCACACCGACATTGAGCGTATGAAGTAGATGCTCACCAGTCCGCAGGCGATACCGAGTATGATGCACGCCGGCACACGCTCCACGCCCCACATGCTGTCCAGATGAAAACTGAACAACGACGCGCTTCCCATGAATATATATGTGAAGCACGTTGCCGTGACCGCAGCCGTGAGTATAGGCAGCAGCGATGCCATGCTTAGGTCTACCATCAGCACCTCAAGTGTGAACACCAGTCCGGCTATCGGAGCCTTAAAGATGCCGGCGATGGCAGCGGCAGCACCGCAGCCCACCAGCAGAATCAGCTTCTTCTTGTCCATGCCGAACAGTCTGCCGAGGTTCGAGCCTATGGCAGAACCGGTCAGCACAATCGGAGCCTCGGCACCCACCGATCCGCCGAAGCCGATGGTGATAGCCGATGCCACCACCGATGTCCAGCAGTTGTGCGCCTTCAGTCGCGACTGCTTCGAGGATATGGCGTAGAGTATTCGCGTGATACCATGCGATATGTTGTCCTTCACCACATAGCGCACGAAGAGCGACGTTAGGAATATGCCCACAACCGGGAACATCAGGTAGAGCCAGTTGAACGTGTCAGCATGAAACCTCGATGTCAGCAGATGCTGTATGATGTGAATTATCGAGTGGAGCACGTAGGCAGCCACCGACGCAAAGAATCCGATGCAGAGGGCGAGGATGATAGTCGCCTGACGGTCGGAAAGATGCTTCGTGCGCCAAGCATACAGCCTTTCTTCTAATGTTGCGCCTTTCTTGTCAATCGCAGTCTCTTCCATTTACTTGCGTATGATGGTTACCCGTCCGTCCTTAGTCAGTTTGATGATGCTGCTCGGCGTGTGCGGCTTGTGCTCCTGGCGGCGTGTCCAGCACACATAGTCCACCGCCTCCAGTATCTCCGGTGCGATGTCGCGGTAGTTCTGAGCCGCCGGCTCACCGCTTATGTTCGCACTTGTGCTCACGATAGCCTTCTGGAAGCGGTAGCAAAGCTCCTTCGAGAACGGCTCGTTCGTCACGCGCAGAGCGATGCTGCCATCCTCCGCGATGAGGTTCGGGGCGAGGTTCACAGCCCCGTCGAGCACCACCGTTGTAGGCTTCTCCGCGAGCTCCATCAAGTCCCACGCCACTGGCGGCACGTCGCGCACATAGCGCTGCACGCGGTCTACCGAGTCGGCGAGACAGATAAGAGCCTTCGAGTCGTCGCGCTGCTTTATCCTGTACACCTTAGCCACTGCCTCCGCGTTCGTCGCGTCGCAACCTATACCCCATACCGTGTCCGTAGGATAGAGTATCACGCCGCCCTTACGCATCACGTCCACGGCATTCTGAATGTCTTCTTTCTGTGTCATTGTCGTTTTCCTTTTATATATCGTTATAATTCTTTCCATTGTGCGCGCCGTTCGGTACGCGTGTCTGCGCCGAACGTTGCGGATGTCTACGTCGAACGTTGCGGATGTCTGCGCCGAACGTTGCGGATGTCTACGTCGAACGTTGCAGATGTCTGCGCCGAACGTTGCAGATGTCTGCGCCGAACGTTGCGATGTACAAAGTTAATGCTTTTTCCTGTTATGCCGTAAGTTTAAAGACAATTTTTCTTGCTCTTTATTATAAGCATAGCCGATATTTGCCGAAAAAACCGTAACTTTGTATTTTAAGAGTAAAAAAGTAAAAAGGTAAAAAAGTAAAAAGTAGGAGGTATGGGCATCTTGCCCATACCGCGCACCCATAAAAGAGTAAAAAAGTAAAAGAGTAAAAAGCCCCTCCCAACCCTCCCCGTCGTGGAGGGCTTAGAAAGGCTTAAGAAGGCTTAGTTCGGCTTAAAGAAATAAAACCAAAACACAATGGAAAAGAAAAACCTCCGCATAGTGTTCATGGGAACACCCGAGTTTGCCGTTGGCTCGCTCCAGCGACTTGTTGAGAACGGTTATAACGTAGTGGCTGTCGTGACGCAGCCCGATAAACCCGTCGGTCGCCACGCCTCTGTGCTGCGCCCCTCACCCGTTAAGGAGTACGCCCTTGCCCACGGTCTGCCCGTGTTGCAGCCCCTGAAGATGAAGGACGAGCAGTTCCTCGAGCAGCTACGCAGCTACCATGCCGACCTGCAGGTCGTTGTCGCGTTCCGCATGCTCCCCGAAGTGGTGTGGGCCATGCCGCGCTTCGGCACATTCAACGTCCATGCAGCCCTGCTCCCCGACTATCGTGGCGCAGCGCCAATCAACTGGGCAGTCATCAACGGCGAGACCCTCACCGGCGTCACCACCTTCTTCCTCGACCACGACATCGACACCGGTCGCATCATCGCCCAGCGCCAGTTCCCCATCCCCGACGATGCCGACGTAGAGTACGTCTACGACGCACTCATGCAGCTCGGAGCCCAGCTCTGCACCCACACCGTCGACCTCCTCCTCTCCACCGACGGCAACGCCCCTTCGCAACCGCAGCAGGACAGCGACGCACACCACGCCGCCCCCAAGATATTCAAGGAGACCTGCGCCATCGACTTCACGCTCCCTGCAAAACGCATCTACGACTTCGTGCGCGGACTCTCGCCCGCCCCCGGCGCCTGGTGCCTGCTCACCCCACGCGACGCTAACGCTCCCGCCCAAGTGCTTAAGATCTACAAGACAGCAAAGACCCACGAGTCCACAGCAGGGGGTGCACTTGTCTCAAGTGCACCAGACTATAAAGCAGCAAAGACCGGCGAGTCAGTAGCAGGGGGTGCACTTGTCTCAAGTGCACCAGACTATAAAGCAGTAAAGACCGACGACCAACCAACCGGCGTAGAAGTCGGAACACTCAAAGCCGAAAACCGTCGCCTCTTCGTTGCCACCGTCGACGAGTGGCTCGAAATCGTAGAGCTGCAGCCTGCCGGCAAGAAACGCATGGCAGCCCGCGACTACCTCAACGGCTTCCAGCACCCCGAGCACTTCCTGCTGAAGTAACCCCTTCCGTTCCGGAAAAGGTTTTCTCACCCCACACAGCACAGCCTGTTGACATCCTCGTCGAACGTCTCGCGGTTCACTGCCCGAGTGCGCATCGCCGACTTGTAGTTGTATATCGTCTGCGTCGAGTAGAACAGAAGCGTAGCTATCTCCTGACTCTCCCTCACGCCCAAGCGCATCAGCGCATAGATGCGCGCCTCCGTCGTCAGGGCGTCAGGAGACGGCTGCGCAATCCTTCCTTCCGGAAGCAGCAGACTGTTCAGTTCGTCGACGAAGCCAGGGTACAGCTCCGTGAAGGCGCGGTCGAAACGAGTGTAGAACGCTGTCGCCTCCTCCTCCGCGAGCTTATAACTATTGATAGTTTTAAGAAGGTCAGCCGTTTGGTTGGCCTTTATTTTTCTGCTCACCAGTTTACGGTACTCCATCAGTTTGCGTATGTACACCGCACTGATGTCCATGAACAGACGCATGTAGGTCTCGCGGCGATGGTTCGTCGCTATGAGGCGTTCGTTCAGTTCCTTCAACTGCTGGTTCTGCGTCTTCACCTCTTTGCGGCTACCTGCCAGCCATTTGTTCTGCTTGTAGCCGAAGATAGCCATTGCCAGCAGCATCAGCGACAGAAAACTAACCATCGCAAGCACACCTCTCACGATGCGCTCCTTATGCGCCAACGCCTCCTGATTGGCTGTGGCAATGATAGGCAGTATGCTCGAAATCTCGAGCATACGCAGTCGGTTGTTGTAGAATCGGGCATCCTCCATAGAGCAATAGATGTAGCGTGCCGCACGGTCGGCATACTTCTGGTCCTTCTCATACAGATATGTAGAGAACTCCTGCAGCGCAAGATTCTCCTTCAAAGGGCATGTTATGTCCGAGATAGCCGCTTCAATAATGTACTTTTCATATCGTTGCGTGTCGCCCAACTCGCGATAATAGCGTGCTATGCAGTAGGCTGCCGAGGCATGCACACGACTGTCTACCCGGCTGTTCTGCAGAGCCTTTGTGTAGAATTGCAGCACAGCCTTGCTCATGGGGTTGGTGAGGAAAGCAATTTCGCCGCTAAGATAGGCATGCAGAGCCACATCCTTGCTGCTTGTGGCTTCCACCGTGAGCTTCAGATTCTCGAACTTCTTCTTATGGTAATAGTCCATGAACTCCGACTTCTTGCTGAACGCTTCCCAATAGTTGTACAGCCACGTGCGCGTATAATAATAGTATTGTTTTAGCTGCTTAGGCACACCTCTCTTCTTTATATCATCAAGCAGTTCCTCCGACTGACTGTAGAAACCACCCGTAGACAACACCGCCGCACGGTTTATCTTGTTGAGCGTCGTGTAGTAGGCGTTGTTCTCGCTCTCTGATAGGGCGAGACCGCGGTTCACATATACCATTGCCGAATCGTAATGGTATGTATAGTATTCTCGATAGATACTGTTCAGGAGTGCGAGTCGCTGCGGGATGTCTTCCACCGTTCGCAACTTTAGCTTCAGTTGGTCAATCTTCTTTTCCTTCAGCTCCGAGTACATTTCGCGCTTGTCGATATAACTGTCGAGAAGGCCCAGTAGGTCTTGCTCGCCAGAGATACCGGCTGTAGCCAACTTGGTTTGGGCTGTAGTCTGCAGCGGCAAAAAAATGAATAATAGGTATAAAAAGATGCGCATAATAGTGGGTTTTAGCTTTAATGCTGCAAATTTAGCTAATATTATTAAGATAAAACCATTTACTCTGATAAAAAAGCCTAAATCCTTAAACGTTCTGATATATAATAAGTTATAAGTTTATATGCCTTAATTTATGTCTACTTTCATTTTACGCACACATACAATCAGCCGATATATCTTGTAACTTTGCAACCGTAAACATACACACAACGGATATGAACCTAAAACTTAAAACATTCTCATTCGCCCTCTTGGCTTCTGCCTCTACGGGCATGTATGCACAGACGCATACAGAAAACAATTCAATAAACGATTCGGAATCGCAGAAGAAGGAGGAGCGCAACGTGATGCTAAACGCTTCTGACGCCAACAAACCGCGCGAGATTCAGATTGGATTGCCGAGCGAAGACGTAACGGTATACGAGAACGGACTGCCTGCCGTTTACTCGTCGTCCGTGCACAAACTCTCTGCCCACTGGCGCAGCGACGCTTCGCTGAAAGGCACCGACCTTATGACTCCGTCGGAGAGTGCCATCAAGACCGGCAACATCGCTTATGCTGTGTCGGCTTTCAGCGAGTTGGGCGAGAAGAAGTTCAGCGGCAAACTCAATTATAAGGCTAACCACTTCGGTATGCAGAACTTCGACCTCAACCTCTCTGGCGGCATCGGCGACAAGTGGCTCTACACCGCTGGAATGTATCAGAACTTCGATCCGGGCAGCTTCAAACTGCGCTTCACCGACTACGCCGACCGCACGCAGATCTACCATTTGGGTCTTACACGCATACTGAACGGCGGCAAGGGACACATATCTTTATTATATAAGTATTCGAACAGCAAGAACCCCGGCAACTTCGCCAATGCCGCTCCGTTCATCTACGCTGGCGACGGCAGCATAAAGAAACTTGCAGGTTTCGACCCGGGTATGGATTCATACGTGCAGCGTAAGGGTTCGTTCAGCTATCTGAACACCAAGACCGGCAAGATGGACACTTGGAACATGACCGACGGCAATGATAACCGTGCCAATGAGGTGGCTTTGGTGAGTAAGTATCAGTTTGACAACGGCTGGTTGTGGAAGTTGAACGCAAAGTATATGAACGCTCCGCGCGCCAACTACGTTGACTACGGCGGCAGCACCATCTCTGAGGTTGCTGAGTCTGACGGCTACCAGCTTTCAGACGGTTCGGCTTATAGCGGACTTATCGAAGGCAGACGCACTTGGCTGCACATCGGCAAGGTGAGCAACGCCCTCCTTACCACAGAGATGAGCAAGCAACTGAACAACCACAAACTGATGATTGGCTTGAACGAGTGGTACTACCACCTCAACTACTATTCATCTTCGTTCCAGTGGGCAGGCACCGTTGAGGCTTATCCTCGTACGCTGAGCCAGATGTACGTCAATCCGCTCGACCCGACACAGACTGCACACCGCTCTGAAGCCTTTGGCTACAATGAGCTGAGTCCTGAATACACAAAGGGTTCGGAGAACAAGCTCGCTCTCTATTTCACCGACGAATGGCGCATCACTCCCAAGTTCAAGCTGTTCTACGGCGGTCGTCTCGAATACTATCGTATGTCGGCTGACCAGATTTCTGCGTCACGCTTCCGTGGCTTCCATCTCGGCAACTTCAATACATATTCTACAGCCGCAGACGGATCGATCGTAGCCACAGAGCATAGCATTGCGCCTGCCAACGTAACGAAGAACAAGCTCAACTATGCTGCCACTTTGCAGATGACTTACAACGTAACAAACCAGTTCGGTCTTACTGCCGACGCCACTATCGCCACACGCTTCCCGCGCATCAGCGAGTATGCCGGCACCGGTCCTACAGAGGAGCAGTACAAGCGCGTGACCATTCCGTTGGTTCGCGGCGGTATCTTCTACAAGAACTCTTGGCTCGACCTCTCGTCGATGGTGACATACATCTCTAAGTCGAACAATATCGACCAGCAGAACCTCACCAAGCCTGGCACTTCTGAAGGCAAGACCGTGTTGCTCATCTACAACATCCAGACATTGGGCTGGACAACATCTGCCGAAATCAACCCGTTCAAGAACTTCCACATGCACGCTCTCTTCACCTATCAGAAGCCTGTGTACAAGAACTACAACGCGAGCGTTACGTTCAGCGATGGTCAGACTATGAGTGTTAATGCCAACAATAAGATTGTGAAGGAGATTCCGCAGGTGCTCATTGAGCTTGACCCGAGATACGACATCACGAAGAACCTCAGTGCTTGGCTCAGCTTCCGCTACTTCGGCAAGACATACGCCAACCTTCAGGAGGCACTCTACTTCAACGGCCACTGGGAGACATTCGGTGGCGTCAACTGGAATGTGAACAAGAACCTGAGTCTCGGTGTCAGCGTCATTAACATCTTCAACGAGAAGGGTGCGAAGGGCACAATCAGCGGTTCGGAACTTATCACAAAGGATGAGGCTGGCAAGTATGCCGGCAAGTACATGAGCGGTAACTATCTCCGCCCGTTCACAGTAGAGTTCAACGCAAGCATCAAGTTCTAACAAGCCAATGCAAGAATATCGATATATAAACAACCAGTAAAAACCATACGAAAATGAAGAAAACTATTATGCTAATCGCAGCAATGTGCATGACTTCTGCCATCACATTCGCTCAAGAAATCATCCGTGTGTCTACCGAAAAGACCGACCTCGTGATGAAAGTGTCGCCAAAAGGCCGACTCTATCAGGTATATCTCGGCGACAAGTTGCAGAATCCTGCCGACTACGAGAACCTTAAGTGGGATGTTTATGCAGCTTCTGACGGCGCTGTGTGCCAGCGCGGTCATGAGGTGTACGCCACTTCCGGCGCAGAAGACTACTTCGAGCCGGCTGTAGCCGTTACACATGCCGACGGCAACATGACTACATATTTATATTATAAGTCGTCTGAGCAGAAGGCTGTGAAGGGCGGCACTGAGACCGTCATCACACTTCAGGACAAGGTGTATCCGCTCACTGTCAAACTCCACTATGTGGCTTATCCGAAGGAGAATGTGATAAAGGCATGGAGCGAGATCTCTCACAAGGAGAAGTCTGCCATCACACTCTGGCGCTACAGCTCTACGATGCTCTACTTCAAATCTTCAAAGTATTATCTCACTAACTATCACAGCGACTGGGCTAAGGAAGGTCAGCCCGAGACAACCCAGTTGAGCACGGGCAAAAAGATTATAGACACAAAACTCGGCACACGCGCTGCTATGCAGGCTGAGCCTTTCTTCGAGTTGGGCTTCGATGAGCCTGCTAAGGAGAACGAGGGCAAGGTGATGCTCGGAACGATAGGTTGGCCCGGCAACTTCCGCTTCACCTTTGAGGTGGACAACGTCGGCGCGCTTCGCGTCATTCCTGCCATCAATCCTTATGCTTCCGACTATAAACTGAAGGCAGGCGAGGTGTTCACCACTCCTGAGTTCATCTTCGCGATGAGCGACAACGGTATGGGCGAGGCTTCGCGCAACTTGCACGACTGGGCTCGTCAGTATCAGGTGAACATGGGCACGGGCGACCGTCTCACGCTCCTGAACAACTGGGAGAATACGGGCTTCGACTTCAACCAGCAGAGTCTTGCCGAACTGATGAAGGATGCCAAGGACCTTGGTGTGGATATGTTCCTGCTCGACGACGGATGGTTTGCCAATAAGTATCCTCGTAAGGACGACCATGCCGGACTCGGCGATTGGGAAGCCACTAAGAGCAAGCTGCCAGAGGGTATCCCGGGATTGGTAAGAGACGCCAAGAAGGCAGGAGTGAAGTTTGGTATATGGATTGAGCCGGAGATGGTCAACCCAAAGAGCGAACTCTTCGAGAAGCATCCTGATTGGGTTATTATGCAGCCACAGCGTGAGACATATTATTACCGCAACCAGCTGGTGCTCGACATCTCTAATCCTAAGGTTCAGGACTATGTGTTTGGCATTGTCGACCGCATTATGACCGAGAATCCCGATGTGGCTTACTTCAAGTGGGACTGCAACAGCGTTATTACCAATATATACTCGCCCTATCACAAGCAGAATCAGGGCAACTTCTACATCGACCACGTACGTGGCATATACAATGTGCTCACACGCATCCACAACAAGTATCCTAAGCTTCCGATGATGCTCTGCTCTGGTGGTGGTGGAAGAATGGACTACGAGATGCTGAAGTACTTCACCGAGTTCTGGTGTTCGGACGATACCGACCCCTACGAGCGTATCTACATACAGTGGAGCTTGTCTAAATTCTTCCCGGCTAAGACTATGGGTTCGCATGTTACCAACTGGAACAAGAATACATCCGTGAAGTTCCGCACTGACGTTTGCAGCTCATGCAAGCTTGGTTTCGACATCGACCTCAAGTCGCTCTCTAAGGACGACTACAAATTTGTGCAGCAGGCTGTAAAGAACTATAACGAAATGAAGCCGATGATTCTTGAAGGCGACCAATATCGTTTGGTTTCTCCATACGAGGGCAGCCACTGCGCCATCAACTATGTAAGTAAGGACAAGCAGCGTGCCGTACTCTTTGCCTACGACCTGCATCCACGCTACAAGGAACCGCAGATGAACGTGAAGCTGCAGGGGCTCAACCCCACAAAGCTCTACACCGTCAAGGAGGTCAATCTTATGCCTGGCAAGGCTTCTGAGCTTGAGTGCAATGGCAAGCAGTATAGTGGCGACTATCTTATGAAGGTTGGCTTGAATGTATTCACAGCCCAGGATGGAACAAGCCACGTGCTGATATTAGAGTAAGAGTATGATATTGTAAGTAGATAGTTTTAACAAATAAGTTAGTTATGAGCGAAGTCATGGCGATACTGTATTCAGTGTCGGCTATGGCTTCGCTTTTTCTCAATAATATTTGCCATTCCGATTTAAAATTTCTATATTTGTAGCGTTCAACTGATAATTAATAAATTAACGCATATAAAGTTATGGAAATCTACATACGATTCGACTGGGCTATGAAGCGCCTGCTTCGCAACAAGGCCAACCATGCCGTGCTTGAAGGACTGATGACCTCGCTGCTTGGACGCAAGTATACTATACTAAGGTTCTTGGAGAGCGAGTCGAATCAGGAGAGCGAACTCGACAAGTTCAATCGTGTGGACATACTTGCCGAGAGCGAAGAGGGCGAGCTTACCATCGTTGAGATTCAGAACAACCGTGAGCTGACGTATTTCCACCGTATGCTGTATGGAGTGTCGAAGGTGATAACCGACTACATTGAACTTGGCAACGACTATGGCAAGGTGCGCAAGGTGTACAGCATCAACATTGTGTACTTTGAGCTTGGACATGGCACCGACTATGTTTATCATGGCAAGACCTTCTTCAAGGGATTGCACGACGAAAACGATATACTAAAGCTATCGGTACGTCAGAACGAGCGCTTCTTCGGACTTAAAAGCAAAGACATACTGCAACGCAAGGAAGCTGGCGACCTCTTCCCTGAGTATTATGTGTTGCGCGTCAACGATTTTGATAAGGTGGCAACCACGCCGCTCGATGAGTGGATGGAGTTCCTGAAGACAGGCAAGATAGCCCGAGAGTCAACGGCACCAGGACTGAGCGAGGCGCGTGAATGTCTGCGTGTTGACTCGCTAAGCGCTTCGGAGCGTAGCGCCTACATTCGCCACATGGAAGCCTTGCGCTATCAACGCAGCGTGCTCGACACAAGCCATGACGACGGATATGTAGAGGGACGCGAGGAAGGACGAGCTGAAGGGCGAGCTGAAGGATTGAAGGAAGGACTGAAGGAAGGTATAGCCCAGCGCAATATAGAAATAGCCAAGAGCATGCTTTCCTTAAATCTGCCCATTGCACAAATTGTGCAAGTGACGGGACTTGCAGAGGACAATATAAAAGAACTCACACGCTAAATCATTTTTATGCTACAATAATAAAAAAGGGAATGTAAAAGTTTTGCACTTTTTACATTCCCTTTTTC
>OIYR01001467.1_pt1 | contig 11800 bp, 8 predicted proteins | sample 1588221 | NCBI WGS metagenome assembly OIYR01 (sample SAMN03283292) | human gut metagenome | biome: human-associated habitat; material: feces | host: Homo sapiens | place: Peru | collected 2012 | reverse complement strand
TTTCAGGACTTCAAGTAGGAATTGCGAACATGGCAGATTGTTTGGCAGCTATAAAGAAGTTAGTGTATGAAGAAAAGAAAATCACAAGACAAGAGCTTTGGGATGCAATCTTAGATGATTTTTCATCACCAAAAAATAAGAAGATTCAGGAAATGTTGATTCGTGAAGCTCCAAAATATGGAAATGATGATGACTACGTAGATCAATTGATTGTAGAAGCGTATGATTCTTATATTGATGAAATCGAAAAATACCCAAATACACGATATAACAGAGGACCGATTGGCGGAATTCGTTATGCGGGAACTTCTTCAATTAGCGCAAATGTTGGACAAGGAATGTCAACGATGGCCACACCAGATGGACGAAATGCATTCGAACCTTTGGCAGAAGGTTGCAGTCCAGCCCATAATAGTGATAAGAATGGTCCAACGGCTGTATTTAAAAGTGTATCTAAGCTTCGTACAAATAAAATTACAGGTGGAGTTTTACTAAATCAGAAAATGACGCCGCAAATGTTGTCGACTGAAGAAAATCGACAAAAATTAGAATTGCTGATTCAAACATTCTTCAATCGTTTACATGGATATCACGTGCAATATAACATTGTTTCTAAGGAAACTTTGATTGATGCGCAGAAGCATCCTGAAAAACATAAAGATTTAATTGTTCGTGTAGCTGGATACAGTGCTTTCTTCAATGTACTGTCTAAAAAGACGCAAGATGATATTATTGGAAGAACAGAGCAGTCTTTGATGTAAATAAATGTAAATAAACTGAAAAAGAGGTTGAAAATACATTTTATCAGGTGTATCCTATAGGCAACCGATGCGAAAGAGATCAAACTAAGAACCGGATACAAAGAGATTCTAGTAGTGGTGGAAGCTAGATTATTACGACTTGGCAAATGGACTTTCAAGGGCAAGGTGAAAAGAAATTCTGAGTAGCTGCGACGTGTTCCGTGCGTTAAATGGATCGAATGTGATGGCATTCTAGAGGTGGGTATAACTATACCAATTCAGGTGGTACCGCAGATTATTTTGATATTCTGTCCTGTGTCAAATTTTTAATTTGATGCAGGATTTTTTTTATATAAGGAGAGTGATGAAAAGTGTTAGCTGACTGGTGGTGGTACAAAGAATAAATGATTAGGAGGAAAAAGAATATGTACAAGAAATTATTGGCATGTGGATTAGCTTTATTAATGTGTGGATGTAGCGCAAAAGCTGCAGGTAATAATCAAGTGTTGACCGTTGGGTTGAGTTCTGAAATGAATGGAACCTTTTCACCTATGTATTACCAAACGACAAATGATTCTTATGTTGTGGATTTGGTGTATCAAGGATTATTGAAATACAACAAAAAAGGAGAGTTGGTTGCCGATTTGGCTAAGTCTTTACCAGAAATTAGCGAAGATGGAAAATCAATGACTTTTAAATTAAAGAAAGGCATCAAATTTAGTGATGGTTCAAAGTTTACTTCAAAAGATGTGAAAACAACATTTAGTGTTATGGCCGATCCAAGTTATACAGGTCGTTTTGCGAATAATGTTGATTTCTTGGAAGGTTATAGTGAATATCATGATGCAGATGCATCTAGCTTTAGTGGCATTGAAACGCCAGATAACTATACAGTTGTTTTCCATTTGGATAAGCCAAGAATTGATGCGGTTTCTACACTTGGAACACAGAAAATCTGTAGTGCTGAATATTTAAATTATAAAAAAGGTAAAACAGAAAACATTGAAAAAAAGAATAGTAAGCCAATTGGAACGGGGGCTTATGTATTGAAGAAGTTTGAGAAGACAAGTGGGGCTAGTTTAGTTTCAAATTCAGAGTTTAAGGCTAAAAAAGGACAATATCAAATTTCAAAGATCATGATCAAAAAGACAGATACTTCAACAGAAGTTAAAGAATTGGAAAATGGAACAGTGGACTATATTCCGGATGTGATTGAGGCAAATAAAATTAAATCTGTTCAAAAGAATAAGAGTTTATCCGTAGATTCTTATCCAAGTGATCGTGAAAGCTTCATTATCTTTAATTCATATGCGGGAGCTTGCAGTGATGTTGCGGTAAGAAAAGCCATCGGATATGGATTTAATGCACAAGAATATATTGATAATTACTATCAAATTGAAGGCATGGCTTATAAGCCTGGTACTTTTGGAAATCCTGTTTCTTTAAATAACGGACCAATGATTCGTAATGAAGAAAAGGTCGATGGCGTTACTTATTATGATTATGATGTAGAAAAGGCCAACCAAATCTTAGAGGATGCAGGATATAAATTGGCAGATGATGGATATCGTTATAAAGATGGTGAAAAATTAATAGTTCGTTTCTTGGCAAATAAGGATAAGGATTCTTTGGATTCTTTGATTCCCGTTTTACAAAAGTGTTTAAATGCGATCGGAATTGATTTTAAAGCCAATACAGTTGAATTTAATACGGTCATTAATACAGTGCAGGATGATGCACAAACAGGTAGCTGGGATGCAACATATCTAGGATTCTCTTATGGATCTCCAGATGATACAGGCATTAACTTTATTTTAAGAACAGGTGCTACAAATAATTTTGGTCGTTTAAGTGATGAACAACTAGATACTTATCTAGATGCAGGCATGTATACTTCAGATAATGAAGTGTCTAAAGAGAATTATCATAATGCGTTAGTTCGTCAAAGTGAACTATGTGGTTATTTGCCTGTAGATTCAACTAAAACATATTGCTTAAGAAATAAGAATATTAAAGGAATGCATACAACATCTATTTATAATTGGGCTCAATCTATTGCGACAGCTCATATTGTAAATAAATAACACATGATGTATTCTAATGAATATTAGGGCAAAGCAAAGTCCTGTACTAACTTAATGTTGGTGCAGGCTTTTCTTGTATGGGGAGGAATTTTATGGCGAAACAAAGTTCGATTCAGTTAATGACAAAAGGAAGTATTGCTAAACAAATCATTGGCTATGCGATACCTATATTTATCGGGTATCTTTTTCAACAACTCTACAATACTGTAGATGCACTGATTGTAGGGAATTTTCTAGGGCAGAATGCGTTGGCTGCCGTTACAAGTGTTGGCTCTTTGATTTTTTTATTTGTTGGTTTCTTTAATGGTTTTGCGACAGGAGCTAGTGTCATTATTGCCAATGCGATAGGGGCACAAGATGAAGAAAGAACAAAAAAAGCCGTATATACAACGGCTACATTTGGTATCTTGTTAGGTCTTATTATGACTGGAGTTGGTTATTTACTAACTGATCAAATGTTGATGGGGATGGGATCTCCTCAAGAAGTGTTTGGCCTATCTTCTACATATTTAAAAATTTATTTTCTAGGTGGTTTTTCTTTAGTCTTATATAACATGCTTGTGGGTATCATTCGTGCAGGAGGCGATGCCAAACATCCACTGTATTATTTGATTGTAAGTTCGATATTGAATGTCATTTTAGATGTGGTATTTATCACTGTATTTAAGATGGGGGTTGCCGGAGCTGCCTGGGCTACGATTCTTTCTGAATTTGCGAGTATGTTTTTGTGTGCTGTGCAACTAGCAAGAGAAGAAAGTATTTTGCATATTTCTTGGACGCATTTATCTTTGGATTTTGAAAATTTGAAACAAATCTGCATTTATGGATTGCCAACAGGACTACAAGGTTGCGTCATTGATTTTGCGAACGTGATGATTCAGTCGTATATTAATTCGTTTGGTGCAGCTGCCATTGCGGGTATTGGTGCGTATTCAAAGGTAGAGGGATTTATTTTCCTTCCTGAAATTTCTTTTTCGATGGCACTTACGACGTTTGTCTCCCAAAATGAAGGAGCTGGACAAAAGGAGCGTTCACGAAAAGGAATCTTGTTTGGGCTTGCAGCTGCATTATTAATGATTGAATGTTTGGGTATTTTGATCTACTTATTTGCGCCAACCTTTATTTCATTCTTTAATCAAAATCCAGAAGTAATTGCGATTGGAGTGGATCGTGCGCGAATTTGTGCTTTCTTTTATGTTCTTTTAGGTTTTTCACATGTGGTTTCAAGTATTTTAAGAGGTCTAGGACGTCCTGTAATGCCGATGGTAGTTATGCTTGTGTGTTGGTGTGCCGTTCGTGTTGTTGTATTAATGACAATAGGACAAAGTATACATAGTCTGTATTTAACACACTGGTTGTATCCAATTACCTGGGGATTGAGTTCGATAGTCTATATATTTGATTTAAGAAAATATATATTATTTACTCCAAGAGAACAACTTTCATGAAATATGGGTTGTCATTTGAGTTGGTTTTAGGTATTATAATCTTGCAGAAGTGTTTTTTCTGATTTTGGAGGTCTTACTTATGGTCTTAAGAAGATTTACCACAATTGATAGAGAAGAATTGCTTTTTTAAGCGTGCCTACTATAGGTGCGCTTTTTTTGTTTTGAAAGGAAGGTCATTTATGGAAACAAAGCGTGTTTTAATTGTGATGGGTTCTCGTTCGGACTTACCAAGTATGGAAGGCTGCATGAAACAATTAGACGACTTTCAAGTTGGCTATGAAGTTCGTGTATTAAGTGCTCACCGTACTCCAGAAGCTGTTTTGGAATTATCAAAGACAGCATGTGAACGTGGAATTCAGGTTATTATTGCGGCAGCCGGAGGAGCAGCACATTTAGCTGGAGTTTTAGCTAGCTCTACGCCGTTGCCAGTTATTGGAATCCCTATTCAGACATCTGCTTTAGGTGGATTGGATTCATTATTATCGACAGTACAAATGCCTCAAGGTGTTCCTGTTGCGACTGTAGCGATTGGAAAATCAGGGGCAAGAAATGCAGCTATTTTAGCTTGCCAGATGATTGGACTTAACGATAAGTCATTGCAGGATAAAATTGTTGAATTTAAAAAAGAACAAGCACAAAAAGTATTAGAACAGTCAATTGTTGAATAAGGAGAAGGAAATGGATACTCGTATTTTTGTTCATAAAAAAGAACAGTTTCAGGTTGAAAGTGAATCATTAGCGGCTGAATTAAGACAATCTCTATCTTTAAAAGAAGATTTTGGTCTTACAAAATACAATCTATATGATATTTTTGATGCCGACGAAAATGATATTGAATTATTAAAGAAAAATGTTTGTAGCGAAGTCGTTACAGATGATGTATATGATTCTGTAGATTTAACAGGTAAATCATATTTGGCATATGAATTTTTGCCAGGTCAATACGATCAAAGAGCAGACAGTGCAATGCAATGTTTGATGCTTTTGAACAACAAACAAACAGTACGTATTCATTCAGGTACTTTATTAGTGTTCGCAAACCCAGTAGATGAAGAAACACTTAATAAAATCACACATTATATTGTTAACCCTGTTGAAGCACGTGTTAAAGACCTTTCTGTATTAGTAGATGATCAGGACGTTGAAGTAAAAGATGTTCCTGTATTAGAAGGATTTACAAAAATGAGTAAAGAAGAATTAGATTCTTTACGTCAGACTTTAGGGTTGGCCATGTCTCAAGCGGACATTGAGCATGTTCAACGTTATTTTGAAAAGGAAGAAAAAAGAGATTGCACAATGACTGAACTACGTGTGCTGGACACATATTGGTCAGATCACTGCCGTCATACTACTTTTGAAACTGTATTGGATGATGTATGTTTCCATTTGGATACATTATCCGATGAATTACAGGCTTCTTATGATAAATATTTAAAATTACGTCAGGAAGTTCATGGAAATCGTAAAGAAAAAACATTGATGGACATGGCTACTATTGCCGGAAAATATCTTCGTAAACAAGGTAAGCTTGATGATATGGAGATTACCGATGAAATCAATGCGTGCAGTGTAGAAATTACAGTGGATGTAGATGGAAAAGACGAACAATGGTTGTTGATGTTTAAAAATGAAACACATAACCACCCAACAGAAATTGAACCATTTGGTGGAGCAAGTACATGTATTGGTGGAGCCATTCGTGACCCATTATCAGGACGTAGCTATGTATATCAAGCAATGCGTATTACAGGTGCTGGAGACATCACAAAACCAATTAGTGAAACATTAGAGCACAAATTACCTCAATCAAAGATTTCTAAAACAGCAGCTCATGGTTATTCAAGTTATGGTAACCAAATTGGTTTAACAACTGGTTTTGTACATGAAGTATATGATCAGGGTTATGTTGCTAAGAGAATGGAATTAGGTGCTGTAGTTGCAGCTGCACCAGAAGAACAGGTTAAGAGATTAATTCCTGAAAATGGACAGATTGTCTTATTAATTGGTGGACGTACTGGTCGTGATGGTATTGGTGGTGCCACTGGTTCTTCTAAGAAACATGAATTAAAGACTACTGAAACTGCTGGTGCTGAAGTACAGAAAGGTAACCCAGTTGAAGAAAGAAAGATTCAGAGATTATTTAGAAATAAAGAATTCTCTAAGAAGATTGTAAGATGTAATGACTTTGGTGCTGGAGGTGTCAGCGTTGCAGTTGGTGAATTAGCACCTGGTCTTGATATTAACTTAGATGCAGTATTAAAGAAATATGAAGGTTTAAATGGTACTGAACTTGCTATTAGTGAATCACAGGAACGTATGGCTATTGTCATCAATGAATGTGATAAAGATTTCTGTATCCAGGCTGCTCATGATGAAAACCTTGAAGTCGTACAGGTGGCAACAGTTACAGATAAGAACCGTTTGACTATGAAATATATGGGAGATACTATTGTAGATATCTCTAGAGACTTCCTAGATGAAGCAGGAGCTAAACGTTATCAGGATATCCATGTAGAATTACCTGATTTTGATAAGGCACCATTCAATCCAGAAGCAAAAGAAAACTTTACTGAAACAACTAAAGAAGTATTATCACGTTTATCTACAGCTTCTCAGAAGGGCTTAGTAGAACGTTTTGACTCTTCTATCGGTAATGGTACTGTTCTTTCACCATTTGGTGGTAAGACTTACCGTACAGAAACTGAAGGTATGGCTGCATTAATTCCAGTATTAGGAAAAGAAACTACTACATGTTCATTAATGAGTTATGGTTATAGCCCACTTATTTCTGAATGGTCACCATATCATGGTGCAATCAATGCAGTTGTAGAATCTGTAGCAAAGATCATTGCAATGGGTGGTACATGGCATACAATCCGTTTCTCATTCCAGGAATTCTTTGAAAAGTTATTAAATGATCCTAAGAGATGGGGTAAACCATTTAGTGCATTACTAGGTGCTTATCGTGCTCAGGAAGAATTATTGTTACCTTCAATTGGTGGTAAGGATTCTATGTCAGGTTCATTTGAAGACTTAGATGTTCCTCCAACTTTAGTATCATTCGCAATTACTGGTGGAGATGTACATAAAGTCATCACTCCTGAATTAAAAGAAGCAGGACATGTATTAGTCGAATTCATGCTTCCAAAGGATGAATTCCATGTATTTGACTTTGAAGCTTTAAGAAAACAGTTTGATGCTGTAGAAGCATTGATTCAGTCTGGAAAGGCTTATTCAGCTTATACAGTTAAAGACGGTGGTTTAGTTGAAGCTGTTTATAAGATGGCATTTGGTAATGAAATTGGTGTAGCATTTGATGATGCTTTAACACTTAATGACTTAGTTGAAAAGAACTTTGGACATATCGTTGTGGAAGTAGACAACGCAGAAGTTGTTGCAGGATATGAAAATGTTCGTATTATTGCTTCTACAAATGAAGAAAAGGCTGTATCATATAAGGGTGAGAAAGTGACACTTGATAATGCATATGAAATTAACTGCGCACCATTAGAATCTGTATATCCTACTACAGCAAAAGCACCTACTACAGAAGTACGTACTGGTGACTGCAATGAAAGAGGCAAGATGTTTGCTTCTAAGAAGTATGATGAAGTCAATGTTGTTATTCCTGTATTCCCAGGAACTAACTGTGAATTTGATTCTAAACGTGCATTTGAAAAAGCAGGTGCAAAGGTTCAGCTTGTTCTTATTAGAAATAAGACAGAAGAAGATATTAAGAAGTCTGTTGATGAATTAGAAGAAGCAATCCATAATGCACAGATTATGATGCTACCAGGTGGTTTCTCAGCTGGTGATGAACCTGAAGGTTCAGGTAAGTTCATTGCAACTGTATTACGTAACCCAAGATTAAAGGCTGCAATCGATGATTTATTAGACAATCGTGAAGGCTTAATGATTGGTATCTGTAATGGATTCCAGGCATTAGTAAAACTTGGTTTACTTCCTCATGGACATATTAAGGATATGAGCAAAGATGATCCTACTCTAACATTCAATACAATTGGACGCCACTTATCTCAGATGGTGACTACAAGAGTATCTAGCGTGAAGTCTCCATGGCTTGCTAATGTAGAGTTATGTGATCAACATATTATCCCTATTTCTCATGGTGAAGGACGTTTCGTTGCACCTCAGGAAGTACTTGATCAGTTAATTGATAATGATCAGGTAGCATTCCAGTATGTTGATCCAAATGGAAATGTGACTATGGAATCTCCATATAACCCTAATGGTTCTATGTATGGTATTGAAGGTATCATTTCTGAAGATGGTAGAGTATTAGGTAAGATGGGTCATTCTGAACGTCAGGGTGAAAACAGAGACCTTAACATCTACGGTGAAATGGATCAGAAGTTATTTGAAGCCGGCGTGAAGTATTTTAAAGGAGAATAACGAATGGATAAATTAGAATTTGAAAGTATGACACTCTGTCCTCTAGATGGACGTTATGGCAAGATTAAAGATCAGTTAGCTGATTATTTCAGTGAATATGCACTTGTTAAGTATAGAGTGTTTGTAGAAATCCAGTGGTTGAAGTTCCAGTTGGATCACCTTCATACAGAAACTTTAGACAAGGTTGATCCTAACAAGGTAGATGATATTCTTGCGATTTCTAAGGATTTCAACTTTGATTCTTTCAAGAGAATTAAAGAAATCGAATCTGTTACAAGACATGATGTTAAGGCAGTAGAATATTTCATTGATGAAAAGCTTAAAACTTTAGGCTATGAACATTTAGAAAGCTATGTACATATCGGATGTACTTCTGAAGATATCAACAATACATCATATGCATGTATGATTAAACATGGCTTAAAGGATGTTTGGTTACCTGCAGCTAAAGAATTTGCTTCAATGATCAATAAATTAGCAGTAGATCATAAGGATGATGCAATGCTTGCACATACTCATGGACAGCCTGCTACACCTACAACTATTGGTAAAGAATTCAAAGTCTATGCTTATCGTTTCTTTTCTAGTATTGAAAACGTTGAAAATATCAAGATTAAAGCAAAATTCAATGGGGCAACTGGTAACTACAGTGCAATCTTAACAGCCTTCCCTAATGAAGATTGGCCTACATTAAATAAGGAATTCGTAGAAGACTATTTAGGACTTACATTCAATCCATTAACTACTCAGATTGAATCTCATGACTATACTTGTCATATCTTAGATGGTATCCGTCATTTCAACAATATATTGGCTGACTTAGATGTAGATATGTGGTTATATATCTCAATGGAATACTTTAAACAGATTCCTGTTAAGGGTGAAGTTGGTTCTTCAACTATGCCTCATAAGGTTAACCCAATCCGTTTTGAAAACTCTGAAGCAAACATTGATTTATCAAATAATCTATGTGTTGCATTATCTAACAAGCTTCCTAAGTCAAGAATGCAGAGAGACTTATCAGACTCTTCAAGTCAGCGTAACTTAGGATTATGCTTCGGATATTCATTACAGGCTATTTCTGAAACAACTGGCGGTTTAGCTAAGTGTGTTGTAAATAAAGAAAAGCTTGCAAAAGACTTAAATGAAAAATGGGAAGTTCTTGCAGAACCTATCCAGACAATGTTAAGAAAATATGGTGTACCAGATGCTTATGATACACTTAAGGCCTTAACTCGTGGTAAGAATATTTCTCAGGAAGATATTCAGGCATTCGCAAAGAGCCTAGAACAGTTAAGCGATGAAGATCGTCAGACTTTATTAGATATGACACCTTCTTCATACATTGGTTTAGCTTCAGAACTTTGTGATATCGAACTTTAATCATTAAGAGACAACCTCTATGGGGGTTGTCTTCTTTATTTTTAGAGATAGGTTTGTTATAATGTTGCAAAGGTGGTGAGAATCTTGAGAGATACACGATATGTATTTGCAGAATGCATCAAACAATTGATGAATCATCAGTCTCTTGATAAGATCACAGTGACTGATATTGTGGAGATGAGCGGTAAGACTAGACAGACATTTTATCGTTATTTTCGCGATAAATATGATCTTGTGAACTGGTATTTTGAAGTATTAGCGGATAAGTCTTTCTTACAGATTGGTAATAGTGAAACTTTAAGAGAAGGGCTTATTAAGAAGTTTCAATTTATTTATAATGATAGAGTATTCTTTAAAGAAGCATTTAAATCTAAAGATTATAATAATGTAGAAAACTATGATTATAACTGTATTCTCACTTTCTATCAGAATATTATTAAGAGAAAGCTAGGTAATAATATCCCATCAGATATTGAATTCTTATTGGAAATGTATTGTCATGGGTCTATTACTATGACTGTAGATTGGGCAACAGGGGGATATAAGCTGAAACCTGAAGAATTAGCTGATATGCTGATAGAAGCATTACCACCAAAGTTAGATGAACTGTTACGAGATCTGAAATAAGATCTCTTTTTTGCATAATACAACATTCGTTCTAAATACTGCCTTTTTATGCCGCTTTTCAAGTTTTATTAAAATAAAATAGTATAATAATAAAAGTCTTGAAAAGGATTACATAAGTAATCTATAAGAAGGGTAGACAATTATGTATAAACATTTTTACGCTTATGATGGATAGAAGAAATACATATGAAGGGACACTCTGATTTTTTTGACAAACTTATAGTGTATCGACATGGATTATTTATTCTTAATAGATATTCTATGCCTTTTTTGCATTATTAGAAAAGTTGAAAAGACTTCTTTTTGGGACAAATCAAATAAGGAGAAAACGATTATAAACAAAAAATTGATGACTATGTTAGTGGCTTGTGCTTTATCAGTATCAGCATTATCTACTACAGCAGTATTTGCAGAAGATGCAGTAGTCACTGGAGAAACTCCAGCTGTAACTGAAACTACAACTACACCTGAAACTAAACCAGAAACTACACCTGTAGCTTATGAACCAGAAATCACTTTAACTACACCTAAATGGACAGGTGATAGTGATATTGTCTTTGAAGTAGATGCTAAAGGTGGAGCAGTTTATCCTCTGGAAATGTATGTTTATGGCGCAGATGACGCAGCAATGCCTATTATCAGTGTTCCATCTAAGGTAGAAGTAAATGAAGAAGGTAAAGGTAAAGTCACATTTACTAACGATGCATTAAAAAATGCAAAAACTTGGGATGATACTTTTACAAACCAGATTTCAGTAGATTGGACAAAGTATTCTAAAATTGAATTTGCTTTTGCATTCGAATTAAACGGTCAGGATAAATATAAGTCTATGTATGTAGAAGCTTCTGTAAAGGCTCCAGCACCAACTGTAACTCCTACTACACCAGCTAAGCCTACTACACCTACAAAACCTGCAGAAAATAAAGGTACAACAACTACTACAGCTACAACTACTAAGAAAGAAGCACCAAAAACTGGTGATACTATGAATGTTGCATTATATGCTTCATTATTATTAGTAAGTGCTTTAGCAGCAGTTGTATTAACTACAAAAATTGGATAATAGAAATCAAGTAAAAATTCAAAAAAATAATCAGTAATTATT
>OIYR01001465.1_pt1 | contig 11803 bp, 9 predicted proteins | sample 1588221 | NCBI WGS metagenome assembly OIYR01 (sample SAMN03283292) | human gut metagenome | biome: human-associated habitat; material: feces | host: Homo sapiens | place: Peru | collected 2012 | reverse complement strand
AGCCTTTGCATCATATTGGGAGATACCTGCCGACAGCAAAACGGCTAAGGTAGGCAAATGGATTGACGGACCTAAAATGGACTTTTTCAACAAGGTTTTTGAGAAATTCTGCAAAGAAGCACCTATCATTGCAGAAGACCTCGGAGTGTTTGGCGAGGATGTTGTAAAACTCCTAAAGGACACCGATTTTCCCGGCATGAAGGTTGTGCAATTCGGCTTTGACCCAAATTCCGATTCATCACATTTGCCGCACAACGCAGGTCAAAACAGCATAAATTATGTAGGCACTCACGACAACAACACAATCCTCGGTTGGCTATGGGAAGCAAGCGAGGAAGAACGCCGATTTGCCCTTGAATACTGCCATTTTAAGGGCGACAATTGGGGCGAGGGCGGATACCAAAGTGCCTCGTGCCGAGCAATTATTGAGACAGTATGGCAGAGTGCATCAAATGTTGCAATCATTGCATTGCAGGATATGTGCGGATTCGGTTCGGACGCAAGAATGAACATACCGGGTGTGCCTGAAAAAAACTGGAGATTCCGCACCACAAAAGAAACAATCGACAGTATTGACACTGATTACTTCAAGCACATAAATTCGCTTTACCGCAGAATGTATCCCGTATTTGACAAGGAAAATTAAGCATAGCAAAACGGAACTGTTAATATAGCAGTTCCGTTTTTTACTTACTAATCTTTAATTACGCAAAGCTTAACAGCCTTTGGCTCAACCTTAAATTCAACCTCGGAATAATGGAAGTTTTCACCATCACAGTTACCGATAAGAGGTGAACCGTCCTCCATAAATACCTTGCCTGATTTTATGTAATAATTTGTGCAAACATCGCAAGTTTGTGCGTTAACCGTTCCTTTTGAATATTTAGGTACAAGACCCATTGCCTTTGAAAAAGACACTCCGTCAACAAGGCAAACATCAAGAAGTCCGTCATCAAGTACAGAATTCGGTGCGGGACAAAAGCTTCCGCCGTACCAACTTGCATTGCAAATTGCCATAAGGGCATAGTCTTTGTTGCTTTGCTCAACGGTAAATTCTCTGCCCGTTTCTTTGTCAACACAATCAAGTCTGTAAGAAATCGTATAATGAAGCGGTTTTGCAAGGACAGGAACAACCGCCACCTTGTAAGCATTATGGCCCAAAAACGGTACTTTTGCAGCGATTTTTCTGCCCATGGTTTCAACAAGAGTATCAAGACCGAACGACATAACATTTATGCCTTTTTCGCCGTTATAATCAATAACATCAATAGGCATAATATCATATTTGATTTTACCGCTGTAAAGACCGAAAGACTTGATTACATTTTCCACATTAATCTTTTTTGTATCATAAATCTTTTTTGCAAAATCATTGCCCATACCAAGCGGAAGAACCATCATAGGAGTATCCGTTCCGGCAAGTCCGTTAACAATTTCATGAATGGTTCCGTCACCGCCGCATGACACAACAACACAGTTTTTGCCATACTTTGCCGCATAATCGGCACTGATTATTTTTGCTTCACCCGGCTTATGAGTTTCCTCAATTATCAATTCATCATCAATTTGACGAAATGCCGATTTAATTCTGTAAAAAAGTTTTTTCTTATCGTCATTACCGGCGACGGGATTAACTATAAAAACATACTTCATATAAACTTATCCTCCTTTTCATCATAGGCGACAACTTATATTACCTGCGTACCGCCTACCGGACGAATAATAAGAACATGACAACTGCCCTCGCCGAACACGCCCTCGATAGTTTTCTTGTAAGTATCAAGCATATCGTTAGGAACAAAAGCCTGAATTGTACCTGCAAATCCTCCGCCGTGAACTCTCCAAGCACCCTTTCCGTCAAGAAGTTCCTTGCTGATTGCAAGAGCCAAAGAAAGTTTTTGCTCTGTTGGATTTTTTGGAGTATAAACATTTTGATTGAGCATAAATGATGAACGACCCGAATCAATGATAACCTGCTTAAAGCCCTCAAAATCGTTGTTTTCAAGGCATTCAACAGCTTTTTCTACTCTCTTGTTTTCGTTGAAGAAATGAATTGCACGGAGAATTGCACGGTCGTTTACTCTGCCTGTAAGTTCAGGAAGTGCAGCAAAAAATTCCTCATAAGAAACCTCACGCAAAACATTTTTGCCGAGTGCCTGAGCAACAGATTCCATTTCTGTTCTTACTGCGGCATAATCATCTGTCAAATCCGAATGATTGCCGTGAGTATCAACTATGCAAAGAGAATGTCCGGATTTTGAAAAATCAAAGTCGATTTTCTTAATAACAGGGTCTTTTACAGACTTAAAATCTATTGTAACAAAAGTGCCGACAGAAGAAGCCATTTGGTCAAGAAGGCCGCAAGGCTTGCCGAAAAATACATTTTCGCTGTACTGAGCAACCTTTGCAATCTCAACAGGGCTGATTTTTCCATCATTAAACATATATGACAAAACAGAACCCAAAAGCACCTCAAATGCCGCAGAAGAAGAAAGACCCGAACCGCCCATAACATCACTTGCTGTGCAAGCATCAAAGCCGGCAACTGTGTAGCCAAGATTCTTAATTGTTGCGGCAACACCCTGTACAAGAGTTGTTGATGAGCCAAAATTAGCCTCATTTGGAACAAGGTCATTAAGGTCAACAACATTCATCTTGTGACCCTTTGATTTTACTCTGATAATATTATCATCATTTTTTGAAACAACGGCGATAGCGTCCAAATTGATTGAAGCGGCAAGAACCTTACCGTTGTTATGGTCGGTATGGTTACCGCAAACCTCGGTTCTGCCCGGAGCGGACATAATGTTTACTTCTCTGTCATATCCAAACAATTCACCGAAATCATTAAGTGTTTCAACATAACGGGGTTTTTGGCTTTGAACAGCCTCATCTGTTACATAAACAGCCTTTAGGTTTTCATCATAAGTGCCGTCATTGATAGCGGCAATGAGTTCGTTAACGTTCATAATTAAAATTCCTCTTTTAAATTTTATAATACTATTTTATACTTATCTTTTTCGCTGTAAATCAAGAGCGTTTGAGTCATCTGCCGTGACCTTACACCGTAAAAGATATTAAATATTAATGTTGAAAATCCGCTGAACGCAACTATTATCATAAGAGTTGTTATGAAAGTTACGGAAAACGGGTTTGTATATGATGTGCCGAGTTTTGTATAAATAAACAATCTCGGAGCAAATCCAAGCATACTCAAAAGCGAATAATACACAAAATCATACCGCATTGAGCCGTAATACTTTGACACCATACCGACAGGAATAATCGGCACAAGTCGGGTAACCGCAAGCACATAAGGATTGCCGTTGCCCTTAAAATGAATCCAATCCCTGACAAATCGCAGATTGTCAATATTAAGAATCATACCGGTCCATCCGCCACCCAAAAATGTGCCCTCGACATACTTAACCGTGAAGAAAAAGAAGATAAACACGGCGTTGAGTGCCAGAGCGGGACCGAGCGGAAACACCATACCGGATATTACGCACAGTGCCGACAGCGGAATGGGAAGCTGGCATTTTGCAACATAAAGTGCAAAAATACACAGTATAATTTCCACAGGAGTTTCAAGCCTTGCAACCGCGTCATCTATCCTTTTAAGCAGATTTATAAGCACTTCAAATCTTTGTTCAAGGGTTTCGTGTTCATAAAGAGCTATACCCAAAAGCACAAGTGCGACAACTGTCACGGCAAGTATCAAAAACGATGTGAAGCCCGTGCGGTGACGCTTTGTTTGTTTCATCAAATCATACCAATACTTTGTTATTTTCCTTCGTAATAATTACCGAGGAATGAAAATTCAGGCAATTCGTCCGACAGAGCACAAAGCAAATCAAGCGTTTGCTCATCTCTGACCGAGCCTAAAATATCAACATAAAAATAATAGTCAAATTTACCGTTTGCAACAGGTCGTGATTCCAATTTTGTAAGGTTAAGACCGGTCATTGAAAATCTGCCGAGCACTCTGTAAAGCGAACCCGTACGGTGAGGTGCGGAGAAAATAAGCGAAATTTTTTCGGCATCGTCATCAATAACAAGTTCCTTTGAAATCACGATAAAGCGAGTGGTGTTGTTTGTGACATTTTGAATACCTTTGCGGATAATCCTAAGTCCGTATTTTTTAGCCGCACTTTCACTGCAAATTGCGGCAATATTATTCTTGTCGCTTTCGGCCACAAACTTTGCCGCAGCGGCTGTATTGCTGAAGTTAATACCCGTAAAGTCAAAGTTTTTAAGGAATATATTACACTGACTGAGTGCCTGCGGATGCGAATAAACATCATCGATATTTTCAAATTCAACACCCGGCTTTGCACAAAGGCAATGGTCTACCCTTAAATCATATGCACCGACAATAAAGAATTTGTACTTCATAATCAAATCATAAGATTCGTGCACCGAACCTGCGGTTGAATTCTCAACGGGAATAATACCGTAACGGGCCTTGTTTTGGTTAACAGCCTCAAAGACATCCTCAAACTGCTTGTGAAAATTTATAGGAGAATCCGGGAACAATGCCTCTGCGGTTTTGCCGCTGTATGCCCCCTGAACGCCCTGACATGCGATAGGCTCGCCGTGTGCGGTTAAATTTTTGCCGTTCTTAGCTGAATTAATCAGCGTGCGAAGTTCATCGCCTCCGCCGATAATTTTGTGTTGAAGTGCTCTTGAAGCGTCCATAATAGCCGAAAATACGGTTTTCATCGCCTCACCCTGCTCGCCGCATTTTGAAGCAACATCATCAAGTATTTCAAGTTCCCTTTTCTCATTGAGAACAGGAATTCCGTTTTTCACCTTATATTCGGCAACCTGACGGGAAATATCCATTCTTTTGAGCAAAAGAGGGATAAGTTCGTCATCCAATTTATCAATTTCGTTTCTTAATTCCAACAAATCCATTAAAAGTATTTCCTTTTTTACATCATTAAATCGAGCAGACCGATTGCAACCGCAGCCTCAACAACAGGTACTGCACGAGGCACAATGCAAGGGTCGTGTCTGCCTTTAATCTCAAGCTCGGCATTTTCCATAGTTTGAAGATTAACGCTTCTTTGCTTTGAAGCGATTGACGGAGTTGGCTTGATTGCAACGGACACCACGATAGGTGCACCGTCGGTCATACCACCCAAAACACCGCCGTTATTATTTGAAAGAGTGGCAACCTTGCCATCCTTAATTTCATATTCATCATTAACATTTGATGCGTTTTTATCGGCAAAATCAAATCCCAAGCCAAACTGAACACCCTTTACCGCCGGAATACCGAAAAGAAGTGAGGCAAGCTTGCTTTCCACCGTATCAAAAATATTTGCACCGACGCCTACGGGAAGTCCCACGGCAAAGCATTCAACAACACCGCCCACGCTGTCAAGGCTTAGTCTTGCCTTTTCAACATCGGCACGCATTTTTTCTTCAACGCTCTCATCAATAACGGAAAAAGTTTTTGACGAAAGTTCGCACAGCATATCGGCACTTATATTGTTATAATCAACCGCAGCATCGCAAACCGAACCGATTTGTCTGATGTGAGCACCAACGGCAATTCCCTTTTCGGCAAGGATTTGCTTTGCAACCGCACCTGCAAAAACGATAGGTGCAGTAAGTCTGCCGCTGAAATGTCCGCCGCCGCGAATATCGTTAAATCCGTTGTATTTAACATAAGCGGGATAATCGCTGTGACTCGGACGGGGAACGGTCATCAAATTTGAATAATCTCCGCTTTTTGTATTTGTGTTTTCAATCACCATGGCGAGCGGTGCACCCGTTGTAACGCCGTCAAGAACGCCCGACAAAATGTGCGGAATATCCTTTTCAAGCCTCGGAGTTGCGGTTTTATCTTTACCCGGAGCACGGCGTGACATATCTTTGTATATTTTGTCTGTATCAAGCTTAACGCCTGACGGAAGTCCGTCGATAACACAACCGATAGCTTCACCGTGACTTTCGCCGAACACGGAAATTTTAATATTATCACCTATCGATGAAGACATTTGCGTTACCTCCGATACTGTTAAAATCATTGAAAAAGTCGGGATACGACTTATTTATACTTTGTGCGTCATCAATTGTTGAAAGACCATCAACACCGGTAGCGGCAACCGTCATAGCCATAACAATTCTGTGATCGTTAAAGCCTTTCATATTTGCCGCATGGAGGGTGCTGCCGAGAATTTCCATACCGTCGGTAGTTTCTTCAACATACGCACCGAGTTTTTTAAGATTATATACTATGCTTTCTATTCTGTCCGACTCCTTATATCTGAGCCGTTGGGCACCCGTAATAACAGTTTTTCCGCTTGCATAAATACCTGCAACGGCAAGTGACGGAACCATATCCGGAATGTCTGTTGCGTTGATTTCTATGCCGTGAAGCTGTGATTTTTTTACAACAACACAATCATTATTGACGGTAACATCTGCACCGAATTCTTTAAGAATGTCGGCAATTTTCTTGTCACCCTGCGTGCTGTTGACATCAAGTCCCGTAAGAGTAACATCACCGAAAAGTGCACCTGCGACCATAAAAAACGCCGCCTGCGACCAATCCGCTTCAACCGTGTAATCACGCTTTTGGTACACTTGATTACCCGGAATAAAATACGAGTTTTCTCTTTCTTCAACCTTAACGCCGAAGTCCGCCATAACCTTGACGGTCATATCAACATAAGGCTTGGACTGAAGCTCTGTTGTAAGAACAATCTCGCTGTCACCGTCAAGAATCGGCAATGCAAGAAGCAATCCCGTAATATACTGCGAGCTGACATTGCCTGCAATTTCAAACCTGCCGGGCGTAAGTTTTCCGCTGACTGTAAGCGGCAAAGTGCCCGTGCAATCACACTTTACCCCATGTTCGGGAAGCAAACGAAGATAGTCACCGATAGGACGCTCGGGGAGTTTACCCCTGCCGACAAATTTTACCGTTTTGCCGAGTGCCGCCGCAACGGGAATCATAAATCTCAGCGTCGAGCCGGACTCTATGCAATCGGCAATCGGTTTGTCATCCTGAAGTGCCGAAATAACGCCCAGAGTTGCCTGCATATCCTTTGAATCAATAAGCGGAGACACATTGCCGCCCCCTGCCAAAAACGAGCAAATAAGTGCTCTGTGAGCCGCTGATTTTGACGGAGGAACCTGCACCGTTCCGCTGATATTCGATTTTTGTATTTTTGCTATTCTCATTATTTCAAACCGAAAAATTTCGGTATATCCTCATTCTTAATTTTCTGCGTAAACGACTCGCCGATTTGGCTCAAAAGCACAAAGTTGATTGAATCCGCCGTACGCTTTTTGTCGGCGTTCATACAAGCGATGATGTCGTGCAAATCGTTGCTGTCCTCGGTCATAAGATTGTACTTTTTAAGCACATTGGCAATACGCTCAGAAGTGCCTTTTTTGGTAATTCCGTTTGCTTCGCCGGCTTTTGTAATCATTACCATACCGATGCCGACAGCCTCACCGTGCGAAATCGTTGTGAAGTTGTGCAATTTTTCAATAGCATGACCCGAAGTGTGGCCGAAATTGAGAAGTGCTCTTTCGCCGTGTTCCTTTTCGTCACGCTCAACAACGCCTGCTTTGATACTGACGCATTCAAAAATAATGTCGTCAATTATGTCCTTGGCATTTTGATTTTCCGTTTTTTCAAACAACGAAGCGGATTTTATGCAGCCCGTCTTAATAACCTCTGCCATACCGTCCGAGAAAAAGTGCGGCGTTAAGGTGTCAAGCGTGTTAGGGTCAATAAGAACCAGAACGGGTTGATGGAACGCTCCGCAAAGATTTTTGCCCTGAGGCAAATCAACCGCCGTTTTTCCGCCCACAGACGAATCCACCTGAGCAAGAAGCGATGTAGGAATTTGAACAAAATCAATACCCCTGAGGTAAATTGCGGCGGCAAATCCTGCCATATCTCCGCAAACACCGCCGCCGAGAGCAACAACAAGGTCGTTTCTTGTAAGCCCGTTTTCTGCCATAAATTCCACCATGGAAATTACCGTGGTTGTGGTTTTGGACTCCTCACCGGCGTCAAAAACATAGGTGTAAACATCGTAGCCGACTGCTTTCAGCTGTTCTTCAACGGTGTTGCCGTAAATTTTGTAAACATTGGTGTCGCTTATCAGGCAAACCTTTGCCGCATTTGACACCTCTTTGATATATTTTCCGCAAGAGGACATCAAGCCTTTTTCGATAAAAATATTGTATCCCTTGCCTACTTTTACATTGAGAATTTTCATTATCCGATTTCTTCCTTAATCTTATTCGCTCTGTTCATCAAATCCTTGAGCGCCGGGGAATCCTCATTTACGATGTTATACTTAAACTGCATAAGGTTTGATACAAGGTCGTCAATTTCCTTAACAAGTGCTTCTTTGTTGTCGATAAAGAGGTCTGCCCACATATCCGCATTGATTCGTGCAACTCGTGACACATCACGGTACGAGCCTGCCGAATATCCTGCGTGTGACGGAGCAAGAGGAGAAAGCACATATGAGCACGCAAGCACATGAGCAATCTGCGAAGTGAAAGCAATCATTTCGTCGTGGTGCTCGGGAGTTGTTACAACCGTTCTTGCAAAGCCCATGCTCTCTGCAAGACCTACAAGTGCGTCAACCTTATTACGAGGCGTGCCGTCAACCGGCGTCACAATAAAACTTGCTTTGTCATACAAAGTGTCAAGGCTGTTGTCGTATCCGCCGACTTCCCTGCCTGCCATTGGGTGAGCACCGATAAAGTAAAAATCAAGCTTTTCCTTTTCCATGGCACGGCAAATCTTTGTTTTAATACCGCAGGAATCGGTTACAACGCTGTCTTTTTTAAAGCTGTTTTTGTGCTCCAAAATAAACGGAACAATGGCTTCCGGATAAAAATTAACAAAGGTGATGTCGGCTTCTGCCATAAGGGAGTCAATATCGCCCGTTCTGTCAATAACACCGTCACGAAGAGCCTTTTCTGTAACGGATTCCGTTCTGTTCCAGCCGAGGACGGTGTGGTTGGTATTCTTTTTTAGGGTCTTTGCCAAGCTGGCACCGATAAGACCCAAACCGCAAATTAAAATATTCATTAGTTTGTCATCCTGTTATACATAAAAATACATATTAATATTAACTTATAAAAGAGCTAATGTCAAATTATATGCGAATAATGTAATAAATTGTTAACAAAGGTAAAAAGGCAAAATATGCCGACAAACAGAAAAAAGGACCGTGGATTTCTCCACAGCCCTTTTGTTATTTTTTATTCACCGTCGCCGAGCAAATCGTAATTATCGTCCTTGTTAAGGTCGTTCTTACCATTTTCTTCAGGATTCGATGCAGTTACCACACCGTTGCCCGACAATGAATATTTCCTGATTTCTAATTCAGGCTCAGAATAAAATTTCTTCATTACTTTTACCTCCTTAGAAAATCTTAAAATGTATCTGTCGTATTTGTAGGTGTTGTAACCGGTGAATATTCGGTTACAAGCTCGCCCTTGGCATTCTTGTAAGTCAAGTAAGATACCCACTGAAGGCCTACATCCGAAACTGCCTTGCCTGCAATTGAAGATGTCTTAATTGAGATTACAAATTGATCACCGCTTGTTGTGTAATTTGACTTAAGTCTGTTTACACCGTTCTTGCCGGCATTAGCAAGTTTGAGATCACTGCCGTCGCCGTCAATAGCACCGTTCTTGTTAATCTTGAGCAAAAGGCCCTTTTCAACCAATTCGCAATTAGAAGGAAGTACGAATTGAGAGATGATTGAGAGCTTTTCGCTTGGAGCAATAACAAGATCAGATCTTGAGTCAACTCTTGCACCGTCGCTGTTGCCGGGTTCTGTAATAATACCTTGCTTAACACCCATGTTGTAGGTGTATTCATCAAGAGGAATAAGGAGTGTATCCTTGTGAACACGGAATGAGTAATCTGTGCCAAGCTTTACAACCTTACCCTTTGTAACAGCAGCAGCTACAGGGTTCCAAGCTCTTGTGTCTTCAGTACTGCCATAAATGTAACCGCCGTCTTTGAATGGTTCCGGTACATCAGGTTGTGAAGAACCGTGTGCATACCAATCAGCAAGATCATCTGCACCAACCTCTACCCAAGCATAAACTTCAGGGTTATTGTAATCAGCAATAGCTCTGCCGGCATCCGGAATAGTTGTTGTCTTAGAATCACTGCCACGGTTAACTGTGTAGTGCATTGCTGTGCCGTTATAGCCTTCATCAGGAGTTTGGCCGCGTTTAAATACCAATTCATCGTTGTACTGAAGATTTTCAATCTTGAAGTCAAGACCTGTTTGACCGTAACCGTAAGACATATCTACAACATAAACTGTGTAGTTCTTTGAACCTGTGAAGTTGTAAACAAGTGTGATGTTTGTATTGTCTGAAATAGTTACCTTGTCGCCTGCGCTGTAAGTCTTGCCGTTTACCTTGAATGAATCAAAGGTGTAGTACGGATACTTAGGAGCAAGAGAAGCATTAAGTGTAAGTTCTGAGCCTGTTGCAACATAATCTGTAGCAACAATAGATGAGTTGATACCGTTGAAGTATGTAACCTTGCTCTGATTTGTTGTTGATGCACTCTTTGTAGTAAGAACTGTGTCACCTCTAAGGATGAATGTAAGTTCTTCTGTTGTTGAGAAAAGCTTGTTTGCAACAGTCGATGTAGGTGATGTCACTTGATAATACCAGTCTACTGTCGGCTTGCTTGGAAGTGCAACTGTAACTTGTGTACCGTAAGAATATGTTCCCTTTACATATGCCTGTGATTGGTCACCGTCAGGAACAATTGTTACTGTGTACTGTCTGAGTTGAATGCCGTTGAGAGCATTTGTAACAGCGTCATCACATTCTTTTTGAGTTGCGAATGATTTACAGGTAACTCTTGAATTACCGAGAAGTACTGTTTGAGTGTCTGTAAGTTTAGCAAGAGCAGCATCTATTGCGTCTTGGTCATAAGCATCAGGGTCGGTCATCTTTGATCTGCCCTCTACCTTCAATGCTTCAAGTACAGATGAATCAACTGTGCTTTCAACAAGAAGTGATGCCAAACCAGGAATTGTTTTTTCTGCTTCTTCTTTAACAGCTGCAACAACATCGGTTTCGTCTTCGAAGTGAGTCTTTCTTTCTGCATTTGACATTGTGTAATAATGCAATTTGCCGATTGCATCTGCAACTGCCTGAACTGAAGCAGCTGTGTACTTGTTGTCTACTACGCTGTCAACAAGAGTTGTAACTGCATTGTCTACAGGAGTGAAATCAATCATGTAAACGAGTGCATTAAATGCGTTTGTAAGTGCTGTTGTATATGCGTCAACTGCGCTTTGATCGGAAGCAGCTACATTAACGATATTAATGTCGCTGTATTCGTTTTGATACTTTGAAAGTGCTCTTTCGTAAGCAGTCTTAAATGTTTCCCATGTTTCAGGTCTAACCTTAGCTTCATCATTGTTGTAAGCTTTTTCGGCAGCTGTAAGAGCATTCTTGAGATCTGTATTGCTTGCAGCTTTCTGAAGGTTTTTCTTAGCCAACCAAAGTGCATCGTACCTTCTGTCGCATTCTGCAATAATGTCAGCATATTCCATGTTGCCGTAATCAAAGTTTGAGTTTGCTTCTTCAATAGCGTCTGTAAGAGTCTTCCATGAAGCTGCAGTGTATTGATTCTTTGTTGCAACAAAATCAGGATTTGAACATTGGTCAATAAGTTCAAACAATGTATAAAGGTCTACAAATCTTACATTAAGTGCAAGCTTAGCTCTTTCAAAGTCATAACCTGCAAAGTTTGCGAATACGTTGTCGCAATATC
>OIYR01001462.1_pt1 | contig 11820 bp, 8 predicted proteins | sample 1588221 | NCBI WGS metagenome assembly OIYR01 (sample SAMN03283292) | human gut metagenome | biome: human-associated habitat; material: feces | host: Homo sapiens | place: Peru | collected 2012 | reverse complement strand
CATCGCCTTCTGGTGTGACAAATCCAAAACCTCTTTCATGTGCATTAAAAACACCAATTATTACTTCTTTCTCTTCCATAACCTCTCCATAAACAAAAGAAGCGATGAATACATGACTTCACCGCTCCATTCTTTTTCATTTAAAACTATATAGCCATATTTAAAATAGAAAGTACTATTGTTAAAATTACAAATATAGCAGAAAATAATATTGTATAATTTTTTAATTTTCCTTCACGAGTTCTACCTTTATTTTTCTCATAGAAATTATTTCCTGAAGATCCCATTATACTTTCTGAAGCTCCACCTTTTTCACTTTTTTGTAAAAGAACTAATACTATTATAAATATACAACAAAGTACATATATTACTGACAAAACATTCATTAAAACGCTCATTATTTATTTCCTCCAACCTATTTGCTTAACTAATATAAAGATTTTAACATATCTTGATTAATTTTACAAATATATTTATACACTTTTTATTCTAAATTGTCAACACATCTCTTACATAGTGTTGGGTGATTATGGTCTTTTCCAACAGTTTCTGAATACATCCAGCATCTCTCGCATTTTTCTCCATCAGCTGCTTCAACCTTTATTCCAATTTCACCATCATCTTCTCTTTTATTATTATCAACTTCAACTTTTGAAACAATAAATACTGAAGTTAAAAGATCTGCATCTTTTAATAATTCTTCATATTTATCTTCTGTTGCATATAAAGTAACTTTCGCATTTAATGAATGACCAATTACTTTTTCCATTCTTGCTTCTTCAAGTTTTTTAGAAACCTCTTCTTTTAAAGCAATTATTTTATCCCATCTAGCTTCCAATTCTGGATTTTCATATTTAGGATTATATTCAGGATACTTTGTAAGCATAACGCTTTCAACATTTTCTCCATCTCTATGAGGCATTGCTTGCCAAATTTCTTCAGCTGTATAGCATGTCATAGGTGCTAAAATTTTAACTAATGCATCTAATATTTCATACATAACAGTTTGAGCTGATCTTCTTTCCAAAGAATCGGCCTTAGAAGTATATAATCTATCTTTTATAATATCTAAATAGAAAGTACTCATATCAACAACACAGAATTGATTTATTGCTTGATATGCATTATGGAATTCATATTCATCATAAGCTTTTATACAATCTTTAATTAATTTATTTAATCTTGTTAAAGCCCATTTATCAATTTCCATTAAATCTTCATATGCTACTGGTAAGTTAACTTGAAAATCATATGTATTTCCAAGAATATATCTAGCAGTATTACGTATTTTTCTATAAACTTCTGTAACTTGTTTTATAATTGCTTTTGAAACACTAACATCAGATTTATAATCAGATGATAATACCCAAAGTCTTAAAACATCAGCACCAGATTCATTTATAATTTCTTGAGGTGCTATAACATTTCCAATAGACTTAGACATTTTTCTGCCTTGATCATCAATTGTATAACCATGTGTTACAACCTCTTTATAAGGAGCTTTACCTTTTGTTGCAACAGATGTTAACATTGAAGATTGGAACCATCCTCTATATTGATCACTACCTTCTAAATATAAATCAGCTGGTGGTAATCCTCTTTCTGCTAAAACTGATTCATGAGTTGAACCAGAATCAAACCAAACATCCATAATGTCTGTTTCTTTCTTAAATTCTGTACAACCACAAGAACATTTAGCTCCCTCTGGCATTAATTCTTTTTCAGACATTTCAAACCATGCATTTGAACCTTTTTCTCTGAAAATATCTTGAACCTTTTTCAAGCTATCTGTTGTAACATATTCTTTTTCACAGTTCTTACAATAAAATACTGGAATTGGAACTCCCCAAGTACGTTGACGAGAAATACACCAATCATTTCTTTCTTCAACCATCTTAGAAATTCTTTCTTCACCCCATGCAGGATACCATTTAACAGTTTTTATTGCATCTAAAGTTTCTTTTCTAAATCCATCAACAGAAGCAAACCATTGACTTGTAGCTCTGAATATAATTGGATTTTTACATCTCCAACAATGTGGATAAGAGTGATTTACAACTTGACTTGCAAGTAATAATCCTTTTTCATCTAAATATTTTATAATTTCTTTATCTGATTTAGCATAATACATACCAGCAAAAGGACCAGCTTCAGCAGTTTGATGACCTTTACCATCAACGCAAACTATAATATCTAATCCATTTTTTAATCCGCACAAATAATCTTCTTTACCATAGCTAGGAGCTGTATGAACTGCACCAGTACCAGTATCTAAAGAAACGTCAACTGTCTCAGGGCTTCCTAATACAACTTTTGAATCTCTATCCAAGAATGGATGTCTACACATAACACCTTCTAATTCAGACCCCTTCATTTCATTTACAACTTCATATTCATTTATTTCAGCAATTTTCATAACAGTTTCAACTAAAGCAGAAGCCATAATTAAAATTTCTTCACCAACTTTAACAAAGCTATAATCAAAATCTCCACCTATTGTAATTCCTGTATTTCCAGGTAAAGTCCAAGGTGTTGTTGTCCAAATAACAACAAAAGTATTTTTCTCATCAAATTTTCCTTTAGCATCTTTAACTGGAAATTTAACATATGCTGTATTTGAATTTACATTTTTGTATTCAATTTCAGCTTCAGCCAAAGCTGTTTCACAATCAGTACACCAGTAAACTGGTTTTAATCCTTTATATATATATCCTTTTTTATACATATCAGCAAAAACACCAATTTGTTTAGCTTCCATTTGAGGTTGATATGTAATATAAGGATGCTCCCAATCACCTAAAACACCAAGTCTTTTAAATCCTTCTGTTTGTTTGTCCTTATAATCCATAGTGAACTTCTTGCAAGTGTCTCTAAAAGTATTTACAGGAATTTCATCTCTATTTAGTCCTAATAATTGAATAGCCTTTTTTTCTGTTGGCATACCATGTGTATCATATCCAGGAATAAAAGGAGTCCAATAACCTCTTAAATTCTTATATCTAACAATAGTATCTTTTAAAACTTTATTTAAAGCATGTCCTATATGAATTTCACCATTAGCATATGGAGGTCCATCATGCAATACAAAAGGTGTTTTACCTTTATTTTTCTCTAACATTTTTTCATAAATGTGTTGTTTCTCAAACACTTCTTCTAAAATTTTTGGTTCTTTCTCTGGCAAACCAGCTCTCATTTGAAAATTAGTTTTTGGCAAATTAAGAGTTTTACTATAATCTAATTTTTCTTCACTCATTTTCTTTCCTCCTATAATTACATCTCTATATTTATTTTTAATTTTATATTTATACATATTTAATAACTGTTAATACTTTTTACATCATTTTTAATTTATTACCATTAGCTTTAATATATTTTTCTAAATCAGCTGGAGAAATTATAACAGTTGCAGTATTTACACCTGGATGTACACCAATCTTTTCTTCTTTAAATAAATCTTTATCTAAAATAACTTCAACAGCCTTTTGTTCATCATTAATAATCGCAAGAGGAGTAACCGCACCCGGTGTTAAATTTAAATATTTTTTTAATCTCTCTTCAGAAGCAAAACTCAATTTCGTTGCTAAACAAGATTTAGCAATTTCAGCAAGATTAGCTTGTTTTTCTTCTTTCATAGTTACTAAGAAATGTCTTTTACCTTTTTGGTCTCTTAAAAACAAATTCTTACATATAGTTGCACCTTTAAAGAAATCCTTTCCAAGTGCATCCATTTCTTCCATATTAAAAACAGCTTTATGTTCAATCAATTCATATTGTATTCCAAGCTCTTTTAATCTTTGTAATATCTCTTCCATATTAGCTCCCCTTTCTTATTTATCTTAATAAAACATTGTTTTTATAATTGCCACCATTTCTAAATCACTTATTCATATGTTCTTTAATATCAAACAACCAATTTGATTTTTTATATAAATAATTTAATCGCCAAAGTTGTAATATTAAAGAACAAATCTGAAAAAATCAAAGATTTTTTCAGTAAATTTGTTCGTGTGCGAAAATTTATGAAATAAATTTTCTGTGCAATGTAATTTTATATATTAGGAAAGTTTCATAACTTTCCTAATATACAAAAAAGCAACTCATCCCGAATAGGACGAATTGCTCCGCGTTACCACCTAAATTAATTTTAAATAAAATTCTCTCAAAATCTTTAACGCAATTACGCGATATATCTTACTTTATTCAGATACATAACTCCAAGGTGATAATAAATAAATATCCTTACTAGTATCACACCAACCACTAGCTCTCTTAAAGTATTTTCTATTTATCGTGTCCTTTTCAATGTTTTTATTATGAATGTATGTATTTTATCATCTTTGATTACATTTTTCAATAGGTTAATTCAATAAATTTGAAAAAGCCAATAATCTATGGTATAATGAACATGTCGAACCATAAGGTTCACAATTACTTTTTTAGGAGGTGCTGTCATGATGCAGCAAAGGAAGTACAGCGTAAGAGGCTTAGTGAAATTTGAGGACATTCCTCAAATTTGTGAACACGTTAGCCTCGACTTCGTCGATTTTTACTTGGCTATGACCAAGAAAGACAAGAAGGAAGATCGTCAAATCCAAGAAGGGTTCCGGAAGGAACACAGCTCTCGGTATATGAAGTATCGTGAGTTTAAGGTAGTAGGAAGTAATCTGGAGCATATGAAAAAGCTCTATGAGCAGGTAAAACCGTATCTGTTCAAGGATTATACTCACCTGTAATCCTTCCCAGCACCGAGGGAGACACATTCATTGTGTCTCCCTTTTCTTTTATTTAATAGACATTTATTTTTTATTATTTATTAATAATATACACTAAATCAATTTTCTATCATTATATTAATATTCCAACCCAAACTTTAATATAGAAATATTTGACCAATATTTATTTTTGAACATGAAAAAAAGGCATATCACTATGCCTTTTTTATATGAATTCATATAATCATTTATTTTTCAAAACTGATTATTTTTTATTTACTAAATCTTTTAATGCTTTACCAGCTTTGAATACTGGAGCTTTTGATGCAGGTATTTTGATTTCTTCCTTAGTTTGTGGGTTTCTTCCTTTTCTAGCTGCTCTTTTTCTAACTTCAAAAGAACCGAATCCAACTAATTGAACTTTATCTCCTTTTGCTAATGATTCCATAACTGTGTTTACGAAAGCATTTATTGTTGCTTCAGCACCTTTTTTTGTGTCTCCTGTTTGTGCAGCTACTGCTGCGATTAATTCAGCTTTGTTCATCTTTTTACCTCCTAATAGATTTTAGTATTTATGTAGATTTTCAAATCTACAATATGTTTATTCGCCAAAGTCACCTAAAATCCTTCTTTTTTTTTTATTTTTTTACTAATTTTTCAATACTTTAGCAATTTTTTAAAATTTTTATTCACAAAAATGCATTTTTTTCAAAATGGCGTAAACCTTGTCTCCCTTGGGTAACATCTCAATTTCTTCCTTTGAAAACACTTTCAAAATTAATAATGTAGCTACAAAGACAATTACCGCAACAATTATAGCAATTATAGTAGCAATTCTTATTGGCAATATAATTCTAACAGCCATATATATTCCATAAGAAATAACTGACATCAATGTTGTTGCTATAATTGGTTTTATCGCCAATCCAAATAATGAGAAATTCAATTTAACTGTTTTTATCAATACTGTATATACTATTATAAAAGAAATTAAATGGCATAATACAGACCCAATAGCTGCACCATTTTCATAAATTCCCTCTATAGGCATTAATAAAACATTTGCTATAATTTTAGCTATAACACCTATTCCTAATGCAATAACAGGTGTTTTTACTTTTCCAAATCCTTGTAAAATACCATTTATAGTCTGAGCTAAAATAGTAAATATTATAGTGAACGCAGATATTGCTAATAACATTCCTCCATCACTTGCATATGGGAAAAGTAATAATAATATTTCATTTGCATATAAAAACATTCCAGCTGTACAAGGCAATCCAATTATCAAACTAAGCAAAAGTGAAAATGAAACTCTTTTATTAATTGTATCCATGTCATGTTTTGCATTTGCAGCAGATATTGCCGGAACAAGTGCTGTAGCAAATGCTACATTGAACGCAAGTGGTAATGATGTAAGTATATCCACTTTTGCACTTAATATACCATATTTAGCTTTTGCCACTTCTTCACCTAAAATTGGCTTTAACATTTTTACAACAGTTGTTGAATCAACTAATTTATTTAAAGAAGATAATATAGCAGTTAAAGAAATTGGAATAGCAATCCATAAAATAGTTTTAACAATTTCTTTAATACTTTTATTTTCAGTTTTTACCCTATTTTCATTCTTTATAGAAATGAATTTTCTTTCCTTAATATAATATCTATACAAATAAATAAAACTAAATACAATTGCTGTACTAGTTGCTAATGTGGCTGCTGCTGCCATATATGTAGTATTTGTAGTTGTTAAAATTACAGCAATTTCTACAAATATAATAGTAAGTAAAGTTTTCCAAAATTGTTCAAATGATTGTGCATTTGCAGTAGCTTTCATTTGCTGTCTACCGCTAAAATATCCTCTAAGTACTGACGAAATAGCAACAAAAAACACACCAGGTGCTAATATCATCAATGTTACTTTTGACTCTGGAATTTCAAGCCACATATCTGAAATATAACCTGCTCCAAAAAATAATAACAATGTTCCAATCATTCCTATTATTCCAAATGTCAATAATGCTACTTTAAAAACCTTATGAGCACCACTATTATCTCCTATTGCAATTCTTTCAGAAACTAATTTTGAAATAGCATTTGGTATTCCAATAGATGAAATCGAAAGTAACAAAGCATATATTTGATAGCTTCCCATGTATATAGCATTTCCAGAATCTCCAAAACCTTTTCTGTTAGTTAAATATAAAGTCTGAACCAAGCCTAATACTTTTATTAATATCTGTGAGAATACTAATACTAATATACCCTGTAAAAAAGTTTCTTTTTTCCCACCAGATCTTTTTTCTGTTTTTTCTAGCATACATTTTTCCTTTCTCTCAAATATCTTTTATTATATTTATATTAGTATTCAATTTCAAGTATTTTATTTTTATAATCCTTGGTAATCAAGTAAATAAATTTGAATGAATTTTTATTAGTAAATTTTACTACATTTTTCGCAAAAAGTATTGTATTTTTGCCGTTTTTATAGGATAATATAGATGTAAATTTTTGTGAAAGTGGTGAACATTTTGTTTAAATCAATTAATAATTTTATTTGGAAATATATAGACGCTTTTTTAAAAAAGCTAAAAACTGATAGAAATACCTTTTTTACATATGTGTTAACATTAATATCTGTATATATCTGTGTTGACAGAGTTGTAGAAATGCTATTCTTATGTTTCTCAGGAATATCGGTTTCATATTGGGGACCATTTGCATATACAATTGCTATACTTTGTCCTGTATTTGCCTTTTTATTTGGAGCAGGTTCCAAGTTTGCAACAGATGATGCAAAAAAATTCTCATTATTTGTTCTATATTATATAGCTTTATATATTGTAGCCTTATCAATGATAATGCAATGGGCTAACCAATTCTTATGGGTATTCTTATTCTCATTACCTAATTACACAGGTATTGTTGGTGGATTTATGGATGTTATAAAACCAGCATTTACTGCTCTTGCATGGTATTTGCCTATTATATCAATCATGCCTGTTTTCAAAAAAATGTATACAGGTTGGGCAGATACAAAAGATATTCGAGATTCAGTTGCTGATTATAACGGTATCTCACTTTCACCAGAATCTGATAAAGTTGGTCCATACACTTGTGAAATGTTCATCTGTAAAGATGGTGAAACAGGAAAAACTATAAAAACTCCCGAATCAAGAAGATTCGAATCTACTCTTATTGTTGGTGTATCTGGATCAGGAAAAACGACAATGGCTTTTGAACCAATGATTGCTCGTGATATAGAAAAGAAGTTCTTCTTAAAAGAAGCTTCTAAAGAATTAGGGTTCGCAGCATTAAAAACTGGAATCGCAACAATTAAAGAACCTTATTCTAACGATTATTTAAACGCCAACTTTACTCTTGACATGTTAGATATCACTCAAGGTAAAGAAAAAATATTTAATACTTATTTAAATAAATTAATTTATACATCTTCTGGTAAAAAGAACATCTATAAAAATCTTGGTATTACATACATGGCTCCAGATTATGAATCAATTTCTCATATAGAAAAAGTATTAAAAAATTATAGTATTCCATATAATATTGTAGATCCTAATGATATGAGTTCAATTGGATTAAACCCATTCGTATTTGATGATCCAGTAAAAACTTCTATTTCAATTTCAGCAGTTCTAAAAAGAATGTATGAAACAAATGAAGTTACTGTACAACAAGCTTATTATCAAAACATCACAACACAAGCAATTGAAAACTTATCATTATTATTAAAAGAAATATATCCAAAAACACATAATGGTCTATTACCTAACTTAGAAGACTTACTTATGATGTTAAATAATTTTGAGCTAGTTGAAAAATTCTGCGAGAAAATGAAAAAAATTCCTGAACTTGCAGAAAAATATCAAATATTACTTACATACTTTCAAAATAACTTCTATGCCGGTTCATCAGGAATAGAAACAACAAAAAAATCATTACAAGCAGCTAGTGCACAACTTGAAAACTTGCTTCGTTTTCCTGGTGTAAGAAATATTTTATGTAACAGAACAAACAATATAAATTTTGATAAAGCATTAAAAAATGGTGAAGTTACTTTAATATGTACAAGACGTGGAGATTTAGGAGCTTCTATAAACAAAGCCTTTGGTCTATTCACTTTACTACTTATGCAACACTCTGTAATATCAAGACCTGGAACAGAAAAGACAAGGATTCCACACTTCTTATATATTGATGAATTTCCTCCATTTGTATGTAAAGCAACTGAAGATTTCTTTACTCTATTTAGAAAATATAGAGTTGGATTAATCATATCAGCACAAAACTTATCACAATTTGGAACAAACAATACAATGACAAACAGTCAAAGTTATAGACAAACAATTCTTGCTAACTGTACTACAAAAATTGTCTTTGGTAACAATACTCCAGAAGACAACGAATGGTGGGAAAAAGAATTTGGAGAAAAACGTGAGTGGAAATTCAAGATGGATTACAACACAAATCCAAAAGATGGTTCAGATCCTGCATACGATCAAAAATATGGAGACATTCAATGGGCATACAAATCTAACTTTAAAGCTGGAAAAGTTCAATCTCAAAAATTCAAAGCTATCATTTACAAAACAAGAGATATTAAAGGAAAGATGGTTGTTGGTAAAGGAAAACTTGACTTCTTAGATTCTAAATATAAAGAAAAACATACACCAAAACAATTTAACTTCTCTAAATATTATGAATCAGCAACTTCAACAAAAGAACCTTCAAACGATGTATTAGGAGCACTTATAGGTTCTCCAAAATTTGATACAAATATGACAGACGACGATGGACCTATCAAATATAATTCAACTGACGCAAAATATTTTTTAGAAAATGACAATGCAATAACATATGATATCAACAAAAAGAAAAAATAAAATATTTATATTATATGAATTTTGAAAAGCTTTTATATAACATAAAAACAGAGTTTAATTAATTTAAACTCTGTTTTTCATTATATATATTTTTTATCAGATCCTTCTTATTATTTAATAAACTAAAATTTCTCCACTTTCTAAGAAATTATCACACATTATTTCCAAATATCATCATTCACAAACATAGTCAAAGCCATTACAAAAGCATCTTTAGTCAAATCAATTCTAGATATAACATCATGTGTTAAAAAACTAATTCCACCCTTTCCCTTTCGCAATTCTTTTTCATTGAAAATATCATCCATAACAGTTCCTAAATCTTCTTTTATAATTCTATCCACATATCTATCTGGAACTGGAAAGCCAGGACTAGTTCCCCAAGACTCAAAACCATTATTATCTTTTATAACTGCCACATTTACAATAATCCATTTTCCTAACCTATTAGTTATTCCAGATTCAACACCTGCATAAAAATCAGCCTCTATTCCATTTTCTTTAGCATATTTTATTAAGTTGTCTACTCTATTTCTAGCGCCTTGGTAAATTTCATCATCAACAGGTTCATCACTTACCATAGAATCAACAGGTATTCCTTCAATTTCACAATCTTTATAAAATTTCAAAAAAGCCTGCTCTGTCCCAGCTATCTTTCCAGGATTCTTTGATCCAACTAATATTTTCATATAACCACACTTTCTATAATAAAATTTTAAATCCATTCATCATATTTACGAATATAAATTCTTTTAGCAATTATAGCTATCATACAATATAATACTGTTACAGTCAAAATTAAAACAATATATTCATATGCTATTGGAACTAACCCTATCATTCTACCTACAAAAGTAAAAGGTAATATAAGTCCAATTATTGATAATAAAATTGATGAAGCATATACTGCTTTATGAGCATTACTTTGGAAAAATGGTACCTTTGCAGTCCTTATCATATGCATTCCAGCTAAATTTGAAACAATACTATAACTAAACCAAATTGTTTGGAACACAGCTGCCTCTCTCACTCCTAGCACAAACCATAATGACACAAAAACAAGTAAATCAAAAGCAGAACTAATTGGCCCCATAAAAAGCATAAAATTCTTTAAACTTTTTATATCAAATTTCTTTGGTCTACGTAACGATTCTTTATCAACATTATCAAAAGGTAATGTCATTTGACCAAAATCATATAGCAATCCCTCTACTAATAATTGAATTGGTGTTTCAGGCAAAAATGGTAACGCAACACTAGCAACTATAACAGATAAAACTTCTCCAAAATTAAAACTTGTAGCAAGTTTTATATATTTTAAAAGATTTGCAAAAGTACGCCTTCCCTCATCTACCCCATCTAGTAAAACTTTCAAATCTTTTTCAAGCAATATTATATCAGCTGATTCCTTAGCAATATCAACAGCTGTATCTACTGAAACTCCAACATCTGAATTTGATAAAGAAGGACTATCATTTATTCCATCCCCCATATATCCAACAACATTTCCTGTGTCTCTTAATATTCTAACTATTCTAGCCTTTTGAATTGGAGACAATTTAGCAAAAATATTATTTTTTCTCAATAGTCTAGCAACGCCCATATCTGGTAACTTATCAATCTCAGAACCTTCAACTATTCTTTGAGTATTTATGCCAACTTTATCACACACACATCTAGTAACATCAACATTATCCCCAGTTAAAACAATAACTCTAACACCTGCTTTATTTAACTTAGACACAGATTCTCTCGCAGATTCTTTTGGTGGATCTAAAAATCCAATAAATCCTAAGAATGTCATGCCTCTCTCGTCATCAACAGAAAAGCTTTCCATATTTTCATCAGCAAACTTTTCGCAAATTCCTACAACTCTTAAGCCATCTTTATTCATTTTTTTGCTAATAGATAATACATTTTTTCTTATTGTATCGGTCATATTAACTATTTGTCCTTCCATCTCAACAGATGTACAAATAGATAATATTTCTTCAATTGCACCTTTAGTAATAACAAATCTCTTTTTTTCCTGATCTGATACAACTACGGACAATCTTCTTCTAGTAAAATCAAATGGAATTTCATCAACTTTCACATATTGATCATTTAAAACTTCAAGCCCATTTTCAATAGCTCTTTTAATTACAGCCTCATCAATGTTACCTTTCAAACCAGTCTGAAAATTTGCATTTAGATATGCA
>OIYR01001459.1_pt1 | contig 11833 bp, 9 predicted proteins | sample 1588221 | NCBI WGS metagenome assembly OIYR01 (sample SAMN03283292) | human gut metagenome | biome: human-associated habitat; material: feces | host: Homo sapiens | place: Peru | collected 2012 | reverse complement strand
AGATAACGTGCTGAACTACAAGGAGAACAACTTCCTGGCTGCCGTACACTTCGGCAAGACCGCCTGCGGTGTGAGCTTTCTGGATATCTCGACCGGAGAGTTTCTTACCGGCGAGGGAACCTACGACTATGTAGAAAAACTGATGGGCAACTTCATGCCGAAAGAGGTGCTCTACGACCGCGCCCGAAAGAATGACTTCGAGAAATATTTCGGCAGCAAATACTGTACCTTCGAACTGGATGACTGGGTTTTCACCGAACAGACAGCCCTGCAGAAACTCCTGGGACATTTCAAGACAAAATCTCTGAAAGGTTTCGGTGTAGAGCATCTCAAGAACGGCGTGATAGCCAGTGGTGCCATCATGCAGTATCTCGAGATTACCCAGCATACACAGATTAATCATATCACCGCCCTTTCACGTATCGAAGAAGATAAGTTCGTGCGTATGGATAGGTTTACCATCCGCAGTCTGGAGCTGGTTGCCCCTATGCAGGAAGACGGTTCTTCTCTCCTGAATGTCATCGACCGTACGGTAACGGCGATGGGCGGACGTATGCTCAGACGCTGGCTGGTCTTCCCGTTGAAGGACGTTAAACCAATCAACGAGCGTCTCGACATCGTGGAATATTTCTTCAAGGAACCGGAATTCCGTCAGCTTCTCGATGACCAGCTGCATCGCATCAGCGACCTGGAGCGTATCATTTCCAAAGTAGCCGTGGGTAGAGTTTCGCCACGCGAAGTGGTTCAGCTGAAGAATGCACTCGAAGCCATCCAGCCTATCAAGGTGGCTTGCCAGCATGCCAAGAACGATGCCCTGAAGCGAGTGGGAGAGCAGCTCAACGTATGCGAAACCCTGAAGGACCGCATCGCCAGGGAGATTCAGCCTGATCCGCCTCAGCTTGTCAACAAGGGTGATGTGATAGCCGATGGCTATAATGCAGAACTCGACGATCTGCGTTCCATCAGCCGTCATGGCAAGGATTATCTTCTGAAGATTCAGGAGAGGGAAATCGAGAAGACGGGCATCAGCAGTCTGAAGGTAGGATATAATAATGTATTCGGATATTATCTGGAGGTGAGAAATACCTTCAAGGACAAGGTGCCTGAGGAGTGGATTCGCAAGCAGACCTTGGCGCAAGCCGAGCGATATATTACCCAGGAACTCAAGGAATACGAGGAGAAGATTCTCGGTGCCGATGAGAAAATCCTGATTCTGGAGGCACGACTCTTCAATGAGTTGATTGCTGCCATGCAGGAGTATATCCCTCAGATTCAGATTAATGCCAATCTCATCGCCCGTATGGACTGTCTCCTGTCTTTTGCCAAGGCTTCGGATGAGAACCGCTATGTGCGCCCGGTTATTGATGATTCGCAGATACTGGATATCAAGCAGGGCCGCCATCCTGTGATAGAAACCCAGTTGCCGCTGGGCGAGCGATATGTGCCAAACGATGTGTTGCTCGACACCGAGAAGCAGCAGGTGATGATGATTACGGGTCCTAACATGGCGGGTAAATCTGCCTTGCTCCGCCAGACGGCGCTCATCGTGCTGCTGGCTCAGGTGGGCTGCTTTGTACCTGCCGAGAGTGCAAGGGTGGGTCTGGTGGATAAGATCTTCACCCGTGTGGGAGCCAGCGACAACATCTCGCTGGGTGAATCTACCTTTATGGTGGAGATGACAGAAGCTGCCAACATCCTGAACAATGTGTCGCCCCGTTCGTTGGTACTCTTCGATGAGTTGGGTCGTGGAACATCCACCTACGATGGCATCAGCATCGCCTGGGCTATCGTGGAATATCTTCATGAGCACAAGAAGGCACAGGCCCGTACGCTCTTTGCCACTCACTATCACGAGTTGAACGAGATGGAGAAAAATTTCCCTCGCATCAAGAATTTCAACGTGAGTGTGAAGGAGGTGGATGGCAAGGTCATCTTCCTGCGCAAGTTGGAGCCGGGTGGCAGTGAGCATTCCTTCGGTATTCATGTGGCAGAGATTGCCGGAATGCCTCGCAGCATTGTAAACCGTGCCAACGATATTCTGAAGCAGTTGGAGCAGGACAATGCTGGAGTTGGAGGTGCCGGCAAGCCAAACGTGCAGCATCTGGATGAACATAAAGAGGGTGTGCAGCTCAGTTTCTTCCAGTTGGATGACCCTGTATTGAGCCAGATAAGGGATGAGATACTTGGCTTGGATGTGAACAATCTCACGCCAGTTGAGGCTCTCAATAAGCTCAATGACATCAAGAAGATTCTGCTGGGTAGATAAAATGCTCTCTAGAACGGATAAAAAAGGTTAAATATCCCCTCTGTGATGGGGATATTTTCCTTCTACTGCGTTTCCTTGGTAGAAGTATAACTAATATAAAAGGGAAGATTATGAAAGTGAAGTTTTTGCATTGGTACAATGCTTTGGCAGCCACACTTTTGTCGCTGCTGGGATTCTCTTCTTGCGGTGAGATTGGAAATGAAGAACCTTGTTTGTATGGCTCTCCAACTAGTTCTTTTCATGCTAAAGGTAATGTTGCAGACGAAGATGGCACCCCTATCAAGGGCATCAAGGCGGTAGTGGTGGAGGACTATGGTAATGCAGGGAGTTATCGAATAGACTCAGCTTATACCGATAGCAAGGGTGATTATATTACCAAGGAAAAGAGCTTGGATGGCACCATCGACTGGGTTCATAAAGAGAAACGACTGAAAGTGATTCTCGAAGATGTAGATGGTGAAGCCAATGGTGGTGAATTTGCCACGGATACCATCAAGTCGGAAAATATCACTGTAGAGCAAGTGGAAAAAGGTAAAGGAGATTGGGATTGGGGCTCATTTGAGGTTACTGCCAATGGCAAGATGAAGAAAAAGAAGTAGTCGTATGACAAATCCAGAATCTTTATCCTTTCGCCGTCGCTTGGCATTGGAGATTGCTCGAAGCCTTTATCTGCAAAAGGTAAAGGAGCATCCCTTGCGCCAACTCTTCTGGGAGTGTACCCTGCGCTGCAACCTGCATTGTCGCCATTGCGGAAGCGACTGCAAGGTGAAGGCAGGGCAGCAAGACATGCCTCTGGCAGACTTCTTGCGAGTACTAGACAACATCAGGCAGCATACCGATCCTCATCAAGTGTTTGTCATCGTAACGGGTGGCGAACCCTTGATGCGTGAAGACATTGCCCAGTGTGGCGCAGCCATCTATCAGAAAGGTTTCCCTTGGGGTATGGTGACCAATGCCCTATATCTTACTCCTCAGAAATTCAATGATTTGCTCCGTGCTGGTCTCCATGCCATGACCATCAGTATGGATGGCTTGGGCGAGGAGCACAACTGGATGCGAGGCAACAAGTATAGCTTCGATAGGGTTTCGCAGGCGATAGATATGCTGGTGGCTCATCCAGAGGTTAAGTTTGACATCCTCACCTGTGTGAATCGTCGCAATTATCCCCACCTCTCTGCCATCAAGCAATTCCTGATAGATAAAGGTGTCAAGCACTGGCGAGTCGTAGCCGTATTCCCAGTGGGTAGGGCAGCCACCGACCCCGATATGCACCTCACTCCCGAAGAATATCGGGGCATCTTAGACTTCATCAAGCTTACTCGTAAGGAGGGCTTGATAGGTTGCAGCTACGGCTGTGAGGGCTTCATGGGCAATTACGAGGGCGATATCCGCAATCATTTCTATTCATGCCAAGCTGGCGTAACAGTTGGTTCCGTTTTGGTGGATGGCTCCATCTCTGCCTGTGCCAGCATCCGTTCCAATTATCATCAAGGCAACATCTACCAAGATGATTTTATGGAAGTGTGGCAGCATCGTTTTGCCCCTTATCGCAACCGAGAGTGGATGCGCAAGGATGAGTGCGCCCAGTGCCGCCACTTCCGCTATTGCCTAGGCAGTGGTATGCACTTGCGTGATGATGAGGGAAGACTCATCATGTGCCCGCTGCATAGGTTGAAATAAGTTTTTTTATTAGATAAATTTATTCAACCGTACAGGCGAAATTGTTTTTAAGACTAGAAGAAAGTTCCGTTCAAAATCATTGAACGTACATTCAAAACAATTGAACGTACATTCAAAACAATTGAACGTACATTCAAAACAATTGAATGGACATTCAATGTCACTGAACGAAACTTTCTACTAACTCTAGAAACATTTTCCTTTAAAGGTAGATAGTAATTCCTTTAAGGGAAGAATTATTTCGAACTTAAGGACATTGATGTCTGAAAGGATGTTCTTTTTCTTATTTTATAGGGTGATAGTATTTTTATGGGATATTGATATCAGCTCAGATTGGCTAATAATTACTAAAAGTTACCCTAAGGTAAGTTACCTTTGGGTAACTTTTTGTATATTTGCAGGTGGTACGAATGTAATAAAGCAGATAAAACGAATTTAATAAGAAGAATATGGCAGTATTTCAATCTCCTTTTCAGTTTGGTACTTTGGCTACCGAAGAGAATTTTATCGACCGAACGGAAGACAGAGCTTTGCTCAAGCAACTCCTGGCTTCCCATATCAACGTGATGCTCATTTCTCCACGTCGATGGGGAAAATCGTCGCTTGTCAAGAAGGCGATGACGGAACTGAGTGAAGAAGATAAGGAGGTGAGAATCTGCTATATAGATGCTTTCAGTATCGGCTCGGAAGCAGAATTCTATCGCACTTTTGCCAGTCAGGTCATAGCCTGCGCTTCTTCCAAGATAGAACGTTGGATAGAGGACGCCAAGAAGTTCTTGACGGGTGTGGTTCCACAGATAATAGTTAACGACCAGATTACGGATTTTGTGGCTTTCGACTTGAAGTTTGTGCCGCAAGAAAGAGATAAGATGGCAATTCTCCAATTGCCGGAGTTGCTGGCGAAGGAAAAGGGAATCAGGATTATTGTGTGCATTGATGAATTTCAGCAGTTGGCTAATCTGCCGGAATATAAGGATATGGAGGGCAAGATGCGCTCAGTATGGCAACAGCAGCAGTTGACCTCTTATTGCCTTTATGGCAGTAAGCGCAATATGATGCTCAACATCTTCAATAATTCCAACAGTCCGTTCTATCGTTTCGGACAGGTCATCTTCATGCAGAAGATAGCCAAGGAGCATTGGGTTCCTTTTATCTTATCATCTTTTGAGAAGACCGGCAAGCGAATTTCAGAATCTTTTGCCAGCAGGATTTGCGATGTGGTGGAGTGTCATTCCTGGTATCTGCAGCAGTTGTGCTATTTTATTTGGAGCTTTACGGTTTCTGAGGTGACGGAAGAAGTGTTCTCTCTCGGTCTCAAGCAGGTATTGAACATCAATACCCCTATGTTTCAGAACGATACGGAAAATCTCAGTTCTACCCAGATAGAGATGCTCAAGGCGATAGCTGATGGTGAGCAGCATTTCTCATCACAAGCAGTGAAGCAGGTGTATAACCTGGGTAATCCCAATACGATAGTTAAGAACAAGAAGATTCTTCAGAACAAGGATATCATAGAGAAGCAGAAAGCTGATTTTGTATTTGTTGATCCGATTTATCGTCTGTGGTTTAAGGAAGAGTATTGCTAAAAGGCAGAAAAGGTTCTCAAGGATATTGATACTAGTTACACCTTAGACCGAGGGTCGAGTCGATTACAGAAGACAATGTGGAGTCAAATTGCTCCATGATTGAAAATTTTCCTCCAAAAAGAGTGAGTTTCTCAGATTTTATTTGTATTTTTGCAGCGTCATATCAGAGTTTTGCTTGTTTGATTTTGCGACACTAAGATAAGTGAATTCTTCGACATGGCAAAATCTTGGGCAACTTATTGTTGCTCAGGTACTTAAAAAGTTTAATTTATAATAGTGTTGCGGAATTAAGATAAAATAAAAACAAAACCATGAAACGTACTTGTTTCGCATTTCTTTCCCAATGCCTGCTTGTCATCATTATACTGACATCATGCAGTGACGAGCAAACCGATCTCTCCCCTGATATTAACATCCCGATTACCGGTTATTGGCAAATAGCCGATGGTGACATCAATGGCGATGGTGCCATTCAGGGCATCGTGGTACACAGTGACGAGACTGTCAGCGAATGGTTATATACCGGTGAAACCGCTAATCCTTATCAACTGGGTTTTAAAACAGGTAAATGGAGCGTGAACGGCAACCACTACGAGATGCAACTTCCTATCAGCAATGGCGCCTATTATAATGTGACAGTGGCGGGAAACAATGACAGAACAATGTATCTTGCGTATAAAGGAAAAACATCCGTAGTGCCTTTCTATAAGCTGACATCCCTCCCTGGAAATGGAAACGAGATGATCAGCGAACTTGAGGGCATGAAAATGTCGGATTACACGATGGCTGACATCACGGGTTATTGGGAACAGGATAACGAGAACGGCACAGGCTTCTATATCGATAATGAAGGAAACATCTCTGATTTGACATGTTTGTATAGTGAGGAAAAATATTATTCAGTGGAATATCATTCGGCAGAGGTGATACTTAATGGCAATAGCTGTGTCATCTCTTCTTTGGGTTCACAATGGATGGTGTATGCCGTAGGCAGCAACTCATTGCTTGCCATTGACCGCAATAACAACAGTCAGCAAGTGGAACACTTCGTGAAGAAAGATGTTCCTGATGAGATGATGCGAGCCGACGAGATTATGAAGACCCCTGTGCCTGCAGGACTGCTTGGCAAGTGGGAAACCATCCACTATACGCACATGATCAATGGTGAGAATGTTACCGATATTGACATTCTCAATGGTGATGATTGGAACAAGCGGTTTTACCACACATTAGCTTTTTCAGAAAATCACAAAATATGCAAATGGGATAGGTTTGGAAGTCAGCTCTACGACCAATGCTTCATGTTGAAGGATGGCAACATCACTATTGCAGGAGACTTGACCTATCTCCTTTTCCCAAAATACAGTTATACAGAAACATGGACCATAAGCGACAAGACTGAAAACAGTATGAAGCTTACGCGCGAGCAAGGTAATACAACAGAATGTTATACTTATAAACGAAAATAATTTCAATGAAACATATCATAACAGTCGTTATCATGATGTTGTTGCCTATGTGGACAACAGCTCAAAACGAAAGTCGCCACGTGTCTGTCATTCCACATGCAGGCGTAACAATAGCCAAGATGAATGGCGCTGCACTAACGGTAGCAGAGAAATGGAAAGCCGGATATACTGTTGGAGCAAGCGTTGAGTTTCCTTTGTCGCAGAATTTTTCTCTGCTTACGGGAGCTGACTTCAGCCTGATAGGCACTGGACTTGAGAAACAGAAAGAGAAATATGCGTCTGCCGATGAAAAACTTGACGTGACGTATCTCTCCGTGCCTCTGCAAGTCAAGACATACTTCTCTGGTGTGAAAGGATTGGCTGCACATATTGGTGTGCAGGCTGGCATACTCCTCTCGGCAAAGGATAAGATGACTATACACAGCATACGCACGATGAACCTCGGCAACGACGTATCATCAATGTACCTATGGGAATCGTACAAAGAGAAGAAATCGGAGGATGTAAGCAGCAAATTCCGCAATGTTGTTATTGGCATTCCCCTTGGAGTGAGCTACGAATGGCGACACATCACCCTCGACGCCTCCTATTGTTTCGAACTGCGACAGGCTATCAGTCTGAAGACAGACAACCCCGGTAGCTGGGGCTTCAACAACTCTCCAACGGCACGCAACCATGCCATATATATCACGGCAGGATATAAGTTCACGCTATAGATAGAAAGGCGCACCCGACAAACCCTGTGGAGGGCTGTGCAGATGTCAACCCAAAACAGTGTTCACTTTGTGCTGCTCTGATGGAAACAGATGGGTAGTGTACGACAATTGAAAGCCTAATGGCAGAGGAAACCTGTTTACTGGGTGTGCGGTGTGCGGTGTAGAGGTGGCATGAACTTGACATGGGCTCTTTAGAGGGGATGAAATTCATGTTAGTTAAAATACATTAAAGTGAAATCCGTAAGCATCTGACATAGCAAATGCTAACCTTTAGGTAACTAAGGCACGAAAAAGTGCCTTCTTGTATAATTCGTTTTTTGTTATTAACTTTGCAGCGCAATTTTGCAATAATAAATAAAGAAAAAAATATGAAGAATTATGCAATCAAAAAACTAAATGGTTGGAAGAACGTAGAAGGCAAGATTTTCCTTGGTAAGGAACTACAACGTCAGATTCCCGACATTTCACAGAAGTCTCTCACACAGACGCTACGCATACTTGAAGAAGACGGTTTCGTAAGTCGTGAAGTATTTCCTGAAGTTCCACCGCGTGTGGAATACAGCCTCACCCCTCGTGCCCTCTCCTTCCTGCCTTTGGTGGATAACATTATGAACTGGGCGAAGGAAAATATGGAAGAGATAATTGCTGATAGAGCAAACAGCCATTTACATCCTTCTTCGACATGATAAAATCCTGGGCAACTTTTTGTTACTCAGGTACTAAAAATGTTTAAGTTATAATAGTGTTGCGGAATTAAGGTAAGAGAAAAACTTTTGAGTTTTAAAATAATTGCATTATCTTTGTACTCGGTTGCATGATACTCATAACTGCGGCTTATGCCGAAACTATGATATAAGAAGCTTAGTTCCATCTTGTATATATTTAATTTGTCGTGATTTTAAATATATACAAGATGGAACCAAGCTTCTTTCTATTATCTATTTCTGCTACTTATCAACGAGAAAAGCGGAAGAACCTTATATTTATGCCTTATTCATCATCCTTATTGTCTGCCACAACCTGCGGACCTCTTACCTTGTCCTTCAGGCTCAGACCTTTCTTGATTTCGATATTCACACCATCGCTTAAGCCGGTGGTTACCTGCTTGCGGGAATAGGTCTTCTTCTCGCCGCTGCCCTTTACGATATAGACAAAGGTGCTGTCGCCGCTGAACTCGATGGCACTCTCCGGAATGGTGAGAACCTTCAGAGCCTTGGATAATACAATCTCAGCATTGGCGCTGTAGCCGGAACGGATCTTGCCACCCTTTACTGAGCGGACGGCTGCCTTTACCTCAAACTGGTTGGCACCATTGTTTTCTACTGCCTTTGGTGAAATGTACTCCAGGTCGGCATCAAACTTCAGGTCCTGCATCGCTCCGATGGTAATCTTCATCGGCATTCCCACTACCAGATTGCCGACCTCGGTCTCATCGATGTTGCCACGGAAGATGAGGTCGTTCATGTTTGCTACACTGGCGATGGTGGTTCCGTCATTAAAGGTGTTGGCAAGAATCACGGAGTTACCCACCTTGACAGGAATATCGAGGATAATTCCCGAAATGGTAGAACGGATGAGGGTGGAAGAGGCGCTGGCGTTGCTCTTGGAAACACCATCACGAACCACTTCGAGCGCATCAAGGGCGGCAACCTTCTCCTCCTTTGCCTGCTGCAACGACTGCTTTACCTTATCAAACTCATCGGCGCTGACCAGCTGCTTCTTGTAGAGCTGTTCCTCGCGACCATAGTTTACTTGTGCCTGCTTCAGGTTAATCTCGGCAAGGCGCACACGAGCCTGCGCCGAACTGAGCTGTCCCATGTCCGGAATCACCTTTACCTTGGCGATAACCTCGCCTGCCTGCACGAAATCGCCTGCCTGCTTGCAGATTTCGGTGATGATACCGCTAATCTGAGGCTTTACGTTCACCTCGTTGCGAGGCTCAATCTTACCCGTAATCACCGTGGTCTTCAACACATCGCCCATCTTTGGGGTAAACTCGGTATATTCCACAGGCTTAGGCTGTGATTTCTCATAAAGGAACACGAAGGTTCCGATGAAAATCAAGGCGACTATCGCCGCAACTATCAACTTTGAATACTTTTTCATATCTTTTATATCTTATTTTTCTTTTATTCGTCTCTCATTGCATCTACCGGCTTGATGCTCATGGCTCGCCACGCTGGGGCAAGTCCGGCAAGGCCGCCTAGTATGCAGATGAGGATGGCTGAAGAGATGGCTGTCCAGAAATCTACCTGGAAGTGGGCGGTGAGAATGCCATCCGTGGTGTTCGCCATCTCCAGCATCTGCAGGATGGCTACTCCAAAGATGATGCCGCTCATGCCTGCCACCAGGGTGAGGATAATACTCTCTGAGATGATTTGCGAGAGAATCATCTTTGGCGTGGCGCCGATGGCTCGGCGAATGCCTATCTCGGTGGTTCGCTCCTTCACCGTTACCATCATGATGTTGGAAACTCCGATGGCGCCGGCAAGGAGGGTGCCGATGCCTACCAGCCAGATGAGGAAGTTGACACCCTTAAACAGATTGTCGAGCATCTGGAAGAGCACCTCCGTATTGAACACCATGATTCCTTTTTCATCTGAAGGGTCGATGTTGTGAGCCCTGGCTATGGTTTCACGCATTCGCTGGGCGATACTGCTCATTACCACGCCCGGCTTACCGGTGGTGGCGATGATGTCGATGGCGGTTCCGCGATTGTAGGCGGTGCGGAGCACAGTTTGCGGAATGGTGATGGTTTCGTCGGCTCTACCGCCGAAGTTCACGCCATTTCCCGATCGGTAATCTACACCCACCACCGTGTAATAGGTGGAATCCACTCGCACGCTCTTGCCGCACGGGTCGCCTCCGCCGGGGAAGAGGGTCTTGTAAATCTGTTTGCCGATGACGCAAACCTTGCGCTGGCGGCGCACATCCATCTCGTTGATGTATCTGCCGTAAAACATTTTAGGCACGGAAACCTGGGCGTAATCGGGATTCACGCCCTGTGTGCTGCCGCTGAATTTCTTGTCGCCAAACACCACCGACTTGTTGCCTCCGAAGAGCAGCGGGGTGATGACATCGAGTTCGGGCACCCTATGGCGCAATCGCTCCAGGTCTTTCTCTTCCATCTGCCAGGAGCGCCCCTTGTTGAATCCCTTGTAGGGTTTGGTGGTGTTCTGCGCCCAGATGATGGCGGTGTTGGTGGCGAAGCCTGCGAAGTTGTTTTGCAGTATCTCCTTCAGTCCCTGGCCGCCACCCATCAGGGCGATGAGCATGAACACGCCCCAGAACACACCAAAGCCTGTGAGCAGACTGCGGCTCTTGTTTCTCGTGATGGTGTCGAGAATTTCCTTATATGTATCTAAATCGAAACGCATATATTAAAGGTGTAAGCCTAATTAAAAATTAAACACTTCACATTAAACATTAAATGACTATTCTGCTCTCAACGCCTCTATAGGACGTATTTTGGCTGCCTTGATGGCAGGTATGAGTCCGGCAATGGTTCCTGCTATCACGATGGTGATGGTGGCTCCGATACAAGTACCTATACCCACTGTGGGGTTGACAAACATGGCTGCCTTGAAAAGTCCCGTATCTACGGTAGTATGACCTATGGTTTTGTCCATCAGCTCATTGGCTGCCACGCCACACACCATACCTATATATCCAAAGAACGAAGTGATGATGATACTCTCGGTGATGATGAGCTTCAATATTGACCAAGGTTTGGCTCCTATGGCCTTGCGCACACCAAACTCGCGGGTCCGTTCCTTTACGGTGATGAGCATAATGTTGCTCACGCCCACGATACCGCTCAGTAGGGTAAAGAGTCCTATTATCCAGAGGGCAGACTGGATGATGGCGATACCCTGATTCATCTGTATATTGTCCAAATAGCGGTTCCACAGCCATAGACTTCGCTCGTCATCAGGAGCTGCCTGATGGTTCTTGTTGATGCTGGCACGATAATTTTTCTCAAAGGCCCGATTGTCTTCCTCACTCTTCATATTCTTGAGAGTAAACTCAATGTCGCCAGCCTTGTCGCCCTTGGCATAAATGGTCTTGACGGTATAGAAAGAGGTGAATGCCTCGTTATTCTGTCGCGTCTCATCG
>OIYR01001457.1_pt1 | contig 11844 bp, 13 predicted proteins | sample 1588221 | NCBI WGS metagenome assembly OIYR01 (sample SAMN03283292) | human gut metagenome | biome: human-associated habitat; material: feces | host: Homo sapiens | place: Peru | collected 2012 | reverse complement strand
TATTTGAGCAAAAGAAAAAGGCGTAAACCCATAATCTGGTTTTACGCCTTTGGCTACTCGATAATTAGGATTCTATCATATACAATTTTAAAAAGTCAAGTAAAAATTTATACCTCGAAGAGAAGGTCGCCGTATGTAGGGATTGGCCAGAAGTCCTTGTCAACAAGCATCTCGAGTCTGTCGGCAGGAGTACGAAGAGCTGCCATATCTGCCATGATTGTGTCATGGTAGTAAACTGCCGTGCACTTTGGACACTCCTTCTCGCCGGCTGCCTGATCGGCGATGAGCTTCTCAAGAGCTGTATTCATTGCCTTTAACTCGGCCGTTACTTTCTCAAGTCTCTCCTTCTGAACACTTGCATCGCAGCCTACAGCCTCAACAGAAGCGATGGAGCTTGCAAGCTCTGTTGTATAGCTTATGACCGCAGGAAGAATCTGCTTGGATGCCATGCTTATCATCGTGAGAGCCTCTATGTTGATGTACTTGGTGTATGTCTCGTATGTAATCTCCTCACGGGATTCAAGCTCAGCCTTTGTGAAGATGCCGAATTTCTCAAATAATGCTACAGCCTTATCTGTTGTGAGAGCACTTGCAGCGTCTACCATGGACTTGATATTAGGAAGTCCTCTTCTTTCAGCCTCTTCTACCCATTCATCTGAGTAACCGTTGCCATTGAATACAACTCTGTGATGGTCTGTGAAGAGCTTCTTAATCATATCATGGACAGCCATCTGCATATCCTCAGAGCCTTCTAATTCATCAGCGATTTCCTTAAAGCTTTCTGCAACGATTGTATTAAGAACAACATTTGCAGGAGCAATAGAATCTGAAGAACCAACCATACGGAACTCAAACTTGTTACCTGTGAATGCGAATGGAGATGTTCTGTTTCTATCTGTAGCATCCTTGTTAAGGTCTGGAAGAGTAGAAGCACCAGTCTTTAACTTACCCTTCTGGATAGAGCTTGTAGCATCACCCTTATCGATTAACTGCATAACTACATCTTCAAGCTGCTCGCCAAGGAACATAGAGATGATAGCTGGAGGTGCTTCATTAGCTCCAAGTCTGTGATCGTTACCAACATCAGATGCAGACTCACGAAGAAGGTCAGCATGTTTATCAACAGCCTTCATAATTGCACCAAGTACAAGAAGGAACTGGAAGTTCTCATGTGGTGTTTTACCAGGATCAAGCATGTTAATTCCATCATCAGTTGTGATAGACCAGTTGTTATGCTTACCAGAACCGTTAACACCTGCAAATGGCTTCTCATGGAGAAGGCAAACAAGACCATGTCTGTAAGCAACCTTCTTCATAACTTCCATCATAAGCTGGTTGTTATCAGTTGCAATATTGCACTGTGCATAGATAGGAGCTAACTCATGCTGTGCAGGAGCAACTTCATTATGCTGTGTCTTAGCAGATACACCAAGTTTCCATAATTCTTCATTAATATCTTTCATGAAAGCGGCAATTCTTTCACGGATAGAACCAAAGTAGTGATCATCAAGTTCCTGACCCTTAGGAGGCATAGCTCCGAATAAAGTACGGCCAGAGAAGATAAGATCCTTTCTCTGTAAATATTTTTCTCTGTCTACGATGAAGTATTCCTGTTCAGCGCCTACAGAAGGAGTAACTTTCTTAGATGTTGTGTTACCCATAAGTCTTAAAATACGAAGAGCCTGCTCGTTGATGGCATCCATTGAACGAAGTAATGGAGTCTTCTGGTCAAGAGCCTCACCTGTGTAAGAGCAGAATGCTGTAGGGATACAAAGAGTAGCACCCTGAGCACCTTCGCGTACGAATGCAGGAGATGTACAATCCCATGCTGTATATCCTCTGGCCTCGAATGTTGCACGAAGACCACCTGAAGGGAATGATGAAGCATCAGGTTCACCCTTAATCAATTCCTTACCTGAGAATTCCATAAGCACCTTTCCGTCTGACTTAGGTGCTGATATAAATGAATCATGTTTCTCAGCGGTAGTTCCTGTTAAAGGCTGGAACCAATGTGTGTAATGAGTTGCACCTTTCTCGATAGCCCAGTCTTTCATAGCATTAGCGATAACATCAGCATCTGCTAAAGATAACTCCTGCACACCTTCCATTGTTAATTTAAGGTTTTTGTAAACGTTCTTTGGTAAACGCTCTTTCATAACTGTGTCATTAAACACATTCTCGCCGAAGATGTCAGCTACATTGAATCTTTCACTCATAACTTCCTCATCCTTCCTTTTCTTATCTTTTTATTAGTAAAACTAAAAAATGGCGTCCAAGTATATACTTATACAAATATATAAATGGAACGCCTTTGTTCTACCTTATTTAATTAGCGACAGCTTGCTGTCTTTAAATAAAATAACTCATATTGTATAAATTTGCAAGTGCTTTTTTAAAAATATTTAATAAATTAAGCCTGCATGAAATATGAGTGCTAAAATGCCTATTCTGAAGCGGATACAGATGCTTCAGAAGATGTCCCATTATCTAACTTAGATTCTCCAACATATGTACCGGATACAATAACACGCTGCTTAGAATCATCTGTACATGTTGAAAATGTAACAACCTGTGTTGCGTTGGAAACATCGACGCCAGTGTCATATAGAGATTCCGCTTTAACGGTCTGTGCATATTCTCGAAGCCCTGTTAAGTTACTGAAGTTAAAAGTAAATGTATTACTTACCGGATCAGTAACATATACTGTGAAAATCTTGTATTTACGGATTACATCCCCTGTATAAATATAAAAAACATCATTACCTTCTGTCTGGTAGAAACCAGAATTCTTATATCTGGCAAGAGTGCCAAACATAGCTCCGGAGCCCATATTGTGTCCATAGATAAGAACATGGCTGGCATTAATACCTTCCTTGATTCTGTAATCAACGAACAGGCATCCGTTACGATTGTATGTCTTATCAAATGTATGAGTAAGATAAAAATCATTATCGGTTGTCTGGGCAATAGGAAGCCTTATATCAACCGATGGAACATAAAGAAAACCAAGACCATCCGAATTAATGTCAAGCAATGCCTGATGATTGTACACAAATGGAATTGTTACCTCAGGTGCTTCATCATCATCAATTGTAATATTAACCGGTGTATCATCAAGGACATCGCCTTCAATATTATTATAAATGTCGTTGCCCTTCTTATATTCAAGAAGGATAGATACAAGCTTGACTGCTGCAAATACAAAAACGCAGGCACATATGATTAAAATAATACGGCTGATGATGTTAGACTGCTTTTTCTTTTTTTCTTTAGCATCAAAAGCGGCATCCGCTTCGTCTGGTTCTGTTTCAGGTGAAGCAGATGTTATAAAATCATCATCTTCATCTGTCTTTAAGTTACCCATAATAATCTCCAATCATCATCAAGCTTTTCCTGCTGAACCGAAAAGATTAATCTTCTCACGAACAGTTTCTTTAATTGCTTCACAGCCTGGAGCCAGAAGCTTTCTAGGATCAAATCCCTTTCCTTCAAGGTCTTTGCCTGCTTCAATATATTTTCTTGTTGCATCAGCAAATGAAAGCTGGCATTCTGTATTAACATTAATCTTAGAAACACCAAGAGAAATAGCCTTCTGAATCATATCAGCAGGAATTCCTGTACCGCCGTGAAGAACTAATGGCATATCACCAATCTTTTCCTTAACAGCAGCAAGAGTTTCAAAGCTTAATCCTGGCCAGTTAGCTGGATACTTTCCATGAATGTTACCAATACCTGCTGCAAGCATGTCTACACCAAGATCTGCAATAGCTTTACATTCATCAGGGTCTGCACATTCACCCATTCCGATAACGCCATCTTCTTCGCCGCCTATTGAACCAACTTCTGCCTCAATAGAAAGACCAAGATTGTGAGCTACATTAACAAGCTCTGTTGTCTTCTTGATATTCTCATCAATTGGATAATGAGAACCGTCAAACATAATAGATGTGAAGCCTGCTTTGATACATTTGTAGCATCCTTCGTATGTTCCGTGGTCAAGATGAAGAGCAACAGGAACAGTGATTCCAAGAGACTTGTCCATAGCCTTAACCATGGCTGCAACTGTCTCGAAGCCTGTCATATACTTACCAGCACCCTCAGATACACCAAGGATTACAGGAGCATTCATCTCCTGTGCAGTAAGGAGAATAGACTTAGTCCATTCAAGGTTATTGATGTTGAACTGTCCGACAGCATATTTGCCGGCAAGAGCTTTGTCTAACATTTCTTTAGCTGAAACTAACATATTTCTTTACCTCCATTGCACGATTTTTGCATGACAACATTATATCTCATATCATTAAAAATGAAAAGAAATATTTAACTGATATTTATGTATAAATATAAATAAATATGATGTATAATGCATTTTGTATATTGAATTTAATTAGGAAAGGAGATTGGCATGGATTATTTATCATTTTTTATCAACAAGATAAGTCTTGAAGTAGATTTTTATAATAATGAAGCTTATGCCGGAAATAGTATATTGCCATTTATGGGATTTATGATGTTTCTGATAGGTCTGGTTGTTGTTATTGTAGGAGCTGCAACATATTTTACGGCTAAACATAATTTCAATATATTTTATGATATGAGAGATGTAAGAATTACATATGATGAACAGATGATGCCTGACGATGAGAAGGCAAGAAGAGATAATGAGAAGTTAAAAAAGGATAAGAAGAGAGGACAGATTATAATGATAGTTGGAGCTGTTCTTATAGTTGTTTCGTTCATTATGTTATAATAATCTGCAAAGTAAAACACCGTCTGCCGGAGTAGCAGACGGTGAAAGAGGGAGGAGAGCTGTTCATTAACAACTCGATTTATGAAAAACATATAGTAGAAAATGTCTTGTTCTTATGATTGAATTATATTGAACAAAAGTGAAGAAACAATGTGCATAGTGTTAAATCTTATTGAATTAGATATGAACAATTTATGAACGTGCATGGATTAAGGAGGGGAATATGCCAACAATTTATAAATGTCCTGGGTGCGGTGCTGCTATGGAGTTTGACAGTACCACACAGAAATTAGGCTGTCCGTCATGTGGAATGCAGATTGATGTGCGGGAATATGAACAGAAATATTCACAGAACAGCACACAGGGTGAATATGACAAAGAGATGAAGATGTACCATTGTAATACATGTGGTGCAGAGCTTGTGGCAGATGAATATACATCGGCAACATTTTGTTCATTCTGTGGTAATCCGACACTTGTGGAGGACAGACTTAGAGGTGAATTCAAGCCATCAACAATTATACCATTTAAGATTAACAAGGATAAAGCAGTAGAGATTTACAAAAGCTGGTGCAAGAAGGGACCACTCACACCATCTGCTCTATCAAGAAATTCAACAATTGAGAAAATAAGCGGACTGTATGTACCTTACTGGCTGTATGATTATTCGGCACAGACTGATATGCATGCTAATGCAGAAAGAGTCAGGACAACAAGAAAAGGTGATACAGAGTATATATACACAGATCATTTTCAGGTATTCAGAAATATATCTGCAAAGTTTGAGAAGATTCCGGCTGATGCATCTGAGAAAATGCCTGATGATGCGATGGATAAGCTGGAGCCATTTAACTATAACGAATTAACTGCATTTTCAATGCCATATCTGTCAGGATATCTTTCAGAAAGATATAATTATACGGCAGATCAGATACAGGAGAGAGCTACGAGAAGAGCTGACAAATATATAACAGATATTGCAATGTCAACAATTACCGGTTATTCATCTGTTAATATAATTCACAATGACATAACAATGCGTCCGACAGGAAGCCAGTATGCGCTGTTCCCTGTATGGGTGCTTAACTACAGATTTGGTAAGAAGAATTTCCAGTTCATGCTTAACGGACAGACAGGAAAGATAGTTGCTGACAGACCGATAAGCGGAAAGAAAGCATTTGGCTTCGGAGCTGGAATATTCCTTGTTACACTTATTATTACGATGTTTGGAGGGCTGTTGTTCATATGATGAAGATTAATAGAAAAATGAAAGCTCTCACGAGCGTAATTATGGCGTGTATTATGTGCGTTGGTGTGTTATTAAGCATGAAAAGTGATGTTTATGCGGATTCTTCTAAGGAATATGTATATGACAATGCAGGAATTCTTACTGATGATGAGATAAGTAAGTTAAAGAGCCAGTGTAAGAAGGCGTCTGCGGACTCAGAATGTGATATCGTTATTATTACAACTAATATCGGACATGATGGCAGTACGATGGACAGCTATCTTAAGAAATTCCTTGATGATAACGGATATTCGAGGGATGCAGTAATATATGGTGTTGACATGAAGTCAAGAGCCGACAGAATCTTTGAAAGAGGAAAGGCATATGATTCTATGTCAGCGAGCAAGCTTGACAGTATAAGGGAAGCAAGCGAGAAGTATCTTTCAGATGATAATTATTACAAAGCATTTTCTAAATATGTCAAGAATATGAATATGTGTATGACTACAAGCATAGTCAAAAAGCTTACATACAAAATGTGGATTAAGCTTCTCATTGCATTAGGAGTTGCAGTTGCTGCCGTTCTTACAATGATGCATAATGCCAAGGCAAGAATGACTGTAAGCAGCACAGAATATACGAAAGACCATAACTTTAAGGTTAATGACAGAAGAGATGTGTTTATTAATACAACAGTTGTTACAAGACATATTGAGCATAACAATAGCAGCGGAAGCAGCGGCGGAGGCGGTGGAAACAGTGGCTCCGGCGGACATTTCTAGATAATAACCAGATAATAAAGGCGGGTACAGCAATTAACTGTATCCGCCTTTTTAATGTCAACGAATGAACTTTAATTATAACTTCTCTGGTTCTGGATATTCCTCTCCAAATGTCTCAACAGTAACAGTCTTCATAACCTGTGGTTTTCTAGGTCTGTCGCTGTAATCTGTGTCTACGCCTGCAATTTTGTCAAGAACATCTTCACCCTCGATAAGCTTACCGAATGCAGCGTAATCTCCATCAAGGTGTGGAGCGTTCTGGTGCATGATAAAGAACTGTGAGCCTGCAGAATCAGGTCTCATAGAACGAGCCATTGAAAGAACACCTCTTGTATGCTTTAAATCGTTCTTGAATCCGTTAGATGCGAATTCGCCCTTGATAGAGTAGCCAGGACCACCCATACCTGTTCCTTCAGGGTCACCACCCTGAATCATAAAACCTGCGATTACTCTGTGGAATATAAGTCCGTCATAGAATCCCTTCTGAACAAGATTAACGAAATTATTAACTGATGTAGGTGCGATTTCCGGATAAAGCTCAGCTTTCATCACATCGCCGTTTTCCATTGTAAATGTAACTATTGGATTAGCCATATTATTCCTCCTGAAATTCATTAAATTGCCTGCTTGTCTGCATAAGCAAAATGTGATGTAATTAATTCTAAATATAACAGTATAAAAAGTCAAATTAAAACTTTAGAAACAATTATAAAGAGGCATATATGAGAAAATGTATTGATATGGGTAAAGGCAGAAAAATAATAATTAATGACAAAGATATGTTAAGACCGGATGGAACGCTGGAGATTCCTGATATAGGGCTTGGAAAAGCATACTTTGGAAAAGCCTCATATGTTGTATATGATGAGGAAGATATTGATGACGACCTGTTAAAACTTGTATGTGCCAGAAAATACAATGAGCCGCTTGTGATTGCAGAGACGGAGAGGTTTATTATACGGGAGATGACAGTTGGGGATTTGCCACATTTATACGAATTATATCAGACACTTTCAGACTGTCCGTATGTTGAATCATTATATGAATATGAGGATGAGAAAGCATTTACAATAAAATACATTGAGAATATGTATGGGTTCTTCGGGTACGGTCTGTGGCTTGTGTTTGAAAAGAAAACAGGTGAACTTGTGGGAAGGGCAGGCATTGAAAACCGCAGTATAGACGGACAGAACTGTCAGGAGCTTGGGTATCTTGTGAAAAAAGGCTGGCAGGGAAAGCATGTGGCATGGGAAGTTATGAACCATATAGTTGATATTGCTAAGGACTGGTTCGGTTTAGAAGAATTGTATATATGCACAGTGAAAACAAATAACCCGTCCATACAGCTTGCATTGAAACTAGGGTTCACATTGTATGCAGGCGATACAGACGGGATGAATATATATAGAAAAGTTCTGTGATATCAAGGCTTTTCCATATTGAATACAAATCTTATAAAGTTGGCGGCATTCTCAGAATACTTGGATGTTGATATGATGCCGTAGCAAGGCTGCTTCATATTAAGGTCACTGCCTTTGATAACAGGGGCTTCAGAAATATCAACAGCTATAGGAAATGATTCTCCTGATGAATTAGTGTAATAAATAATATAATCAGAAAGTTCATTAAGTTCTTCTGTTGAGAACAGGTCTCTTAAATCCCAGAAGAATATATTACGGTCAGTACAGAAATAATCGATATATTCTTTTTCAGATAGATATCCGTCAAGAGTATTGGTTGATGCATAGGTATATATTCTGTTGGCTGTTACAGCAGCTTCCTGATCCATTTCCTTTTCTACAAGTGAAAATGTATATGATATATCAACCTGTTCTTTTTTACCGTCAATACCAAGATAATCTGTAAGACCTGTAGTAAGAGCGTCCGTATCATCATCATATCCGGTTATTCTACCGTCTAGAACCGCTATAAAACAGACGGTGTCGTAATTGTTTCTTATAATAGAATAAGTAAGGGAACCTGCAAAAAGTATGGCAAGCAGAATGCCAATAATAGGAATTTTGTAGTAGCTCCAGATGTATTCAATCTTTCCGGAAAATGTAAGCTCTTTTAACTTCTTACGCTGTTCCTTTACTTCATCGTGTATGTTGTTGCCTTTAGCCATAAATTCTCCTTAAATTAATCGTAAGATAGCATACAGTTTAACACATATATAAACTCAAAAAAACAGCTTTTATAAACATTTAAGAAATATATTTGAAATTTTCTTTGATTTTTATGTAAGGTTTTGTATAATCATAGTGTTTAAGCAAAAAAAGGGGTATATAATTATGAATGGATTTGGATTAGATGGTAAATTATTTAAAGGTCTTACAAAAGCAGGAGATTTTATTATATTAGCAGTTATTACAGTATTATTCTGTGTTCCGGTTATTACAATCGGAGCAGCGCTTACAGCAGCATTTTATTCTGGCATTAAGCTTGTAAGGGATGAAGAAAGCTATGTATATAAGGATTTCTGGAAATCATTCAAGATGAATTTCGCGCAGGGATTTTTATTAGAGCTTATACATGTTGTAATTGGTTTCCTTCTTTTCGTTGATTTAAGAGCCAGTGCCCAGTGGGGATTTGTACAGGGCTCTCAGGTTGGTGTTATATTTGTATTTGTTGTAGTTGGTGTTATGGCGGTATGGGCAGCAGTTATGCTGTATTCATTTTCAATGCTGTCAAGATATGACAATAATATAATAGTGACATTAAAAAATGCTCTTATAATAAGTGTACATCATCTTCCACAGACTATTATTATGTTAATAGCTACTGTGGGACTTACATATTTTTCATGTCTTTATTTCACAGCATTTATTGTAACTATACCATTGATTCTGTATGTTGATTCATATATTTTCTCAAGCATATTCAAACAGCTTGAAAAGGAATCTGTTCCATCAGTACAGGAGGCAGGAACAGAAGAAGATACTAATGAGGATAAAGAAGAGGAAGAATAATAATGGTTTTTCAAGTATCTTGGATTTATTTGTGAAGTATCACGATTTATAACAGGTGTTCCAAAGATAATACCTCAGGTATTACTTCTACGCGGGACAGAATAGATGAATTGAAGACGATAAGCAAATAATTAAAAAGGGGCCGGGGTCGCAGGCTGGGTAGTTTCCTGCGGCCCCGATTTATATATCTGTACGGTTATGGGATACAGATACCGAAAGTTATATACAAAAAAGAGATAACGGTCAGAACATCAATCCTGACTGTTATCTCCGTTGATAACAAAATAATATTATAATTACAATGCGTCTGTTCCACGTTCACCGGTACGGATTCTTATGGCATCATATACATCATATACGAAAATCTTACCATCTCCGTATTCACCGGTATTAATCTGGTCAATAACCTGATCGATGATTGCTTCATAAGTTTCATCAGATACAATAGATTCAACTTTTACTTTAGGAAGCAGATTGCCACCGAAATCAACACCATTATATACCTGCTTGTGACCTCTCTGGCTTCCATATCCCATGATGTTAGATATCATGAGACCATGAGCACCATTACTATTAAGGATGTTTTTTAAATCATCCAGTCTTTCAGGTCTGATAATAATCTCTAATTTCTTCATAGATAATATCCTTTCGTACTGACGACATTATTAAAACACTGTAAAGATTAAAAGTCAACGCTATTCAGGTATAAACGAATAATGTTAATCTTATAACTGTAATCATAAAAAAATGTTAAGCAATTAATCCTCATATAGCTGCTTGCTTGTAGAAAAAACAGAAAAACAATAATATATGGTAATTACTATTATAAGCGCTTCAACAAGTATTGAGTAAACAGTTGTTGATGCTTTAAAAGCAAAATAGTGGATAAAAATTCCTGCTGACAGTAAAAGCCATGTTATCTGATAATTCCTTGTTACAGCATTCTTTTCCTGTATACGGGCTTCCATTATAAGAGCTTCAGTGTAGTAATAAGTGAAATAGATTGCAAATACGACACTTATACCGATTGCTATTGAATACATTGTTTCAGGTGATGAAGGCCAGTCACGCGATATGAGATACTGGGAAAGCACAGCACTGATAAGTCCGGCAACAGAAAGAATCATGCCTTTCTTAAATCTTGAGTTGAGTGATTTTAAATCCTTCATGCCAATAAATATTAAAATATATCCCACAATGTCATTAGTGATATCAATGTGTACTGAACCGATTGATATCCAGAATCTTGTACAAATCAGGAAAATGCCAATAAGCACGAATAATGAGTTCTTTTTGTTCATATTATTAATGTACTCCTTATAAAAATGTATCTTTATATTAAGTTAATCTTGCGGTAAGGTCAACGTAAAAAGCAAGTGTTTATAAAAATTTTATAGCAGTATTTATAGATATATGTAAAATTATGTAGAAATTTGTTGGAATAGATGGTAAATTATCAGATAAACGTGCCGATAAATATAAAACAAGGATGTAATCTATGCAGAAAGGAGTCAGCTATGGGAGTAGGAAGAATTAATATTCATTCATTTTATGATAACTATACAATAGGCAGTAAACATAACAATAATCTGCAGAATACAGAAGATGTTCAGATAGAACAGACAGGAGCTGGCTCACAGGAGGCTGGCAGTCAGAATCAGACTGACAAGGAAATTAACAAAGCACCTGTACATTCTGATCCTAAAGAATTTGCATTTGATTTTGAGAACAGAAACAGATTCAATCTTGTTGCTGCAACAAGCAGTATGGAAGATGTTGACATTAAGAAAGCTGTATCTGATATGGAGAAGGATCAGGTACTTGACCAATACAAGTTCTTTATAGGAACTGCACAAAAGATGCAGAAGATGCCTAATCTTGGTACTGATGCAGATGGTACAGTAACCCTTAAGATGACGGAGTAGACAGGGATTATAACACTTTTGAAAATTTTTTAAAAAAGTACTTGCATTCCTGAAAACATTCATGTATAATACAGCATGTCGTCACGATATTGGGCTTTCGCCAAGTGGTAAGGCACTGGATTCTGATTCCAGCATTTCGGGGGTTCGAATCCCTCAAGCCCAGCTAGAAACCTCTCGTAGTCATACGGGA
>OIYR01001455.1_pt1 | contig 11854 bp, 7 predicted proteins | sample 1588221 | NCBI WGS metagenome assembly OIYR01 (sample SAMN03283292) | human gut metagenome | biome: human-associated habitat; material: feces | host: Homo sapiens | place: Peru | collected 2012 | reverse complement strand
TTAATTCTTTTTCTATAGCTTTTAAATTTTTGCTTGTAAAAAATTTCATCCAAGTTAATAGTCTGTTTTTCTTTAATTCGTTTAAAGTAGATTTTTCAATTATTTCAATAAACCTCTTCGCTTCTATGATATGCATTTGAATAAAATCTAAATCTATATTATGATTTTTCGTATCGATTAATTTAAAGCATCTGTGAGGTTTTCCCTCGTCTCCGAAATCTAAATTAAAATTAAGTAAATTTATGCTTATAATTCTTGGCAATTTTTTATAATCTTCGCCTTCTCTCAATTCGTTTACAATATTTTTTGAAATATAATAAAAAATTCTTTTGACAAAATCCATGTTTCCGCAAAGTTGAACTTCAATAATTACAGTTTGATTGTCTTTTGTTTTAGCCTTAATATCAATTATAGATTCTTTCAAATCTATATTTTCCGAAAGGTTATAAGGGTCGATTATTTCTAAATCTTTAACTTCTTCAAAATTGAAATCGCTTAAAGCGGCGTTAACCATATCTTCAAGCATATTTTCATTTCCATTTTTGCCGAGTAAGTATCGGACGAATAAGTCGTTTAGTTTATTAATTTCCCTATTTCGTTTCATAGATATAATTATAACAAAATAATTTTATTTGTCAAAAGAGAATACGATTTATATTTATTCTGAATTTGATAAAAATATAGAGAAATAAATTAAGAATTTGGTTGATTAGGATAATTGAGGGGAAGAGTTGAATTTTGAAGAGTTAATGGATTATAAATTGGACTTTTAGATATAAATTATTGTGATTACAAAAAATATAAATAAAGTTAATATTTTATATAAATATGGAAAATTTAAAAAACTAAAAAAGACTTGACTTTTTCTTATTAACTTAATATAATAAATACATAAGATTTAACAAAGTCTTATAAAATAACATTTAATGTCGAGGATAGAAACCTTGACGAGGAGTTTTTATATTTAAATCAAAATTATTATGGAGAGTGGCTATTATAATGTTAATAGCCGTTTTTAGTATCGCAGGATTAACTTCTTGCGGAGGCGCTGCAACTGAACCAACATCATTTTCTTCTTCAGGCGAAGGAAATGGTGGCGAACCAATAACACCTCCAAATAATAATCCAAACGATAATTATACTTTACCAAATGATAATCCTAGCGATTATTATAAAATTCGAGTTCCTTTTGGAGTAGGCGGAGACGGTTATACTAATGTAAGCTATAAAGACACAAACAAATTAAAACAATTATGGCTTGACCAAATCAATAGAAAAGCCGTAAACGATGGAAAAGTTTTCGCAATTAGAAATAGAGGAAATAATGCAGACCCAAATACTTTCCAAAAGACGCGAACTCATGGACAATTCAAAGCGCTAGATTATTATTACTTCAACGAAAACGGAGATATAGTTTATAAAGAAGACAATACTATTATCAAAAAGTTTGTCGGAGCGATTATAACCGAGTATAGAGATGTGCATACACAAAGAGGACATGTAGCCAAATTGGGAAATAATGATAACCGTAGAGCTATAATAAGTATTACTTGGAAGAAAAAAGGCATCTATACTGTTGGAGCTATTTATGCCAACGCTTTTACAACCGAAGAGGCAAAAAAGAAGTATCACTGGGACTTTACGGGCAATAATCCATTTAAAGACGGAGTTTACGATTTTATAACTTATCGTCATCAAGTAGAGACTTATCATGCTGGATGGGTTCATAGAAATGATTGGTTTGAAAGACAATATACTATACCTGGCTTTATAGAAGTCTTGGTTATGTATGACTATAGTAATGATGATTTCTCTGGAGCTGCATCCGTTCATTCTTATTACGCTTATTATGGAGTATATTGGATAATCATAACGACTTTACTCCTAAAAATATTCCTTATATGACTAACCAGAATATATATTTTGGGAAAAAACCAGAATATACGGACAAGCAATTAAATCATACTGCCGTGTTTACGGATAGTTTCCGCGATTGGTGTTATTTGTTTATGCATGGTTCAAAGAATTAAGAATATAGATTTAAAAATTTAGAATATTAGAAGGCGTTCTATTTAGTTAGGACGCCTTTTTTATCTTATTAAAGAATAAAAATTATTACTGCCAAATTTAAATCGCTATCTTTGACAAATTTTATTTTTCATTATACTATGTCTATAAAAATTAATAAATAAAATAACAAAAAGGATTTTAAAATGGAAAAACAAAAAAACTGTATAACAAAAAAAATAATTAAAAAAATTATATGCATTTCATTTCTGCTAATAATTTCATGCTCAAATGAGAATTCAAAATCAAGCGAAAAATTAAATTTGGAAGAGGAAGGTTTAACTATATCCGAATTAAACGAAAGCGAATTAATCGGAAAATCTTTTACTCTTTACAATATGTTTGCCGATTACAATATTAATATTTCTTTCTATGACGCGAATAATCAAGTATTTGGTTTCGCGGGAGTAAATACTTATAGAACTTCTTATAGCAAAAATGGAGACGAAGTAAAATTTTCAGGCATTACAAAAACTAAAATGTCGGGACCAAAAGACATAATGGATGCCGAAAATAATTATGTCAAATATTTAGAAAATACTAAATATATGTTTTTGAAAGATAATGATTTAATAATAATAACTTCCGATTCTACGGAATTAAAATTCAGAGAAAATATTATTGATACGAACGAATTAAACGGAAAAAAATTCAGATTGTCGAATATGCTCGAAGGAACGGAAATAACAATTTCAATAGAAAACGGTTCTTTTGTTGGAAATTCAGGCGTAAATATTTATAATATACCGTTTGAATTAAAAAATAACGAAATAACTATAGGGCAACATGGAATGTCGACTTTAATGGCGGGACCTGAAGAAGATATGAAAGCGGAGGACGAATATATGAAACTTTTAAATTCGGCTAAATATATATCGTTTGATAATTATAATTTATGTATAAAAACCGCTGATAATCAAATATTATTATTTGATTTAACGGAATAATTTTTTACTATTTCGTTTATAAATTGTTTTATATATTAGTAAGCATCATTGATGCTCTCTTAAAAAAAGATATATATACAAACCCATTACTTTTAAAACCCTATAAAATTATCGCTCGATAGTTTTGTAGGGGATTTTTTATATATTGATTAATTAAAAAATTATTTTATAATAGTTAAAAAACTAAATGATTAGGAAATAAAAATTGAAATTTCTTAAAAATATATGGCAAAAATATAATAATTTAAATATAAAGCAGTTTAAAAAGTTTTATATAATAGCGATAGCGATAATTTTTTTATTAAATACTATAATATTTTCGTTTCTTATAGCGGATATTGTCGCTCAACCCGATATAGAGGCTATAGAATTATATCAACCGACAATTCCGACAAAAATTTACGATATAAAAGGCGAAGTTATTTCGGAATTTTTTACCGAACAGAGAGCTTTAGTAAATTATAAAGATTTGCCACCTCATTTAATAGAAGCCATAATTTCTATGGAAGATAATAATTTTATGAAACATGCGGGAATTGATATTATAGGAATATTTAGAGGAACTATAGGAAATATGCTGCTTGGAAGAAGACCGCGCGGAGCAAGCACATTGACTCAACAAGTCGCAAGAGGAATAGTTTTAAAATCTAGAGAAAGAACGATAACGAGAAAATTAAGAGAGATTTGGGTTACTTTTCAAATAGAAAAGAGATTAACAAAAGAAGAAATTGTTACTCTTTATTTTAATCAAATATTTTTTGGGCATTCTGTTTATGGAGTGCAGGCTGCGAGTAGATTTTATTTTAATAAAGATGTTCAAGATTTGAATTTGGCTGAATGCGCTATGCTTGCCACTTTGCCTCCTTCTCCAAACACTTACTCTCCGATTAATAATCCGAATATATCGATGCAAAGGCATAAAGTCGTGCTTAAAAGAATGAACGACATGAAATTTATAACTCAAGCGGAAGGCGATATTGCATATAAAGAATTTTGGGAATCATATACGGGAAAAATTGGAAGAAGAGGAACTACCGCCTATAGCGCGTCTATGGATAGAGCGCCTTATGTTACGGAATATGTTAGAAGAATATTAGTCGAAAGATATGACGAAAAAACTTTAAAAGAAGAAGGATTAAAAATATACACGACTATAGATATTGAAAAACAAGAAGCCGCTCAAAAATTATTAACCGAAGCTTTAAGAAATTATAATATAAAATACGAAGGCGGTTCTTTAGATATAAGTTCGGTTTACGATAGAACTCTTTTAAATAAATTAGAAATGCTTTCTTTAATAGTCGCTTTGCCTGAAGATTTGGCTTATAATAAATTTAATATTGCAGTTAGAGACGCTTTGAATAAAAATGTTTCTAGTCCTTTGGCTTTGCTTTCCGATATGTTCGGCATGGAAAATGTAAACGATGTAATAATGGAAGTTATGAAAGCGGACGAAGCGGAACTTTCAAGACAAATAGAAGGCGCTTTGGTTTCTATAAATCCGAAAAATGGTTATATAGTTTCTATGGTTGGCGGTTCGGGTTTTACTCCAAGAAATCAATTAAATAGAGTAACTCAAGCAAGAAGGCAGGCGGGAAGCGCGTTTAAGCCTTTCGTATATGCGGCGTCTATGGATATTACAAATTATAGCCCTTCAACGATAGTGAGCGATGCTCCGATAGGTTTTGTTTTTGAAGACGGAAATTCATGGATTCCAAAAAATTATTCTGCAAATTTTAAAGGAGATGTAAGTTTAAGATACGCTTTAGCCGTTTCTTTAAATATAGCGACTATAAATGTTTTGAATTATGTCGGAGTGACAAACGCAATAAAATATATGGAGCCGATATTTAAAGCGGATAATGACGAAAAAAAATCAAAAAGAATGTTTAATGCAGATTTGACTTTATCGCTCGGAACGGGATTATTTACTCCTCTCGAATTAACTACGGGATTTGCTACGATAGCGAACGAAGGTAAAGAAGTAGAGCCAATTTTAATAAGATATGTAACCGATAGACATGATGTAATGATAGACAATTTTGAAGAAGATTTAAAAAAAGAAATAGAAGAGAGAGGCGGCGCAAAGCAAGTTATGAGCCAAGAAGTTGCATATTTGATAAGCGATATTTTATCGGGAGTTTTAAGAGGCGGAACGGCTACAAGCGCGATGTATGAGGCAAAATTTACAAGAATGGGAGCGGGAAAAACGGGAACTTCAAACGATTGGAAGGACGCTTGGTTTGTAGGTTATACTCCCGAACTCGCTACGGGAATATGGATTGGTTTCGATTCTTTCAAATATTCTCTCGGAAACAATCAAGTTGGCGGAAGAATCGCTGCGCCAATTTGGGGAAAATATATGGTTGAAGCGTTAAAAACAATAAAGCCGACTTGGTATAAAAAGCCTAATAATATAGTAAATATCAATATATGCGCGGTAAGCGGAAAATTGCCAAGCGCTTCTTGTTATTCAATAAAATCTGAACTCTTTATTAGAGATAAAATACCAAATGAAATTTGTAATGTATGCGCGAATTATTTGCAAGATTCAAGCGAACTTGACAGTATAATAGATTCTTTTTTAGATTATTGATTTTTTATAAAGAGCGTAAATACAATGAATAAAATAATAAATATAGATTCAAATATTTTGAGATATAAAAATATTCTTGCAATTCCGTCTATTCATTCGAGAGTTTATTTTTCTTTAGCCGTTAGAGAAGCCGTTAAAGAATTCAAACCCGATGCGATAGCTATAGAGCATCCTGAAAGTTTTAATAAATCTTTAAGAGAAGCCGTTAGCAGACTTCCGTTTATAAGTTTGATAATAAGAGAAATTGACAACGAAGCCGTTTATATTCCTATCGACCCTTGCGATTCTATAATTGAAGCCGTTAGACTTGCAATTGACGAAGAGATTCCGTTTTTTACCGTTGATAAAGATATCACTTCTATTAATTCAAATTCTCATTATTTGATGCCTGACGATTATTTATTAAACAAAATAGGACTTGAAAAATTTTACAAAGAAGTTAAATCAAAATATTCTTTTTTCAAAACCGACACGGATAAAGAGAGAGAAATTTTTATGGCTTATAAATTAAACGAGCTTTCAAAAAATTATCAAAAAATATTATTTGTAGTCGGAATGTCGCATTGGGAAAATATAGCGAATATTTTGAAAAAAAACGATTTTTCTAAAATAAATAATGAATATCAAAATAATGAAGAAAATATAAATATATATAATGTTCATAAAGATTCTTTAAATAAAGCGATTGGCGAATTTCCTTTTACGACTTATATGTATGAATTATTTAGAGAAGGCAAATTGGATAACTTCAATAAAATTAATATAATAGAAACGATTTTTAAAGAGGCAAAATTAAGATATAAATTGCCGATTTCACTTTTACAACAAAAAAATATGATGAAATATTTAAGAAATTTATGCTTGCTTGAAAACTATATTATGCCCGATTATATAGATATGCTTACCGCTTCAAAATGTATGGTAAATAACGATTACGGTTTGGAGGTAATGCAAGGAATGGAATATTATCCGTATTATAGGGAAGAGGAAGATTATCCGACTATAAAATTAAATAGAGACCCCGCTACAAACGGAATAGAAGGACTTTTAAAAGATAAAAAAATTAAGCTTCACAAATACGATAATGTTTGGCGAACTTCTTGTAAGAAAATAAAAATCGACAAACGCCCTAAAGAAAAATATGACGGCGAATGGGAAGAGGCTTGGAATAATAGAACGAATTTACTTTCTCATATTCCCGAAGATGTTTTAATGGAAAGGAATATGAATATTTTGAGAGATAAAATTAAAAATATGCTCACGGAAGATAAAGCGAAAATTGAGCCTTTTAGAGTCAGCATTAAAGACGGAATTGATATGAGAGAGACGATAAGGAATTATTATAAAAATGAAATTTATGTTAAAGAGATTCCAAAATTAAAAGGAAATATTGGACATATTGTAATTATATTTGACGATGAGAATGATGAAGATTATAATTGGAATATAGTTTGGTATAGCGAAGCTCATGATGACAGCGATTTAATATTATACGCGACAGAACCAGGAAACGCTCTCGTTGGACCTGGAATTTCAAAATGTTATTTTGGAGGATACGCTTCTTTGATGCCACCTCAAGCTCCTTACGATATTTGGAGAGATTATAATAAATTAAAAGAAGAAGGAATTATAAAAAATTACGCCGATTTATTATTATACGCGGCAATAATTTATTCCGTTGATAAATATTTAGGATATGTCGCTCCAAAACCGCCTGCAAATATATTAAAAGAAATTGCAAAAAATTATTCGATTGAAATAGTTCATATTCCGCTTGCCAACTTCTCTAGCGAAACTTTAAGAAAATTGAGACATTTTCATGTTTTGGGAAATAGAAGATTAAGAAGTATAGCGAAAGATTATATTATTTGAAAATAAAAAATTGTAATAAATAAATTTGATTTTATATAAATTATTGTGAAATATTAAATAACTATTATTATTCTTATTTTTTCGGTAGGACAAAAAAGAACAGAAATTTTTACTATTTTCTAAATTAAATAAAAAGCCGACAATTAATTAAAATCGTCAGCTTTATTTTATAAATAAATTTTTACTTTATCTAATTTTATTTATTCAATCTATCTCTCAAATCTTCAAGTTGTTTTTTGAGTCTTTGAGGAAGCCTATCGCCGAATTTAGAATAATGATTTTCTATTTCTTTTGCCTGATTTTTCCAAGCTTCGATGTCTACTCTCATAAGCTCTTTGAAATCCGCTTCGTCAATTTTTAATCCCGTCAAATCCAAATCTCCGTCTTTAGGCATTCTTCCAATAGGCGTGTCTTTAGCGTCAATTTTTCCTTCGACTCTCTCGCACATCCATTTTAAAACTCTCGAATTATCTCCGAATCCTGGCCAAAGCCATTTTCCGTCTGCGTCTTTTCTAAACCAATTTACATAGAAAATTTTTGGCGCTTTATCTCCTAATTTGTCTCCCATTTCAAGCCAATGATTCATATAATCTCCCATATTATAACCTGCAAAAGGAAGCATAGCGAAAGGGTCAAATCTCAATGCTCCGACTGAACCTATATTAGCCGCCGTAGTTTCGCTTGCCGCTGTAGAACCCATAAATACGCCATGGTCCCAATTATAAGATTCATGAACTAAAGGCATAACGGAAGCTCTTCTTCCTCCGAAAATAAATATATCTATAGGAACTCCTTTAGGGTCTTCCCAATCCGCGCAAATTATAGGGCATTGTTTTGCTGGGGCTGTAAATCTTGCGTTTGGATGAGCGCCTTTATCCGAACTTGCTGGCGTCCAATCGTTTCCTTTCCAATCTTTGCCATGCGCTGGAGGTTCGCTCATTCCTTCCCACCATACATCGCCATCGTCCGTTTCAACGCAATTTGTAAATATCGTATTCTCTTTTATAGAATCCATAGCCATAGGATTAGAATCGTAAGAAGTTCCTGGAGCTACGCCAAAAAATCCCGCTTCTGGATTTATCGCGTAAAGTCTTCCGTCCGCTCCAATTTTCATCCAAGCTATATCGTCTCCAATCGTTTCGCATTTCCAACCTTTAATTGTAGGCTGAAGCATTGCAAGATTTGTTTTACCGCATGCGCTCGGAAAAGCCGCCGCTATATGAAATCTCTTTCCTTCTGGATTCGTTAATCTCAATATAAGCATATGTTCAGCCATCCAGCCTTCTCTTCTTGCCATAGCGCTTGCAATTCTCAAAGCCAAACATTTTTTTCCAAGCAAAGCGTTTCCGCCGTAGCCCGAACCGTAAGACCAAATTAAATTTTCATCAGGAAAATGCGAAATGTATTTTTTTTCTATCGGAGCGCAAGGCCATTTTTTGTCTTTTTCTCCGTCCGCTAAAGGAGCGCCAACAGAATGCAAACAAGGAACAAATTCGCCGTTTGAGCCTAAAACTTCCAAAACTTTAGTTCCAACTCTCGTCATTATATGCATATTGCAAACAACATAAGCGCTGTCCGTTAATTCCACGCCGATTTTTGCAATAGGAGAGCCTACAGGTCCCATAGAAAACGGAATTACATACATTGTCCTATTTTTCATTGAACCTTTATATAAGTCTTTCATTGTTTTCTTTAATTCGTCTGGATTCATCCAATGATTAGTAGGTCCAGCGTCTATTTCATTTGGATAACTTATAAAAGTTCTGTCTTCAACTCTCGCCACATCGGAAGGGTCGCTTCTGAAAGAATGGCTATGTTTTCTTTTTTTAAGAGGATGAGCTAATCCTAAATCTATAAGCTCTTGCATACATTTATCGTATTCTTCGCTGCTGCCGTCACAAACATATATATCTTTTGGTTGACACATATCGGCTACTTCTTTAATCCATGATTTAAGTTTTTCATGTTTTAAATCTTTAAGTTTCATAATTTATTTTCCTTTTTTAATAATTTTTTAATAAATTATACTACAAAATTAATTTTTAGTAAATGATTTTTTATTTATAAAAGATACCATAAACGCAAAGACAAAATACAATATTGCCGATATAATCGCCGTAATAAAATTGTCAAAAGTCGAACCTACGGCTAAAACCGTATTTAATATTGGGACAATCAAAAGCCCTGTAACCGACATTAAAGAAAATCCTAAAGAAAATTCGCTTAAAGCTGGAGATTTATATTCTGGGTCGCATATTTTTAATAATGTCATTCCCGTTATCAATACTCCCGTTAAAGTTCCCCAAGATATAATCGCTCTTTCAAAAGAATAATCCTCTTTAAAGAAAAAACTATTGAGAGGAAAAACGAGCAAATAAGTTATTATAAAACCTAATATGCACATAACGGTTATTGGTGCTATATAATTTATTATCGCTTTTATCGGTAAACTTGTCATAGCGGATACTATTGCAAAATCGCTGAAAGTTCCCATAATTTTAGCTTTAACTTTAGCATCAACCATCCAAACTAAATTTAATTTTTTTATTATAAAATTCAAAGCTAACATTATTATCATTGAATATGTCCACACAGGAAGAACATTCAAACCTGCAATATTCATTTTTTTAACAAAATTTAAAACTATATAAGCTATTCCGCATACCGTAAATATAATAGCCAAATGAAATGTTATAGTCTCTATCGAAGAACTTAAAAAAGTTTCTCTTCCCAAACTATTTTGTTTATTTATATCTTTATTATATCCAACTTCCATACTTTTATCAGCGTTATCATTAATTCGTTTTATAATTTTAGTTTTATTTTTTCTAACGGCTAAATTTATAAATATTATTCCGAAAACTATTCCGCCGATTAATCCAATAGTCGCCGTAGTTAAAGCGACTCCTTGCGCGATTTCCCATTGAGGAATGCCGAAACCTTCAAGCAATTTTCCCGTAGCGGCGGCAAGTCCATGTCCTCCTGCAAATCCCGCAGACAATTCATAGCCAAAAGTTCTATACATATTTAATTGAGGATTTATTTTACTGAAAAACATATTCGTAGCGTATCCTATTGCCGATTGAGACATAGAGGCGCATTGAAATAAACCGAAGCAAATTAAAACTTTTGAAGGATACATAGATTTAATATTTTTATTTTTGTTTAGAAACATACCCAAAGGAATTGCGGCAAATATCGGAACGGATAATATTCCTGGAAGTAAAGAATAAGTTTTAATCCATTCTTCAGAAATTGAATAATTTGAAAATCTTCCCAAAATTTCGGGTGAGATTATTATTCCTATAAAACCGCCTATAACCGAAGCGGGCAAATATAAACTTTGAAATAATTTAACTTTCGCTCTTAAAAAAGTTCCTACTAATAATAAAACGGAAAGCAGAGATAAAGCCTGAAGAAGTTGAGTAAGTAATTGAGATGTCATTTAATTCTCCTTATCTAAATTTATTTTTGTCTATTTTATTGCTATTTTTATTTGCTAATTCTTTTTGCTCTTCTATAATAATATTATCTCCGTAGAATTTCGGCGGTTTATTAAAAATAATATCGAATATCATTAAAACTCTCGCTCCAATTTCTCTCGGAAACTGTCTTATTCTGTATAATTTTCTAACATTGTCGGCATTATATCCGATTGCTTTTATATTTTTCTGTCTCGCTATCAAAATCGCTCTCTCATTATGGAAAGGTTGAGAGACAATCGTAAAATTGGTTAGATTAAAAACTTTATTAGCCCTTATAATAGAATCTCTCGTTCTAAATCCTGCAAAATCTAAAAATATATGTTTTTTATCGACTCCTCGTCTTATTAAATCTAAACGCATTTGTCTAGGCTCATTATAGGATATATGTCTATTATCTCCGCTTACAAGAATAAATTTTATTTTTCCGTTTTTATATAATTCGTAGGCAGCATCCATTCTAAATTTAAAATACATATTAACTTTTCCGTCATATAAATATTTGCTCGTTCCCAAAACCAAAGCGACATCGTTATATGGAATTTTTTCAATAGAATTATAAATATATTTTTTTGAATAGACTGAAATGAATAAATACATTATCGATATACAAACGGCGATTACAATTAATATTTCGGATTTAAACTCCCAAACGCATTTTAAAATAAGGAAGATATAATTTATAATTTTAGAAAAAATATTTTTATCTCGAATAATATTTTTTGCCTCGATATAATTATCTTTTATTCTGTTTATTTTTGTATAAAATATTTTTTTTAATTTAAACATATATTACAGTATATAGAAATAATTTATACTTGTCAATTTATAAAAAAATGATAAATTTTTACTTCAATAACGATTTTATTTCAATCAAAATGTCTAATTAA
>OIYR01001451.1_pt1 | contig 11869 bp, 4 predicted proteins | sample 1588221 | NCBI WGS metagenome assembly OIYR01 (sample SAMN03283292) | human gut metagenome | biome: human-associated habitat; material: feces | host: Homo sapiens | place: Peru | collected 2012 | reverse complement strand
GAATCAATAACTGGTGTTGGAATATCTTCCCATGGTGTGACTGTGTTTCTTAATCCCTTTGTTACAGAGAAACCATATAATGTAAGGTTACCACTCTGTGCATATATATAATACTTATTTCCTTTAATTACAGGATATTCTGTTGCCTGTTTTAATGAATTAGAAGTGTCTGTATTAGTAACTACATCATAATATACCTGACCGTCACTTCCAACTGTTACAACATATAAACTCTTTCTGTTTTTATCAAGTTTATATGCCAACTTTAAATAACCATCCTGTTCAGCTGTAAACTCTAAATAATTTGTTGTTGGAACAGCACCCGCAGCATTGGCTTTAAAGCCCTTTATCATATTAGTGTATGATACGCCTTCAATCTCTGCTGTTTCTGCTTTATAATCAGATTTTCCTTTAGCTACCAATCCACTGTCTGCAATGTTCTCATCTATAGCAGCTCCTTTACCGATATATACGGTATTCTCTGCCTTCTGTGATGCATCTGTTGGTTCTGGATTAAATGTGTAATTAGTTGTTTTCTTTGCTGCTTCCCATTTAATACCATAAACTGGCATCTTACTACCTGTAACATATGCGTAATATACAGTTCCAGCCTCAAGAGAATATGTCTTTACTGTATTAATACCTGCACCTGTATTATTACTTACAGTATCAACAATAGTTCCATCATCTTTTATGAATTTGTACACTTTATTCTTATTAATCTTAATATATAAAGATACATCGCCCTCCTCTGTCGGAGCAAGTTTTAAATATTCACCCTGTGTAGGAAGCCCATTAGACTCCTTCGCATTAGTAGTCGGATTAAGATATCCATTAAATACTCTGTCTCCAACTGTTAATGAATCTGCACTTGCTACATAACTTATATCTCCAGCAAATGAAACATTAAGAGTTGTATCTCCTACCTGTGTATCCTTCTGTACTCCTTTCGTTAAATCAATCATTCCTAATAAGGAATTCGAATACTCTGTAGCTGTCATTCTCTCTTCAGCACTTACCTCAGTTGTTTTACCAGTAAACATATATACCGGCATAATACCAACAACCATTAAAGCTGCCATAAGAAAAGACAACATTCTTTTGGTTCTTTTTCTCATGAGAAAAATCCTCCTTATATTTTTCATAAATCTATGATTAGATTAACACCGTACACATCATATAGTCAATAACACTTTTAGTAAATGTTTTTCTAAAAGTCATTAAAACTAAATATTGCTTTGTAATAATTATACAATAATAATTGTATATCTATATACAAAAACTGAGGCCTGGAAATCCAGACCTCAGTCATATGTTTTATTAAATTATAGCTTTATTAAGCTCTCTTTCTCTTCTTTTCGAAAAGAACTACTGAACCTGCAAGTAATGCCATAAGCATAAGTATTGCATATACAGCTGTCATATTACCAGCAAAATCACCTGTCTTAGGAAGAACCTCAAGCTTAGTCTCTGCAATATAACCATCTGTAAAGCAAGCTCTGAATGTATGCTCTGCTGCTTTTAAGCTCTTAATGTAAGAAGCCTTGAATGTAACAACTGTTGTATTACCATTAGCTACTACTGTGTACTTAGAAGCATCAAGAACTACATCATCAACCATAATATAATCAAATGTAGATGCATCTGCATCGATTGTCCATACAATATCTGTAGATGTTCCCTGAATAACTGCAACATCTGTTGTATTACCCTTAACAACATCTTTACCTGTTATAGATATTGTCTTATGTCCCTTAATTCCCTCAGGAATTGTAATCTTAACTGATGGAGTACCAGTCATTCTTGCACCTGCATTAGCTGCTGCCTTGTCTGTAAGAACAAGAAGACCATTCATGTTGATTGTGTTATCAGCATTTCTTGTTACCTTATGTGATGCATATACATGTGTTGTGTAATCCATTGTTGTATCAACTGATTCAAACCAGTCATCTGTTACAATCTTAGCTGAATTCTTAGCTGTTCCTTCATAATTCCAGAAGTAGTTAGTATCGTTATCAACCTTTGTCTTGTCCTGTGTTCCAAGTAACTTGAACTGCTCTACATTATCCTTCATATATGTTCTGTATGAAAGTACACCTGTTGCTGAGAAATCTGTATTCTTAGCTGAATTTGTGTAAAGAGCAATATTGTAAGACTCATTGTTGAATGTTGTACAGTTAATTACATTAATATCTGGACAAGAGTTAGAATCAATACCCTTAGCCTTGTTATCAAATGCTACGCAGTTCTCAAGAACATGCTTGCCTGGCATGCTGTCGCCACCAAGCTTAAATCCATTACCGTTACCAGCATCTGTACCATCTTCAAGGTAACCATTGCCATAAGCAACTGAATTCTTAATTGTTACAGCACCAATTGAACCTGACTGAACCTTAGCAAAAAGATCCCATCCATCATCAGCGTTGTTGTATGAGATACAACCATCAAATACATTACCATCACCAACTGTTAACTTAGCTGCAAAACCATCAGCATCTTCATAACCTGCATCAGCGTTACCATATGATGTACAGTTAAGAATTAAGTTATATGCTGGCCACATATCAAATTCATCTGTTGTAAGATATCTGCTAACCTGAAGACCTGTATTACCATTGTGGTAAGTCATAATGTTATCCATTGTATTGTACTTACCAGAAAGCTGAATACCCTTCTGTGCATTAGCTGAATTAGTTACATCAAATCCCTGGAAGTACCAGTAATCACCTGCAAGTACCATACCTGCACATAATCCCTGGAAATCAAATACTGGTCTTGAAGAAGCATCTGTATCAGCTACCATCTGAATAGGCTTATCTGCTGTACCATTAACACCTCTCTCAACCTTAACTGTCTTCTCAAGGTAATATGTACCTTCCATAACAACAATAGTCTGTCCTGGCTGTACATACTTAACAGCATCATAGATGCTCATTGGATCTTCCTTAGTACCAACACCATACTTACCTGGTGCTACATAAATTGACTGTCCTTCAACGCCATATGTTCTGTATATTACAGTAAATGTGCCTTCAATAGGCTCATATGATGACATAACCATATCCTTTTCTGGAATATAGTCAGCATCTGGTGTAAATACATATCTAAATGAATTCTTACCTACATTAAGTTTTGTTGTTGCAGGCTTAACAACTGTATTAGCTGCAACAGCTACATCTGTAACAATTGCGTTATCTTCACTATCCCAGATAGAAAGAACACCATCACAGTTAGCTGTGAATCTGAATTCATAATCACTTGTACCTGTTGCAGTCTTAGAATTAAATGCTGCATTAGTTACTAATTCTTCAATTGGCTTCTCTTCTGCTGGAGCATCATCAGATGGGTTAATTGTTGTAAATGTTACATCTGAGAATGTTGCCTGTGCATATCTACTTGTGAAGAAACCTACATATACATTATCAGAATCAAGCTGTGATAATGTTTCTGTATCATAATACTTCTTAGTTGTTGAATATGTTCCATCTACTGATTCGTATGATACAAAATATCCTGTGTTATTCTTCTGAATTGTAAGATACATCTCAGTAACAGGATTCTCTATTGTTGCATCAACTGGTTTAACAGCATTACCAATAACATTGACATTCTGTGCATATCTCTGTTCAAGAGGATACATAGCACTCTGGAACTGTTTTACTGTTTCAGTATCATTAGCTTCTATTGCTGCAATGTTATCCTTAGTAAGACCCTTCTTCTCCTGTGAAGCAATACCGATCTTCTGAGATACCTTAAGTGCTGTTGTATCATTAGTAACTTTACCAGCTTCTTCATTCCAGTAATATTCTGTCTTAGAAACTACAGCCATATAAGAATTGTTCCATCCAGAACCACCAAGTCTGTCTGCTGCCATAAGACCGAAGCCTTCCTGACCGTTTGATAAATTCCACTGATCTACAGTTACTTTAGCTCTTAATGTAAAGTTAAGTGATGTAGGTACTGCTGTATAATAGAAATTAAGACCATCAAATGATGCTGGAACTAATTTTCCGTTATTACCGCTTCCCTTAAGAACTCCATTAGCATCTACTGCTCCAGATCTTAATGTAACTGAACCAGTTTCATTAATGTTTCCTTCATATGCTGAATTAGACTGGCTTGCACCGTTACCATATACGATATAGCCCCATACCTGCTTAGCATCAGATGTTGCTGTTGCAGATATTGTTGACTTCTCAGATACAGCAGCTGGTGTCTCTCTAACTGCTTCAACTGCAAAATCATACTTTGTACCAACAGTTAATCCTGTAACATCATAAGATGTAGCAGATGTTGAGCCAACCTTTGTTCCGTCAACATAAACATTGTATGATGTTGCTTCCTTAACTGACTGCCATACAAGACTTACTGTACCATTACCCATGCTTGTTGCACTGCTGATAGATGGTGCTGAGAGTGCTAACTCAAATTTAACAACCTTCTCTTCGCTAGTCTTATCTGCTTCATCTTTTCTTGAAGCAACCGCAACAAATGTATAGTCACCAGTTGCTCCTGGTGCAAACTCAACACTTCCATCTGTTCCACTTGATGAAATCGTTTCACTCTTTAAAACTTTTCCATTACTATCCTTCATTGAAATAACAAGCTGATCAGCTCCGTCATTTCCTGTTACCATCTGATATGGAACTGTAATCTTGTTATCCTTTACAGTTATATCACCAAGCACTGGTGCAGCAACTTCTGACCAAGATGGTCTAGCTGGCTTTTCACCACCTGTTGTCTCTGATATATCAAATGCGTAAACTCTTACACCTCTGTCTCCAAAATCTGCTGCTGATACCATTCTGTATGTTCCAGCTGTTAATTCATATGATATCGTCTTCTTAGCTGATGCAGATCCTGTTACCTCTACTACTGTTTCTCCAGTCTTATCTGCTATCACATTTCCTTCTACATCTGTGAGCGTAAACTTTGATGTATTAGTACTTCCTGTACTACTTATTACAACATTTACTGTTGCTGTTCCTGTTACTGTAAATTCATATCCAGATGCTGCTTTCTTTGCAAGTTCTGTTGAAGATACACTTCCATCTGAACTTGTTCTCTTTGTTACGCTTCCGAATACTGTTACATACTCATTCGCAACTTTTCCTGTAAGTGCTTCCTTGTCTGCTGTTGCTGTAAGTTCTGTTGCATCGAATTTATATGTATTATTCTCTGCAGCTTTAGCTTTGCTTGTAAACATACCACTAAACATAGTAAATGGCATAATAGCAACAACCATAAGCACTGCTAAAAAAGCGGCTAAAATTCTTTTACCCTTTTTCATAAAATCCTCCTTATTATATTGTAGGCATAGTAAAGTTCCTGTTATTAACAGCATATAACATGTTCTTTTCGACATGTTGCACTACAGCATGTCCCCTATGCCAAAAGTTATTATCATTTTAACCCAACCGTCGATTTGCGTCAATAAGCATTATGGTTAATTTTTATGTATATTTTCTATATAATCATCTGATTTTGTGCAATTTTACTATAATTATTCTATGTTAATGTACATAATGTCTAGATAAAAAAATTACCCCTTGTAGTATCTGATGATACCACAAGGGGGTAATTATTCTACTGTCCACCAGTAGTTAATACTGACTGAACTGTCTTAAACAAAATCTTAATATCAAGCATAATACTCCAGTTATCAATATAATCAAGATCCATCTTAACAATTTCTTCAAAATCGCTAACCGTCTTTCTTCCATAAGCCTGCCACATTCCTGTGATACCCGGCTTCATGGAAAGTCTTCTCTTATGATGACCTTCATACTGCTTGAACTCTCCAACCGTTGGTGGTCTTGTACCAACAAGACTCATATCTCCCTTAAGAACATTAATGAACTGCGGAAGTTCATCAATACTTGTCTTTCTTATGAACTTGCCAACCTTAGTTATACGAGGGTCGTCTTTCATCTTGAACATAAGACCACTCATCTCATTCTGTGCCATAAGTTCTTTCTTTCGTTCCTCAGCATCCATATACATAGAACGGAACTTATATATTTCAAAATAACGGCCATTCTTTCCAACACGTTTCTGTTTGAAAAAGATTGGTCCCGGAGATTCAATCATAATTGCAGGTGCAACGAATATCATTGCAATTACCATAAACACAAGACCAACAAGCGAACCAAGAATATCTATACATCTCTTAACGAATAATCCTTTCCAGTCATATATTCTGTTAGCAAATGTAATGACAGGCACGCTTCCTATGAAACCAAGCTTACAATCGAAATCCTTATAGCTGTCAAGAATCTCAAGCTTAAGATTAACTGCTACACCCATATCTTCAAGCTCCATAACCATAGGCTTGATGCTTTGGCGTGTCTTATAATCAACATCTATAAATACTTCATCAACAATTTCATTCTTAATATATCTCATCATAGAATGAACATTTGCAACGACAGGAACACCTGATATTGTCTGACCTGTCATATCCTCATCTGTAATTACAACACCATCAAGCCGGCGCATCCAGTCGTTTCTTGATGCAACCTTTGCAAGTGTATCTTCGGCACGGCTTTTAATTGTAACAACAAGGATGCTATGTGTACGGATTCCACCATTACGGTGTCTCATATATACCTTAACGAGCATTCTTAATATATACATGAGAACTATTCCAAGGAAAAATGTTATAACATATACACTTCTTGGAACACCATGTATTGTCTTACTTAGAAGTTCATATACAGCTATGACTGCTGAAGCAATAAGACTCTTCTTAATAACAGAAGCAAATTCTTCAAACTTTCCCCTGTTAAGAACATCTCCTTTAATATTACAGAAAAGAGCTGTAATAAGAACTGCTATAATTATAGTAATTATATTATTGTTAAGTGTCTGCATGACTCTCCAGAATGACTGGTGTCTGTAACCTGTCAGCCATATGAATCCAGAAAGATAATATGCAAGAAACACTGCTATCGCATCAGTAAAAAATATTAAAACGTTCTGAATACTTTCTTTGGTTTTGTTTACATTAATCATAAGTTAATTAGTTTTAGCCCCCTCCGCTATTTTTTTAGACTTTTCATAACATATTGCATATTAATACATCAACTTAAAACCACTTTAAAATGTTACAACTAATTCACACTTCAAAATGAGCCTTGCTAATTATTATATAGTTACATATTAAAAATATCAATATATATTTCAACTAAAAAAGTAAAAATCAAGAGGTGTTTTTTGTGAAACCAGTATATTCCATATTTAATCTATTCATACACATATTCAATAGCAGCATTACAATAATGATACATTGCTGTCATAAGATTCTTTAGGGCTGTATTATCTAAATATTTATCAACATATCTGGCATAAACATATGCACCATACTCCAGCATCATTATTTTATCTTCACTATCTCCATTCTTATGAACATATATATTAACATTATCAGCAAGCTCATACGCTTTCACATTACTGATATCTATATAATATAATGAAGCATCTGTCTTTTGTGGAACAATGATATTCTTGTTTCCATCTTTATCCTTCACATAAAATGTATAATTATCAATATTATATCCGTCTGATAGCTCAAAATAATTCCTTAATATTGTATCTGATTCAAGAACAAGAGAACTTCCATAATAGTTTATTCCTGAAACACTGTCTGCATTAACCAGCTTTCCTGTATATGTATTGAATCCAACCATATCCATATTCTTATCATCATCTGTCATTATAGAATTGGCAGGATTATCTGTGTTATATCCAAAATACTGCTGTGCAGCTGTTCCGTAATTAAGCATTGTTTTAACTGCATTTACAGCTTTATCAGAATAAACTCCACTTGCAGCATTAATTACAGATTCAGCATAATCTGTTACTGAGTATGTATGAACTTCACCCTTAACCCCATTACTTACGATTCTGGCATTTACCTTATCAGCCATCTGTTTTGCAGCTATTCCGCAAGAGAACACATACAAACCATCAGATGTCTTTCTTGCGTCGGCTAACATAACCTTTGACACATTTCCATCAGGCATAGTAAATTCCATGTATGTACTGCTGTCATTAACCAGCTTATCCGGAAGGTTCATATAGAAATTCATATCAACCTTTCCATCCATGCTTAATGTATATCCTTCTAACACATCACCTAAATCAACATTATTAGATGTAAATGCTTTAATACGGAAGTTAAAATAATACTTACCATATTTTCCATGGCCATTATAATAATAGCTTCCTTCGCAATCAGTATTATAACTCACAACATTTTCCCAGACCATCTTATCATCAGTTTGCCCTGGATTAGTGCTTTCTGCATATCCATATTCAACTTCAAATGCTTTCTTATCAATGTTTACAACAACTGCATAATAAGTTCCTGGATTCAGAACAACCTCCTCCTCAAGAGGAATGGTATATATTCCTGCAAATGTTGTTCTTCCGCTTGTGCTTGCCTCAGCATGCTTAGTTCCGCTTATTGGGTTGCTGGCATCTTTAAGGTCAGTATATATATCAATTGTGTATCCAACATCTGCTGTCTTCGTAAAAGATAAAGATACTGACTTAAGAGTTTCTGAAGCCACGCCTTCTTTTTCTGATACATAAAATACATTAGCGGCACCTGTAGAATATCCTACTGTTGCTGTATGCAGGCCTCCATCTAACTGATAATTGTTATCCAGTCCATCATCCGCAGACATATCAAATACCCAGACAGTATCAGCAAGAGAATAAGTTTCATACGACATCCAGAAATAATCAAAATAATCTCCCCAGCTGTTTCTTATAAGCCATGCACCATTATTTGAAGGCTTTGTAGTTGTCGCAAAATTATCCTTGGAATAATCATCGTCCCAACCCACAATCATAACTGCATGTCCACCCCCTAAGCTTACAATTCCCTGCATATCATAATATGAATTATTAAGGTGGTTCTCTCCTGCATAATAATGTGTATAGCTTGCACCAACGGCACCATGCTCCATAATCTGCTGCTTAACAACATCAGGTTGCTCCTTAACATTAATTCTGTATGCATTCTGTAAATGTGCCACATCATAATCATAAGCATATTTGTTATCAAGACCATTATTATATACTGTCTGGGCATCAGCATATGGAACATCTGATTCATTGACAGCTCCTACCCACTGGCTGAGTCTCTTTACTGCATACTCATAATTACCGCCCTTTTCCAGATATGATACGCTGGCATTACCATTATAATACTTAGAATAATCCCCTTTGGTTCCACCAAGTGGATCAATAACTGAGTTAAATGTAAAATGTATAAGCTGCAATTCACTCAGGTCAACACCAGAATCTCTCTGACCCTTAGCTATAAGGTCAAATTCTTCAAGTCCTACAGATGAAAATGCCCAGCAAGTTCCATAAGGATTCTGATTTCTTGATGGATGTTCCTTCTTATATGAAGAAACATCCTCTGGGTATGCCGATGGTACATTTCTCTGTGCATATGCTGCAATATCCGATTCATATACTGGAGCATCACTATCAAGACTACTTGGTATGTAACTTCCTACATACGCAGAATCCACAGACTGTACCTGCTGCGAATAATCTTTTGCATCAATTGTGTCTCCATTTACAGTCATATATCCAATAGGACTTGTAACAAGAAGTGCACTTAATAATAATGCTGATAACCTTTTAATTCTCATATGGTCAATTCCTTTCTCTATTCAGTTAACACGTATGTTTCATAGTAAAATAATATCATACCTTCATATAAGTTTCTATGTTTTTCGTTAAAATATCAGCAAAATGTTAATTATAATTATCTTTTATCTGTTCCTTCGCATTCTCCACACTTTCCTCATCTGGGATCATTACGTATAACGACCACCCTGGCATTGAATATGTTGTTGATGAATAACTTCCAGCTCCCGTAACACTTATCTGTGTGATATTCCATACTGCCATATCATTAAGCTGTGTCTGAGCAAGCTCTGCAATAAAATCATAACTCATATCTGTAATTACATTTTTAGACACTTCTGATAATACAGATGTATAATTTGATATAATTGCCGGAGAACATGCTTTTTTAATTGCTGCCTCCATTATCATCATCTGGTTACGTCCTCTCTGTCTCCATCTGAATATGCATATCTTTCTCTTGCAAATGCAAGCGCCTGCTCACCATTAAAATGATTAACACCATTATGTACTGTGAGATTTCCAGCCTGACTAAGAGTTGCTGAATAATCAAGTGTCACATCAACACCTCCGAGTGAATCAATTATTTTCTCAAATCCACTGAAATTAACTTTTACATAATAATCAATCTGGATACCATAAAGCATCTCCAAAGTATTTCTGGAACACTCAATTCCATAAACACCTGCATGAGTAAGCTTATCCTTGACACCATTGGATACAGAAAGCGGAACATAGTAATCTCTTGGCGTATTAATCATAAGAATATTATGTGTCTTCTTATTAACAGACATGATAATATTGACATCACTACGGCTCACCTCATTAATACCGCCTCTTGAATCAATTCCTGATATATATATATTTATAACATCATCACTTGAAAGATAATTATCTGTAGCATTCTCTTCTGTCTTTGCCACTTTAATTGTAGATTCACCACTATATATAAGCTTCACATCTGACACAAACCCGGTAAAATCTCCCATGTCATCAATCATTTCAATACTGCTTGTTTTCATAATAGCAGCATCAATCTGTCCCTGCAGCAAAGCACCGGCCAGCTCCATTATATTAGAATACTCTGGATACTCTGCCATAAATCCATCTGCACCCATCTTTCTAATAAGCTCATCAGTACTTTCACGATCCGCAGCTGTTCCTATACCAATGGATTTATTGTTAAGCATATCTACGCTGTCATATCCGCTGTCGTTAAGAACATACACACCCATAACAATTTTTTCTTCCTGAGTCGTTGTAATCTGGTTTATCATATGCCTTGTCTGATTAAGGTAAATGCTTCCCATAATAAGCACAACAATCATAATAATGGCAATTATCTTCGTAATAATTCCGGGAACAAACCACTTTTGTGTAAATGCTGTTACTGCCGTTAATATAACAAGCACCACTGCAGCAATGATGCAATATTTGACCGGAACAACCCTTACATTTATTAAAAGAGCTATAAACACCACAGATACTGCAAGCATAATAATACTTATTGACAGCCCTATATATTTTAATATCTTCTTCATACATACATCCTTTCTTAAATCGAACAAAGAGTCACTTTATAGATAATGCAATTTCCTATAAAAAAAAGCGACACATTTGACTTATGTGCCGCCATCATATCAATAACTAATTATCATCCTCATGTCCATAGTACTTACCATAATATTTCCCATAGTACTTTCCATAGTACTTGCCATAATAAGAACTGCCTGATACATCAACTTTATTAAGCACGCTTCCAAGAATCTTACAGCCTGTCTTTTCAAGCTGCTCTAATGATTTTCTTGCAAACTTATAGCTTATATCGCCAGCTCCTATTACAAGAATTCCACCGTCACACACCTTAGATATAACAGCTGCATCCACAACACTTCCTATTGGAGGTGTATCAATTATAACCATATCAAATGTATTTCTTGTCTCCTCTATCATCTGGGCAAATCTTTCATTACCAACAAGTTCACTTGGATTAGGTGGTACAGGTCCTGCAAATATCATGCAAAAATTAGGAACATCGCTTATACATATAACATCTTTAAGCTGATTCTTGCCTGAAAGATAATGTGTAAGTCCATACTTAATCTTTCCTTTCTTTCCTCTGTTTTTCATAACAGACTTTCTTGTATCTGCATCTATAAGTAATGTGTTCATTCCATTCTGTGCAAATGACATTGCAAGC
>OIYR01001448.1_pt1 | contig 11877 bp, 10 predicted proteins | sample 1588221 | NCBI WGS metagenome assembly OIYR01 (sample SAMN03283292) | human gut metagenome | biome: human-associated habitat; material: feces | host: Homo sapiens | place: Peru | collected 2012 | reverse complement strand
CTGCCGCCATTTCTGACTTCTGCTCATAAGTCAAGCTCTCCTTTGTGCTTTTTGGGAGGGCAGCACTCCTTCTGCTTTTCAGCCTTTGCAGACTTGAGCCTGTCCATGATGGAGGACTTTTCGCCTCTTTCGGGGGCTTTGGCATCAAGGGTCTTGTCTTCCTTCGGACCGTTGTTGATGATCCCGTCAATCATGCCGTAGTCATCCTCCATCGACATCTCCGCCGCCTTGAGGTAGTTTTCCTTCTCAAGAGCTGCCATCCAGCTTTCCTTGCTGATACCGAGCATTCCGCCCTTAGCCGCATGATCGGCAATCTCTTTGGCATCTACGCACAAGCCCTCGGTGTTATCCGAATAGAGACGGTAAACCTCGCAGCCCTTCTCCAAAGCCTTCTCAGCCGCCTCCTGACCGGCGGGAAGGACGCCAGCCCATGCGTAGCCGTAGTCCTTCATATCCTGAACAGAGAGCGCAGAGTCAGGCATTTCCGGCACTTCCTTGACCTCAAGATTGAGAAGGCGGAGCGTGTCATCGTCAAAACCGTTGTAGACATCATCAAGAACGAGCTTGCCGCGCTCATCGACGATGATGCAAGCCGCCTCATCGCCGTAGGTGTCATGCTCCATCAGATAAAAGCTGTGACCGCCGACTTCGTGCTGGTCAATGGTGTGCCACGTCCCGATGTGACCGGCAACCGTCAGACCGGAGCTATCGGCATTCATCTCAAAGTCCTTCTGCTCGATGCTCTCCTGCTTCTGCTGTTCCTTCGAGATCATGGGAATCGCAACAATCTTATCGCCCAACTTAACAAACTGCTCCGGCACTTTGAAGTGGTCAGAGAACTTCTGCATCTGCTCTACGGTCAGAGAGCCGAAGCTGTCATCCGTCAAGGCAACTACCATGAATGTTCCGGCAACAACGTCGTAGATGTCACCGTCCTCATCACGCAGAGCGCGGTTCAGAGGCAGACCTTCCAGCTTGCCTTCCTCGTTGCAGACTAAGGCAACAGGGTCTTCGTAGGGATAAATCGCCTCGATGCAGCCGCCGACCTCATGCTGCAAGGACTCCAGCCCGGAGTCAATCTCCTTCACATAAGGCTCCTTTCCCGGCTCAACGACGAGAACGGCGATGGTGCTGTCACGCTCGGCGGCTTCCCCTGAGCCGGTGATCCGGTATTCATCGGGAATATCATCAAGCTCACCGTTAAACTGCCTGTCCCAGCGTTCGCTTGCAACGCGGACATAGCCCTCATCGGTGAAGCGTCCCTGTTCATCCATCGCAATGTCGCGTCCATAGCGTTCATAGTCGATGTAGTTTGCCAGAGGACCGAGATCCTTTTCAGAGTAGATACCGGCTTCGTGGGCGTAATAGTAGCCGAGGTCGGATTCATCGTTGATACCGGGCATGATGTCGTAGCAGTCCAGATTGAACGTCAGGTTGATGAGATCGTCAATGTCGCTGACCTCATCGCATCCGGCTTCCATAATGGCAGCGAGCTTTTCCTGATCGCTCAGGGAAAGCTCGTCAATGGAAATCAGCTCGTAGCACAAAACGAAGGTGATGATGATACCAGCGATGGGGACTATCACGTTTTCGGATAGTCCCCGGATCATCTGGTACACACCGCCGTTCCAGCCGGACGGGGTTTGCCCAACTTCGGCGGCAATCGTTCCTACCTTCTCGTTGACATCGGTGAACATATTGGTCAGGTTGCTCTCGATCCATCCGATCAGCATATCCTTGAGAGCCTGTTCGATCTTTTCTAAAATGCTGCCCAATATTTCACCACCCTTCGGTTAAGCTGGGCTTGCCGTGGATTAGCCGAATAAACCGGAGAGCAGGGGGATGAGGGTCGTGCCGATCAGCACCACACCGCCGCCAGCCATGAGCTGTTTCATCCCCAATTAGGTGTAAAAACTCTGCTCGATGGCGGGCGGCGGCGTACAAAAAATCTATATGGTGTTTTTAAGAGAACCGTCCCGGCGGGACAGGTCAGGCAGTGACCTGTTCCACCTCCGGGATGGGTTTGAGATTAAAATGAATTTCGATAGAAATGTGTCTTGTTTTATCTTCGTCAATGCGCTCATGCACGACGATTTCTTTGATTAAGCGGTTGAGGGTGGCTGCGTCCAGCTCTGTGATGTTGGCGTATTCCTGAATGGCTTCCACCCATTGTTTTGCGTCATTGGCAAGCTGGACTTCATCGGACAGCCGCTTTCTGCCCTCGGACACTTTTGTTTTAAGCTCCGTCTGCTCGGTCTGTGTCTTTTCCAGCATGGTGTTGAAATTCTGCTCACTGATACGCCCTGCAATCATATCCTCATAAAGCCGCATGACCATTTTGTCCAGAACCTCAATCCGTTCCTCGTCCCTTGTAAGGGAGCGTTCCATTGCTTCCCGCTGTTCCCGCTGCTCGGCTTCACAGGTATTGGTCAGGCGGTCGGCAACCGCTTCCCCGTCCATCAGGGCAGCTCTGGCACATTCCCGGATTTTCCGCAGCACATGGCTGTAAAGGGTGTCATAATCAATCCGGTGCTGGGTGCAGTGGTTCTTTCCAAAGGCATTGTAGGTCTTGCAGGAATAAATCTGCTGGGGATGTTTTGCGTTTGTGTAGCGTACCGTCAGCGACTTCCCACACTCGCCGCATTTTATCAGTCCGGCAAACAGGCTGATTTCATTGGTCTGCCCCGGACGCTGGCGGGATTTCAGCTTGTTCTGCACAATGTCAAAGCTCATGCTGTCAATCAGCGGTTCATGCTGTCCCTCCACCACAATCCAGTCCTCCGGCTTCTTTTCCCCAATCGTGCCGATTTTGAAGCGGTAGTCCTTTTTCTGGGAAGCAATCGCCCCGGTGTAGACGGGATTCATCAAAAGGTCTTTGATAACGGAGAAGTCCCACATATACCGCCCGTTTTCCGGGTCTTTCTTTTCCCATTTGGTGCGGGTATTGCGAAGCCCCCGTTCCCGGTTCCACCATGTGGGGCAGGGGATTTTTTCTTCCTCCAGCCGTCTGCGGATATAGTTCGGACCATGACCGTTCAGGGCATATCCGAAAATCAGCCGCACAATCGGGGCGGTTTCCTCGTCAATGAGCAGATGGTTTTTGTCCTCCGGGTCTTTCCGATACCCAAACGGGGCAAGACACCCGGTAAACTGTCCTTTCTGCGCTTTCAGAAGATAAGAGGAATGGACTTTCTTGGAAATATCCTTGCTGTACATCTCGTTCAGGATATTCTTGAACGGGGCAATGTCGTTGTTATCCCGCAGGGTGTCGATGCCGTCATTCATGGCGATATAGCGGACACCGTTTCTTGGGAAAAAGTCCTCAATCAAATGCCCGGTTTGCAGATAGTTACGCCCCAGTCGGCTGAGGTCTTTCGTGATGACAAGGTTGATTTGCCTGCGCTCAATGGCTCTCAACATTCTCTGTAAATCAGGACGCTCCATATTAAGACCTGTGAAGCCATCGTCCTGATAGACTGCCACAACCTCCCATCCCTGCTTTTCGCAGTATTTTTCCAGCATATCACGCTGGTTTGCGATACTGGCACTTTCGCCTTGCAGGTCATCGTCCTTTGACAGCCTGCAATAGACCGCCGCACGATAACCCCCGGCAAGTGCCGAACCGATTGTTCTGTATTCCATTTCGTTCATCATAGCCATTTACCCACACAATCCAGACGGTATCTGGCTCTTTTGAACCTCATCTTCATTATAGCCTATATCTTTCTTTTTAGCAAGATATTCTTTTGCATTTGTCTTTCCGTATTTCTGGGAAATCAGGCTGACGAACACATCAGTGGCGTCAAGCTCCCCGTCAAATACAGTGGTCACATGAATCTCTGTTTTGTTTTTTGCCATAGGCAGTTATCCTCCATACATGAAAATAGCCAGACAGAGGGTGTCGGCAACGAAGTCCGGCAACGGGCTTCAAAAGACCTTGCAAACAATCTCAATCTGGCGATGGTTACTATTTATACTTTTCTTTTATTTTTTTGTTGTTTTGGTTGTTATAAGGGAGAAAAGCCCGGAAATAAGGGGTTTTTCCCGGCAACCGGCTCGGCAACGGGATAGCAACAGGGGGTGCAACGGGCTGTCATTTTCAGAATGGAAGCTCCATCTGTTCTGTGACCTCCACAAAACCGTCCATCGTTTTTTCAGACGGGTTGCCGGAGTCCGTTGCCGGGTTTTCACGCTCCCAGCCCTTTTGTCTGCCATATTCGGAAAACATTCTTGGGTTTGGGAAGTACCGCCAGCTGGAAATGCACTGGTTCATAATCTCGTTGATTTCCCGGATTTCCCATTGCTTCGGCTCGTCAAAAGCATGGTTCAAGGCTTCCTTATAGAGCTGCTTGGAGCAGACCATGCTCCCGGTGTATTTATCAAGATACGCCTGTATCATCCCGGCTTTGGTGTCCTCCGGCATAAAATCCCGCTGGTGTTCTTTGAGATAGCGCTGCATGGCAGGGCTGAAAGCCAGCTTGAACCTGCCGCTTTTATAAATCTCCATCGCTTCCGCCCACATCTGCCCGATATAGGCTCTGGAAGCAGCTTCGTCCTCCAAAATGTGAACCTCGGCTTGCTCCGGGTACACCATGACCGGGATAAAGCGGCGGTTGCCGGAACGGTCAAGGGGCAGGAAGTCAAGGGCATTGGAAGTGCCGCCAAACACGCACTGACGGGGGCGGTCTGCCGGGTGGGTTTCATAAGGTATCTTGTAGACCTCTTTCTGCCGGCTTAAAAATGACTTGATTTCCTCAATGCTCTTGGCGTTGGCGGTTGCCATCATTTCCGACATTTCAATAATCCAGTGACCTTGCAGCTTGCGGTACACATTGTCATCGTCCAGCTTCCGCAAATCATCGGAGAACCACTCGTCCCGGACTGCCAGCAGCCGGAAGAAGGTGGACTTTCCAGCCCCCTGACCGCCTACCAGACAGAGCATGATTTCAAACTTGCACCCCGGCTGAAAGGCTCGTGAGATTGCACCCAGCAGGAACAGCTTCAACGCTTCATAGGTGTAATCGTCTGCGTCAGCCCCCAGAAAGTGCCGCAGGCAGAAGCGGATTCGCTCTGTCCCGTCCCACACAAGGGTATTGAGATAGTCCCGGATGGGATGGTACTTGTTTTCATTCGCCACAATCCCGATGGCGTTATCAATCTTTTTCTCATTGGTAAGCCCGTAGGTTTCTTCCAGATAAAGAAGCAGATACTTCATGTCCGTATCGTTCAGGGCGGTGCTTTCTCTGTGAAAACCGATGGGCTTTATGATGTCCTTGCGGTCAGTCAGGATGTTGTATGCGATAGCCCCTGAAAGCAGAGGGTCACGTTGGAATACGGTCAGGCAGTTCCGTATGCTCTGACGGACACCGCCTTTCTCGGTGGTTTCCAGCCCCGCCTTGATTTCCTCAACGCTCTGGGGCGGCTGCATGGCGTTCATAGTGTTTTTTAGTTCTTGCTGCGTCTGCGGCTGCAAGTTCTGCCATTCGCTGTTCAAGCTGTATCACATCCTTTCCGTAGTCCGTAATCAAATCCGCTTTTTCCTCTGTTTCCCCGAACAGCAGCACATCCAGCAGATATTCCACTTGGGCTTGCTTCTGTAAGGCTTCCACAAACCGGGGATGAAAGGCTTCCTCCGGGGAGTGCGGGGCGTAGTCCGTTCTCCATGCCATCAGCAGATGGAGATAATCGGCAAGAATACGGAAGCAGCGATTCTTTGCTTCCTGAAACTGTTCCTCCGGGGATTTCTGCCGGGTCTTGGGCTTTTTTACCTTTCCCGGCGGTTTCCAGTCCTCATAGGAAAGCCCGAAGTCCTGTGCCAGCTGTACGGCGGCTTCTTTCTTTCCCAGCCCATACAGGGCGGCGGCAAAATCAATCACATCCCCATCCGCACCGCAGCCGAAGCAGTGGTAACGCCGATCCAGCTTCATGCTTGGGGTTTTATCGTTATGGAACGGGCAGCAAGCCATCCCGTTCCGACCTACATGGATTCCATAATGCTCCGCAGCCTGTCTTGTTGTGACGGACTGCTTCACAGCTTCAAATACATTCAAATCTATCCCTCCTTGAAAAAAAGAAAAGCACCTGACATTCTCTGATTGAAAATGGCAAGTGCCTGTTAAAGTTCCATATCCTGTTGTCTGTGTTTCGTCTGTGCCTGGGCTGTTCTTTGTGCTTTTTTCTCGTCTGCCTTATCCTGCAAGACTTCTTTGATGGGCTGCTTCTTGGGCGGCTCTTTGCTTTCCTCTGTGCCGGGTGTGGCTTTCCGTACCCAGTAGCGGATGTCCCGCAGCTTCTTCAAATCCTCCTGTACCTCGGTCAGTGGTACTTTCAGCTCTGCGATTTCGCTGAGAAGCGTTTCCTGCTCCTGTTGCAACTCATTTTTCGTTTTATCCTTATCGTCCGGGTGCTTGGCAAGGTAGTCAACGGCTTTCTCATACCGGGCAACCTCCGGGTGTTCCTGTTTGAATTTCTCCTTTGTTTTCTTAAAAAATATCTTCTGGTACTTCTCATAGACAGGCTTACATTCCTTGCAGTCTGTCCGGCTGGCAAGAATCCCGTCAATCACTTTGCTCCGGGCTTCCTTTGGCTTCATCTGATTGCGGTAATCTGCGGCTGATTTCCCGGAAGATTCCAGAAACGCTTCTAAGTCCTCCACAGTGGAAAGCCCCTTTTGCCGGAGATAGGACAGGGCTTCGCTGACTGCCTTTAAGTCCTGTGAAGTTCCCCGGTTCTGTCCAGCCCTTGTCCAGTCCTTCCGTTCTTCCTTTCGTATCTCCATATACTTCATCAGCAGATTGGGAAGAAGTGTCGCTTCCTCCGCCGCCTTTTGTGCAAGCAGCTCCTTCCGTTTTTCTCCCAGCTCGGTAATCCAGCCTTTGAGGTTTTGGATAAGCTGCCGGATGGACTTCATCAGGCGGTTGGCGGCTCTGATTTCCCGGTTCAGGTTGCCGATATTCGTCTGGATACCTCGCTTTTCCATCTGCCGGACAGCAGTCCCCTCATGGACAGTGGGGACTATATCAAGCCCCTGTCTGGCATAGGAACGCAAGTCCACACGCTCCGGGCGGTCATTGGCGTCCAGATAGCGGTTCTGGATAACCTCCCATTCATGCCGCCAGATTTCACAATACTTCTGGTCGTTCCAGTCCACCGTATCCTCCTTGTGGCTTTTCCACCTGCCGGACGGCAGCTTTATCCGTTCCCCATTCTCGTCAAGGTCATAAACCTTGCGGCTCTTGGGAAGCCATTTTCCATGTTCATCCATTGCCCGCATGGTCAGCAGGACATGGGCGTGGGGATTGTGTCCCGGCGGATGGGGGTCATGGATGGCAAAATCAGCAATCATGCCTTTGGAAACAAACTGCTGTTCACAAAACTCCCGTACAAGGACAGCGTACTGGTCGGGCGGTATCTCTCTGGGAATGGTAAGCACCCACCGCCTTGCAAGCTGGGAGTTCCATTGCTTTTCCACCGCTTCGGCGGCATTCCATAAAGTATTGCGGTCTGCATATTCCTGTGGAGCATTTGCCGGGAGCAGGATTTCATTGTGGACGATACCACGCTTTTCCGGGTAGTGCTTTACTTGCTGGTCGTATTCACAGAACAGCTTTTCGCCGCTTTGGTAAGCAGCGGCGGCAACCGCAGACTGCCGCTGGCTGCGCTGAACAATCGTGATTTCGTTGTGTGGACAAGGCATTTCGTGTCCCTCCTTTCGCTAATTGGTGGATGGGGTGGCGTTTTACCACCTCATTTTGGGCAGAAAAAAAGCAGGAGACCTTTTTCAGATTTCCTGCTCGGTGTGCCACTGTGTGAGCGGCGGGTATTTAGTTGTAAAAGTTCGGGACAAGTTGACCCGATGTAAAGCTAACAAACTGGAATTGCACCAAAACAATCTAAGACAACAACGCTGCCCTACTTGCGATTTTTTCTTGTACTGCGGAAACAGTTTCTTGAATGGAATAAGTGGTCGTATCTATAACATTCGATTCATATATTCCCAGATTGCAAAATTGCTCCCACATGGTTTCTACCAATTCGATATTTGTCTTTCGGTCTAACTTTGAGCGTTCAACAGCTCGCTTCAAGGTTTCTTCCTTACTTGCCCTTAAAATAATATAATGCACCTCATAATGTTCCCGAACAAGACTTTGCCACGGCTTTAAAAACCACGGTCCGATAATACCGTCAACAATTACATCATATCCACCACGAGCATATCGCTTCGCAGCTTCTAAAAACGCTTCAATGACAATCAAATTTTGCTCATTTGATTCCGGCAAATGCGGTGGTATTGCCCCTTTACTCAAATAATGATAAAAGTCATCTGTGTGCATATGCACAGACTTTTCCAAATCTGATTCTTTTGCAACAGCAGATGCCGTTGTAGTTTTTCCTGTCCCCGGCGCACCTGTGATTACAATAATTCTACCTTGATTCATCTATATTTTACCTCCACAAATTACGATTTTCTTAATTCTACAAACTGGAATTTGAGTCTCTGTAAAGCTGGAATTAACCCATACAATTATTTTAATTTAGAGGTTCTTACGCAATTATCCGTATTTTGTAATTTTTCAATACTGGAATGCCAGTGTAAATCAGCATTCTCCATTTTTATTAAAGCGAAAAACGTAAAATTGCGGAAGAACCAATTTAGATATTCACAATTTTACTTGCCACAGTATCTCGAAAAACACTGTCATGTTCTACCAGGAGCATGGTCGGGGCAAACTCCGTTATGAGTTGTTCAATCTGCATACGTGAGTACACATCAATAAAGTTGAGCGGTTCATCCCATACATACAAGTGTGCCTTTTCACAAAGGCTTTTCGCAATTAGGACTTTCTTCTTTTGCCCGCCAGAAAAGTCTTTAATATCCTTTTCAAACTGTACACGCTCAAAGTCCATTTTCCTAAGAATTGCCTTGAACAAACTTTCATCAAGGTTGTTTTCTTCTGCAAACTCGGAAAGGGTTCCACATAAATACGATGTATCCTGTGGCACATAAGAAATTACAAGCCCAGAGCCAAGTGTTACTGTACCCGTATAATCTATGGACTGCCCGACTACCAACTTTAACAGGCTACTTTTGCCACTGCCGTTCTTTCCATCAAGCACAATGCGTTCTCCCTGTCTTATTTCAAACGAAACGGGTTCACAAACTGAAATGCCATCATAATAAACTACTACATTCGATAATGATGCAAGCAAATCTGTATGGTAATTAAGCGGTTGTATCTTGAGGGCTTCTGCGGTTTCCATATTTTTCAGCAATGCTGATTTTTGTTCGATTGTCTGTTGTTGTCTCGCTTCTATAGATTTTGAACGCTTCATCATTTTGGCGGCTTTATGACCGACATAACCTTTATCTGCTGCCCCAATTTTGGAAGCTTCTACACGTTCAGACCATACTGCAGCGCGTTTTGCCGACTGCTGTAATCGTCTGATGTCCTTTTGCAAACGTTCGTTCTGAGCCAGTTCAAATTCTTGCTGTCGCTCAAAATTTGACATCCATGATGAAAAGTTTCCTCTTTGCACTTCGATATTCGCTCGGTTAATCGATAGAATATAGTCAACACAATCGTCAAGAAAGCGACGATCGTGAGAAACTAAGATGAATCCCTTTTTCTTTTTCAGATATGCCGCCACACTTTTTCTCGCTTTGGCATCCAAATGGTTGGTAGGTTCATCAATCAGTAGGAAATGCCCTTCATTAAGAAAAAGAGCGGCAATCAAAACCTTTGTCTGCTCTCCGTTGGAAAGTGTTTCAAAAGGTCGCCAAAGCACATCGACATCAACATCAAGATAAGAAAGTTCTCGCATAAGTTCCCATTCTTCCGCAAGTGGGCAAATCTCCTGCAATATATCCTCTGTAATACGATTCTTATCTGAAACGGGATAAGGAAAATAATCAAACTGTACGGATGATAGGATTTTTCCACTATACTCATATTTCCCAAGCAGAAGATTCAGAAAGGTTGTTTTACCTCGTCCGTTTCTGCCCACAAAACCAAGCTTCCAATCGGTATCAACCTGGAAACTGACATTTTCAAAAACATTATCATAACTTGTCGGATATGAAAACGTAAGGTTTTCAATTTTAATCATTGACATAAATATTATCCTCCTTTGCATGTCATACGATACAAAGTCGGTTCGGTGAATGTTTACTACGTATAGATTTCACCAAAAGGAACCGACACTATACGGAGTGAATCATGTGTAACTATCTGTTCTGCACTATTCATAAAGCACCTCCAAAACAAAATAAGAGCCACAAGAAAGTTTATCCTTGCAGCTCGTCATAGCATAAAATAACACCACTAAGCAAAAGTGGCAACAGCACTATATTGAGTAAGATAGACATATAACTTTCTTGCAATAGACACAATAATGCCAAAGTATAGCACTACCGCATATTTTGATTTTATTTGCAAGAAAAGTTAATCATCTTCCCACCTCTTTCTAAATTTCAAAATATTATACCATAAATCGCAGGCAAATACAAGTGGTTATAAAAATTTAACAAATCGCTTATAATACAATCATATAACTTTACGCATTCCTTACTGACCGTAAAATTCCGATTTATTGCTGACTTTATTATACTTTATTGCCTATCGAAAAGATAGCATATTTTATGAAACTTGTCGGCTGGGAACAGCTTGCAGCGCAAGGTCTCCCCAGATGGCAAGTCCACAAAAGGGTAGCTGGCGGCAGCCAGCGCAGGGGAAGCGTAGCGTCCCCTGTATGATTTGGAGCAGACCATGACTGCGGAAAATCACAGCCCTCCGGCGAGGAGCCTTCGGAGAACGCAATGCACCAACCTCTGGGTGGTGTATAATTGCGCCCTTAGTAAACTAAGGGGTTTCCGGCTTCTCCCGTTCCAGCAGTTTTTTCAATAGTTCCTGCGTGTCCTGCCTGTGAAAAATGAGTTTCAACAACAGCATGACATCATCATCTGTCAGGCGTTCCGGCTCTTGCAGAAAACTTTCCAGCATACCGCCACGAGTACAGAGCCGGTGCGTCCGTTCCTTTCGGGTAAGCTGTTTCAACTGGTGCTGCAATGCCTTTTCATCATTGATGGCTTTCCGCAGTTTCTTTTCGCTTTTCTCCAGCTCCCGGTTGAGCTTTTCCAGCTTTGAGGTATCAGGCAAGGGCAGCGTCCTCCTTTCCCGGTATCAGCACATAAATCCTGTTTGGTTCTCCAACGCCCTGACGCACTCGCATGATCAGTCCGGCGGTTTCCAGTTCATTCAGAGAACGCTTGACCGTCATGGGGCTGCGGGACAGGACTGCGGCAATGGCTGTGACAGGGAAGCAGATAAACAGGATTCCGTTCTCGTCCTCCTGTCCGTTGGATAGCATAGCGTCCAACATCCGGCAGTACATGACCTTTGCGGTGCTGCTGACTGGAAATCCTGTCAACGCTCTGGGAAAGGGCATACAGGGCGGCAACGGTGTGCCTATCGTCATAAATTCAAAATTCATTCGGTGTGTTCCTCCTTTTTCTTTGCTCTTTTGGATAAATAACGGGGGCAGTCAACCACAACCGCCCGGAAGCTCTGCTTGCACCCATGCTTGCATTTCCGGCATAATTCGTTGTAAGTGACACGCCCCCGGTCATTGAGGTAAAAAGAAAGCTCATGCTTCCTCTTTTTGCTCATTCTCGGCATATTGCGTTTCCTCCCGTTTTAGTGTATAGTTTCGGGGCGATTTTCGGCAAAATTACGGTCATAGAGCCGTCTAAAATCTCCAGAAGTATCAGCAATAGGGTAGACTATCCCCCTATCAGATTGTCGTGTTTCGGTATCATTTCGGTATCAGTTCGCCAGTTCTCCCCGGTGTCGTTCCTCCCCTGAATCTCACAGCGGCGTA
>OIYR01001444.1_pt1 | contig 11882 bp, 10 predicted proteins | sample 1588221 | NCBI WGS metagenome assembly OIYR01 (sample SAMN03283292) | human gut metagenome | biome: human-associated habitat; material: feces | host: Homo sapiens | place: Peru | collected 2012 | reverse complement strand
GTCTTTTTGAGTATTTCCACACTTTTTGCCTTTTTTTAAAATTTTATACTCAAATTATAATTTAACATAATTTTCCTAAATTTTCAACTCAATTCAGCAAAAATTTAACAAAAACCTAAATTTGTTAGCAAAACATTAAAATTTACATTTTAAAATTCAAGCAAAAATTCACAAAAAGGACAGCAAAATGCAGTTTAAAACCGAAGTGAGCCAGCTTTTGCAGCTGATGATTCACTCTTTATACTCAAACAAAGAGATTTTTTTGCGCGAACTCATCTCAAATTCAAGCGATGCGCTTGATAAACTCAGCTTTTTAAGCGTGAGCGATGATGCTTACAAAAAGCTTAAATTTGAGCCGCGCATAGACATAAAATTTGACGAAAAGGCTAAAACGCTCATCATCAGCGACAACGGCATAGGTATGGACAAAGAGGACTTGAAAAACAACCTTGGCACCATCGCAAAAAGCGGCACAAAAAGTTTTTTGGAGAATTTAAGCGGGGACGCGAAAAAGGACAGCCAGCTCATCGGGCAGTTTGGCGTGGGCTTTTACTCGGCTTTTATGGTGGCGAGTAAGGTTGAGGTTTTAAGCCGTAAGGCACTTGATGAGAACGCTTATTTATGGACTTCTGATGCAAGTGGTTATGAGATAAAAGACGCTAAAAAGGACGCGCAAGGCACGCAAATCACCTTGCATTTAAAGGACGATGAGTTTTTAAACGCTTACCGTATCGAAAACATAGTGAGCAAATACTCAAACCACATTCAATTTCCCATTTTCTTGGAAAAAACGCAAAATTTGCCTTTAAGCGAAGAGGACAAAAAGGCGAACAAAGAGCCAAAAAGCGAGGTAAAAATAGAGCAAATCAACGCCGCTACCGCACTTTGGAGGCAAAATAAAGCTAAAATCAAGGCTGAGGATTATGAGAAATTTTATGAGCAAAATTTCCACGACAACGAAAAGCCACTGCTTTACATTCACACCAAAAGTGAGGGCAAATTTGAGTATAATACGCTTTTTTTTGTGCCAAGCCGTGCGCCTTTTGATTTGTTTCGTGTGGATTATCAAAGTGGCTTAAAACTTTATGTCAAGCGGGTTTTCATCAGCGATGATGATAAAGAGCTTTTGCCTACTTATTTGCGTTTTGTGCGTGGAATCATCGATGTGGAGGACTTGCCCTTAAATGTAAGCCGTGAAATCTTGCAAGAAAACACCATTTTACGCGCGGTAAAAGAGGCAAGTGTGAAGAAAATTTTAAGCGAACTTGCTAAACTTAAAGAGAGTGATAAGGACAAATATGCTGAATTTTTCAAACTTTTTGGCAAGGTTTTAAAAGAGGGGCTTTATGGCTGGGGCGCAGAAAAAGAGAGTTTGCTCAAACTTATGCTTTTTAAAAGCTCTAAAAATGAGGCTTTAAACTCTTTAAGCGAATACAAAGAGCGAGCAAAAGGGGAACAAAAAGAGATTTTTTATATCACGGGCAGCAACGAGGCACTTTTGCGAAACTCGCCCCTGCTTGAAAGCTACAAGGCAAAGGACATTGAAGTCTTGCTTTTTGATGATGAGATAGACACGCTGATTGCGCCAAGTTTAGGCGAATTTGAGGGGCTAAAATTCACAGCGATAAATCAAGTAGAAAGCAAGGACGAGTTGAGCGAGGACGAGAAAAAAGCCTTTGCACCGCTTTTAGCTAAATTTAAAGAGCTTTTAAAGGACGAGGTTGAAGATGTGCGCGCTACTTCAAGGCTAGGAGATAGCGTAGGCTGCATAGTTTATGACAAAAACAAGCCAGATTTTGCGATGCAGCAGCTCTTAAAGCAAATGGGACAAGAACAAAAGGTGTTGCCGATTTTGGAGCTAAACCCCAAACACGAGGTGTTTGCAAGGCTTAAAAGCAACGAAACCTTTACGCCAGACATAGCTCAAATCGTGCTAGGTATGGCAAAACTGAGCGAGGGCATAGGCATAGACGAGCCAAGTGCCTTTAACAAGGCTTTAAACAAAATCATCATCAAGGCTTTGGGCTAAATTTAGGGGCGTGGCGATGAGTTTTTATCTTTTAATCGCGGCTTTATCTTTTTTAGCCCTTTATTTTGCGGTGAAAAAACTCACTCTAAATATCGATGAAAAGGCACTTTTAGAGCCTGTGAAAGCGGGCGTTTATCCTGAATTTTGCGAAATTATCAACGATAAAATTCAAGCCTTTAAAAAAGAAATTCAAAGTTTTGAAAACGCTTTGCTTGATGATGACAAAAAAAGCGAAGTGCTTGAAAAGCTTGGGGATTTAAGTCGCAAACTCACCTTTATCCAAACAATGAATTTAAGCAAAAAAAGCGACAGCATTTGGCAAAGTGAGCTTTTTAGCTTTTTAAGCGAATTTGAGGGCGTGATAAATGCTTATTTTAAGGACGGAGAAGAAAAAAGCGACAAGTTAAGAAATGAGCTTTTGAGCGAATTTGAGCGTTTGCAAAAAGGCGTTTAAAGTATAGCTCTTTGCTTAAATTTGCCTTATATATCAAAACATAATCATTTGCCCAAAATCTACGCTGCACAGCACACAAAAATTCAAGCAAAAATTATAAGCTCACAAGGCTAGTTAGCCAAACACCCTTTCGCCTTTGATAAAGTGCGCTTTTACCTCGCCTAAAAGCTCGTCCTTTGCATAAAGGCTGTTTTGTGGGGCTTTGCTTTTAGCGTTTTCATCAAAGAGTATGAAATTTGCTTCCTTGCCAACCTGTATTAAGCCCGAATTTAGCCCTAAAAATGCCGCTTGATGAGAGCTTGTAAATTCGCAAAGCTCTTCCCACGAAAAAACGCCATTTTTTACCAAAAATGAGTAGCAAAGGCTGATATACTCGCAAATAGAATGCACTCCAAAGCTTGCTTCATCAAAACTTACATCTTTGTGGGTGATGGATTTTGGGCTATGCAGCGAGCTTAAAAACTTGATTTTGCCAGCTTTTAAGGCTTTTTGCAAAGCCAAAGCGTCAGTTTTAGAGCGAAGTGGCGGCATTAGCTTGGCAAAGGTGTTGAATTCAAGGCATTCCTCATCGCTTTTTAGCAGGTGATGAATGCTCGTTTGGATTAAATCCGTCTCATCAAGTAAATTTAAGGATTTTTCAAGGCTCAAACACTCATAAAGAACTTTTGCGCCGTAAAATTCAGCAATTTGCTTGATTTTAGCCACTTCGCTCAATTCACTCACCGCGCTAATGCCGATAAGTCCTAGCTCAAAGCTAGTTTGGCTATCATTCATCACGCCGTTATCATCAAAGCCAGCCTCAAAACAACGCACAAAAAGCGTTTTTTCTTTCATCAGCGCATACTGCATACTTTGGCGCAACACACTTGCCTTGTGAGAGCTTTCACACTCTAAGGCAAAAGCACCCTTGTTGATGAGGGTGGAGAGATTTTTAAGTTTGCCCGCACTATCGCACACACGCACATTTGCGAAAACTTTGAGCTTTAAGCCCTTTAAATGCTCCAAAAAAAGAGCAAAACTTTCCTCATCAAAGTCCATATTGTCTTTAAGCACCACAGCGCAAACGCCGCTTTTTAGGCACTCTTCTTCTAAAAGCCTTAAATTTTCTACGCTAAAATGCTCGTTTTTAAGGCTCACATTTAAGTCGATAAAAGATGGCAAAAGAGTTAAGCCCCTTGCGTCAAAGACTTCATCTTTGTCCTCGCTTTTTGGTGTTAAATTTGCCCCTATCTCGGCGATTAAGCCCTTTTCTACTCGCACATCAGCAGGTTTGTTTCCATAAATTTTAGCGTTTTTAATCAGCATTTGCATCCCTTTCACATTTGTAGGCTATGGCTTCTATGTGATATTCTTTGGCGTAGGCATAAGGTATATAAAAGCCCTCATTATAGATACCATAAAAGCCCCTAGCCGCGTAATAACCACCATTTGCATTTAGCCCTTCGCTACTTACTATCACCAAAGTGTCTGCTCCCATTGCGTGTGCTTTGTTTTTTAAGTCATTTTTGGCTGAATTTTTTATCTCTTGCAAGGACAAATTCCCGTGTTCGTTTCTCTTGTAGCCATCAACTTCGCCTATCCTTTGGCAATTTGCACTCACATTCAGCACCACAGCGACATTTTGCGCCCCAGCATTAAGCGTAGTCATCGCTGTGCTACAAGCGCTCAGTAAAACCCCGCACACAAGGGCTATCATCACATTTTGCTTTTTCATTTTTCCCCTTTTTGCTCGTCTAAGTGTAATACATTTTGCCTTAAAAACGCGTAAAATTTTGTTAAATTTTAGCCACTTAATTTTGTCTTTTAAATTTTTATAAGATTATAGCAAATTTTGGTTTTTTAAAAAAAGAATCTCGAATTTTTTAAATTTAAAAATTTTTATATTTTTTATCTCGTTTGTTTAAAGTATTACGACCCGCGTATGTGGCTAAGGGCTGGCGAGGAAAGTATGATAAAGCGACTTGAAGTGGCTTTTGAGGATTTAAACTGCATAAATAGAAACTGAATTTCTAGCTTAAAAAGCCTTTGATAAGCTTAAAGATGGATTAAAGGGCTTGCTAGTTTAATGAGAAAAGCCCTAGATGAGCTTAAAATGCTTATTTTGGATAATATGCTAAATTTGGCTTTTAGCTCATCTTTCAGCTAACAAAATGGCGGTTTTGACACACTTGTGTAAAAGTAGGATACAAAGCCTTAAATTTTAGCTAAATTTAAGCCCCAAATTCTCCACATTTTTTCCACGCCTTTTTATATAAAATTGTGCTCCAAACTATAAAAACTATACAAAAAGCTTTACAAATATACCAAAATAGTGGAGAAGTAAATTTTAAGTCTAATAACGACAAAAGACTAAATATCACACAACACAACAAAAAGCATAGCAAAGGGACAAAAGCCCACAAAAACAAGTCATCTTGTTTGCTTATTTTGCCGAGTTTTTTAAGAAATAACATAAGGCTAATAATGGTATCCCTACAAGCACAAAAGAAAAAATCAACACATATAACATCATTATAAGATTTCTATCAAAAACGTTATTTAAATCTCCAAGCGACAGTATTGCAGATAATATGCTCATAAAAACAAAACATATCACAGACAACAAGCACAAAAACCAAAAAGAAGTCTTAGAAATTTTGGCTAATTTTTGATTGTTTGCGATTTCACTTAAAGCCATCATAGCCTTGCGATACGCAAATATCCAAAATATATAAGCATACCCGAATGTTATCACATTAAGTAGGGTTAAGTAGAAAAAAATGTCGCTTTTTTGCTTAAAATTCTTGTTTTGCTTTTCTTTTTGCTCTTTGGGCGAAAGGGCTGAGTGCTGTTTAAGCTCTTTAATCCCAAGCCAAGCCACAAGCCACAAAACAAAGCCCACAGGCGATAAAATGAAACTTGCATTGCACCAAAAGGCATATAAAAATAGGGGCTGATTTGTAATTTGCGATAATTCTTTGTAATAGCGATACAAATATACAAGATGAACTACAACAAAAATTAAGCTCAAAACTAAGAACATATAAATCAATTCTCTATCTGGATGACCTTGCAAACTAGCAATAATGATACCGCAAACAAAACAAATACACTCAAAGAGAAAAGCGAATTTAAAATTATCTAGCAAATTCTCGCTATTAGAGCGTTTTTGAATGAAATTGCTGAGATTATAAAAGAGTATAAAATACAATATTCCTAATCAAAAGTCCCGCTACTATGGAAACAATTGCGCCATAATGCTCTAAAACTATCCTTGTAAAAGTAGCGACAATGGCGATTATAAAAGCACTTGGGATAAGCACAGCAAGGTTAATGAGAAATTCTTTTTAAGCTCTCTTACTTCTGGTTTTATGTGGTTTTTAGTGGCGTAAAAATTTGGCGTGGGGTTTGAATCTTGTGCGAAATTTGAATTTATATTTGAATTTGGCGTGAAAGTTGAATTTTGTGAGTTTGAATTTGGGTTTTGAGCAAAATTTTGTGAATTAAAGTGCGAATTTGTGGCATTTTGCGCAAAATCTAGCACAAAAATACCCACAGCCTTACCATCACTAAGCTCAAAATCCACCAAAGCCTGCGAGAGTGCTTGTAATGGGATATCTTTGGTGAAATTTATACCTTGTGCCGTTTTCGGCGCGAATAACGCCTTTTGAACTCTCAAAACCCAAAATTCTACCCTGCATAAAATCGCCTTTAATTTAAGAAGTTAAATAAAAAACGCAATAATAACAAAAACAAAAAACTCTGTCAATATCTTGCAAAGCAAGCATTTAAGGCATACAAATGCGTTAAAAGCCTGTAATTTTCGTGCTTTTAAATTTGAGAAAATTTAAAAATTGCAAAAATTTGCAAATTTTTTGTGTGAATTTAAATTTTCGTTAATTTTTTGTGATTTGAATTTTTATTGAATTTTTGCTGAAAATTTGTGATTTTTTTTAAATTTTTTAAAAAAAAATCTTAAATTTACAAATTTTAGGCAAAATTTTAGCTAAAATTTAAGTGAAAAAAGCAAAATTAAGCTAAAAATTCAAGGAAAATTAAAAACAAAAGAGAGCAAAATGAGCCAAATCGACCAACTTGTCCTGCCCGAAATCAAAGAGCGCAAGGGCTTTTTAGTTTATCTTAAAATTATCTTTATCCCTTGTGCGATTTATGCTTTGGCTGTGGCGGCGTATTTTGGGCGCATTGACTTTAAAATGGAGCTTGAAACGCTTGTGTTTATGGGGTTGATTTTGTTTATCGCCCTAATCTTTGCCAAACACAACACCGAATACGCTTCAAGTTTGTTTGAGCAGCAAAAAGATGAATTCAAACACGCCCTAAAAGCCTACATAATGCGAAATTTCTTAAAAATCGGCAAGGAAATAAAGAGTAATGCGAGCTTTGATGACTTTGCGGACGCGTATGTGGCAAATTTTAAAAACGAAAATTACGCCAGCGTTGCCCCAGCCGTTTTTGCTACGCTTGGCATTTTAGGCACATTTATCAGCATAGCCTTGTTTATGCCAAAGTTCAATGTGGGTGATTTAGACTCATTAGAGTTGGAAATTTCGCACTTTTTAGGTGGCATAAGCAACGCGTTTTATGTCGCTGTTTATGGAATTTTTTTGTCTTTGTGGTGGATTTTTTTTGAGCGCTTTGGGCGCAGCAAAATTCAAAGACTTTTATACCGCCAAAGAAATTCCACAAGCAACTTTTTTTGGACAAAAGAGGAGTTAGAGCAAAGATACTTCACGCAAGGGCTAGCGCATTTTGAGAAAATCGGCATTATCTTCGAGCAAGTAAGCAACGAGGATTTTTTTAAAGAGCTTAATCACAGTATAGAGCGTAAATTTGGGCTTTTCCAAGAGATGCTAAGCGTGGAGGAAAAGGCTATACATTTAAGTAGCGAGCATATCAAGCAAAATATGAACGAACTACACCGCGCGCAAAAAAATCAAAAAGATTTAAGTAGGGTGTATTTGGATATGACTGATGCGATTAGCTCGCTCCAACACAATCTCAAAGACATCAACTCAAAAATGTCAGAACAATACAACCATCTTTTAAGTATCAGCAACGAGCGCGTGGTGCACCTTGACAAAACGCTTGCCGCCCTTGATGAAAAGATAGAAAATTTCAAACGAAGTTTTGGTTATTATCAGGATTTAATGCTACAAAATCAAGAAAAGGTTTTTCAAGGCTTTAAACAAAGTATGATACAAGGCATACGCGAATTTAAAGAAGCTTATGAGGAAGAAAAGCATATCGATGGAGGCATAGAGCTAATGTCAAGGCTTAAAGCCGACATCACGCAGCTTGACAACGAAGCGAGTGAGGTTATCGCTAAATTTAAAGAAAACAACAGCGGAAAATAATGAAAAATTCAAATTCAGAGGATAATTTTTTTTACGCTAGCTATGCAAATTTAATGGCTGGGCTTTTGTTTATCTTTTTGTTTGTGCTTGCGGGCATTTTGCTGAAAAGTGCTTTAACGCGCAATGATTTCGAGCAACAAAGGGCGATTTTGGCAAAAGAGCGGGCTAAATTTGAGGAAGAAAAGCACGAATTTGTGCGTCAGCAAGGGCGTGTTTTTGAATTTGGCAAGAAATTAGACGCTAATCAAACTTTCAACAAACACGACAAAGAGCTTTTGTCGCTCATAGTGCGACTTGAAGAAAAAGACAGCACGCTGAGAAATTTAAAGGATAAATTCGCCATTGTCAAAGAGCGACTTAAAGAGCTTCATACCATTAGAAACGACTTTATCTTTGAGTTGCAAGCTAAATTTGACCAGCAAATCACCCTTGATGCGCAAACGGGCGCGTTTGTTTTGCCGAGCGCGCTTGTTTTTGGGGAAAACTCGCCCCTCATCAAAAACGAAATGAAACCTAAACTACGCAAGATTTTTAGTGCTTATTTTGACAGCATTTTGCAAAACAAAGAGCTGATGAGGGGTTTAGAGTATATTAACATTGAAGTTTTTGCAAACGAAAATGAGCTTTCATTGCCTCAAAAAATTGACTTATCAGCTCGCCGCACCAACGAACTGATGAGCTTTATCGCTTCTTTTTACAAAGATGAACGAGTGCAAAAATACCTACTTTTCAGCGTTCGCGCGTGGGGCAAGCAAAATGGCGTGTCAATGCGCCTTGTATTTTCAGATGAATATATCTTGCAAAAAATGGGTGAAATTTTAAATCAATGATGAAAGAATCAAGCCCCATTCAGCGCGCCCTACTTGATGGCTTTGAATTTTTTATCAAACGCGATGATTTGTTAGGCGATTATCTTGGCGGAAACAAGGCGCGAAAGCTTGAATTTTTCGTCCAAAACGCTCATAAATTCGAGCCAAATTTAAGGATAATAAGCTATGGTTCATCTCAAAGCAACGCGCTTGCGGCTTTAAGTGTGTTTGCGAGGCAAAAGGGCTTTGCGCTCATTTTTGTGTGTGAAAAAATCTCAAATTTTTTAAAGCAAAATCCCTGTGGCAACTATGCCTTTGCCCTTAAAAATGGCGCACAGATAGTAGAAAATACCGAATTTACCACGCGCAAAGAAATGGCTTTAAAATTGTGCGAGGAAAAGGACATTTTCATCGAAGAGGGCGTGGCGTGCAAAGAAGCACAATGGGGCTTTAAAACGCTTGCTGATGAGATAAAAATGCAAAGCAAAGAAATGAAACGCAAATTTGACATATTTTTGTCCGCTGGCACGGGCGCAAGTGCGCTTTACTTGGCTAAATTCAGCGAATTTCGCGTATTTACCTGCGCTTGCGTGGGCGATGAGAGCTATCTTAAACGACAAATGCTTGCCTTAGAACCAAATTTTGACATAAAAATCATCGATGAAAAAAGCGATTTAGATACGAATTCAGCTCATTTCTTGCAAAGGGTAAAACACTCGCTTTTTGGGACAAAAGAGGCGAATTTGTTTATCCTCAAAACTCCGTGCAAATTCCATTTTGCCAAGCCTTACAAGGAGCTTTTAAGCATTTACCAAAGGGCATTAGAGCAAACGGGCATTGAATTTAGCCTGCTTTATGATGGCGTGGGGCTGCGGACTATGCTTTTTTACCGCGACATTTTCACGCATAAGGTGCTTTATATCCATCAAGGCGGCACAAGAGGAAATGAAAGTATGCTTGCAAGATACGCTTATAAGGGCTTTTAAGCTTGCTTTTTGGTTTGCAAGGTGGTTGAATTTGCGCCTTATTTGTCATTGCAAGCTTTGCGAAAGTAAAGCGTGGCAATCCATTAAAATAAAAATAATGCTTAAATTTACCAAATCTTTGTCTTTAATTTACACAACTTTGTTAAAATCTTTCACAAATTTTACAAAAACCGAAAGGACAAAGATGAAAAAATACCTTTACATAATGGCTTGTGCGTTGGCGTTTATGGCGTGCGAGAGCAAAAACGGCGTGGCTTTTACCGACATAGAAAACAAAAGCCTTATCATCGACAAAATCATCGTTGCAGGCGAAACCTTTACGCCATCGCCTTTGCAAGATGACAATGCAAGCATTTTGTTTTCAAAAAACGATTACAACGGCTTTGCGGGTTGCAACAGCTTTTTTGGCTCGTTGAGTCTAAAAGGCAACAAAATCGCCTTTGCGGGCAATGGTGGCGCGACAAAAATGCTTTGCCCGCCCGAAGTGATGCTTTTTGAGGATACTTTGCTTTCGCAATTAACCGGCGAATTCACGCTTGGCAAAGAAAACGATAAGTTAATTTTGCAATCAAAAGAAATGAAAATTTATTTTAAATAATCTAAATTGCTAAGAGTTTGTGTTCGCGCAAACTCTTGCGATGAATAGTGTATCAAGCAGGGTTTAAAGCCTTGTTTGTAATGTTGTTATAAGCAAATGAGTTGCAAGGTGTAATCGCTCTTTACTTACTCGTTTGTAAGTCATTGAAAAGGCTTTGGCTCTTTTTGAGATTAGTCCTTATAAGCACACAAAAAGGCAATTTTTAGCTAAATTTAGGCAAATTATCTCAGCACTCTTATGCCTACAAATGCTTCGGCGTAGCTCACACCGACACGCACGCCGTGATACTTAGCGTTAAGCTCTATGTTTTCAAGGCTTCTTGGGTGTGGAAACTCGCAAAGCTCTGATTTGTAAAGGCTCATTGCATTGAGCTTGTCTTGCAAAGTGGCGCTTATATCAAAGTAACAATTTGGGCAAAAGCTCAAAGGATAGTTAAATTCAGTCGATGACACCACTTCAAAGCTGTAAAATTCACGCACACTTTGCCCTTTTAGGGCGCGAGTGGCGGTAAGTGCAGCCTTAAAAGCAAGCTGATGGTCTATATTTAAGTCCCTTTCATAGTGCGCAAAAAGCACATTTGGCTGAATTTTTGCCACGACTTTTTCAACGGCTTTGACAATGTCGAGCAAATTCGCGCTGTCAAAGCGGTTGTCCGCAAAATGTGAGCGAAAAACCTCTTTAATGCCGATAAGCTCGTTAGCTTTAAGGCACTCTTGCTCTAAAATATCCATTTCTTGCTGAAAATCGCTCGCATTTGCCTGCTCGCCGCGGCTTGTCTTGCCCTCGCCCAAAATGAGCGTGTAGGCTTCAAAGCCCTCTTTGATGAGCCTTGCAGCCGTGCCAAAGCAGCCTAACACCTCGTCATCTGGGTGCGCGGCGATGATGAGAAGTTTATTTTTCATTGATGATGAACCTACCTTTGATTTTATTTTTGCTAAGCCTTGCCTTGTGGAGCGTGAGCGTGAATTTGTCAAAGCAAATAAAGGCTTTTGGGTAGCTTGGGGCGTCAAGCATTCGTATGAAATCATAAATTTGCCTTAAATTTGGCTCTTTCAGGCTTGTAAGCTCGCTTTGCGCGCTCGTGCGCCGTTTAAACACTACTGCTTCGCCTTTTTGAGCCTTTGGCTTTGGCGAATGCTCCAAAATATAAGGTATCATCTCGTTAAAAACGATGAAAGACGCCTTTTTATAGAGCTTTTCCGCACTACCTTTGCTTAAATCAAACTTGCGTTTAAGATAAACCTTGCCGCTGTCAATGCCCTTTTCAACGGCTATGGCGTTTATGTGTATGTGGTAAAGTCCGCGCACAATGTGGTTTTGCAGCGGCGAGCCTCCGCGCCCATAGGGGAGATTTGCCTCGTGAAAGCCTACGCAAGGGTAATGAGCGTAAATTTCTTCGGGTATGTAGTGTGAAAAATGCGGGAAAAATATCCATTTTGGCTTTAAGGCGTGAATTTTGGCTGTGTCTAGCTCATCTTTCATCAAGTGAAAGCTGAATTTTGGGCATTTTTTAGCTAGGATTTTGTAATTTTTAAAATTCCATTTTTTGCTTGTAACGATGAGAACGCAGGGCTTTGTGCTTGCTTTAAGCTTGTTTTGACTTTTGCTTAAATTTTTAGCTTGCAATTTGCCCGTTTTGTGGCTTGCTTTAA
>OIYR01001443.1_pt1 | contig 11887 bp, 5 predicted proteins | sample 1588221 | NCBI WGS metagenome assembly OIYR01 (sample SAMN03283292) | human gut metagenome | biome: human-associated habitat; material: feces | host: Homo sapiens | place: Peru | collected 2012 | reverse complement strand
TATGATAGACCCGAATTATGAAGACCACCCCGACAACAAGGCGAGTCACTGTGCCAAGATGATTGCGGAGTATTACCAAAAATACGACGCGCAGAAGGGAACGCAGTTCGTATTCTCTGATTTGGGGACATACCAGCCGGGAGACGGGTGGAACGTCTATTCGGAAATCAAGCGCAAGTTGACGGAGGACTACGGCATACCGCCAAGCGAGGTGCGCTTCATTCAGGAGTGCAAGACCGACAAGGCTCGGAAGGCGGTGATAGACGCCATGAATGCCGGAACGGTGCGTGTGCTGTTCGGCTCCACCTCCATGCTCGGAACGGGTGTGAACGCACAGAAACGGTGTGTGGCTATCCATCACCTTGATACACCGTGGCGACCGTCCGACCTGCAACAGCGTGACGGACGCGGAGTTAGAGCCGGAAACGAAATTGCCAAGCATTTCGCCGGGAACAACGTGGACGTAATAATCTACGCGGTGGAGAAGTCACTGGACAGCTACAAGTTCAACCTCCTGCATTGCAAGCAGACTTTCATCAGCCAGCTTAAAAGCGGTGCGATGGGTGCACGTACCATCGACGAGGGGGCTATGGACGAAAAATCGGGCATGAACTTCTCGGAGTACATGGCGTTGCTATCCGGCAACACCGACCTGCTGGACAAGGCGAAACTGGAAAAACGTATCGCCTCGCTCGAAGGGGAACGCAAGTCTTTCAACAAGGGCAGGCGTGATTCGGAGTTCAAGCTGGAGTCAAAGACAGCCGAGTTGCGTAACAACACGGCTGTCATAGATGCCATGACGGAGGACTGGAACCGCTTCCTTTCGGTGGCGCAGACCGACAGGGAGGGCAACCGCCTTAATATAATAAAGGTGGACGGTGTGGATTCCACCGATGAGAAGGTTATCGGAAAGCGTTTGCAGGAGATAGCGAAAAACGCCACTACGGGCGGGCTTTACACACAGGTCGGAGAACTTTACGGTTTTCCGATAAAGGTGGTGAGCGAGAGGATACTCAAAGAGGGATTGGAGTTTACCGACAACCGCTTCGTGGTAGAGGGGAACTACAAGTACACCTATAACAACGGACATCTGGCAATGGCTGACCCGTTGGCCGCCGCCCGCAATTTCCTCAACGCTTTGGAGCGCATCCCCTCCATCATCGACCAGTACAAGACTAAGAATGAAGTGCTGGAACGTGAGATACCGCAGTTGCAGGAGATAGCGGGCAAGGTGTGGAAGAAGGAGGAAGAACTGAAACAATTGAAGTCTGAACTTGCCGCACTTGACCGAAAAATACAACTGGAACTTGCGCCGCCCACGCCCGAAGTCGCCGAAAAGGAGAACGAAGGGCAACAGGTCAAGCCGGAAGCGGAAGATGTGCGGAACAGGCAGGCGCAATATTCCGAAAATGCACCGCCGCAGATACGCAATCCATCGGAAAGTATTATCCCCAATCACACCATAACTGGGCATCCGGGGCTGTATGCCAAGGAGGAAACCCGGTTCAAAGGATTGAAAATATAACCTTAGGAATTTTATCTGAAGTATTAATAGGGGCTATCCCAAAAGGTCTAAAAGTAAATTTTATCCTCTCTGCAAGTATCTGTAGGATGGTAACTGCATTTTTTCTTTTTGGGCAGCCCTTATTAAAATTTATTCTTATTTTAGGTTATATACATTCATGTCCATTTATGTAAAAAATTCCTGCTGACCTTGTTTATGTCTTGTCAGTCACCATTTGCAAAACCATATTTGACCCTCAAAGAGGCTGAATTTGATAAGCAACTTGCTACATACTCATAAAAGGAGCTAAATAGAACACGAATGGGAAATACTCAAATGCCAAACTAAAGAAGATATTGGCCAAAATAAACGCTATACCGAGAGAGAAACTTGATTTTTCAACTTCCTAAAACGGTGTTGTTCAAACATTTCTACTTATTTGTACTTACCAGTTGAACCTACGCTTCCCTAATAAAATGTCTATGATAAAAAAAGTTAAAAAATCCTCCCACTTTTGTTAGATATATTTTTTTTGTGTAATTTTGTAATCGTTATGCGGCAGTAATAATATACATATTAATACGAGTTAGTAATCCTGTAGTTCTCATATGCTACGAGGAGGTATTAAAAGGTGCGTTTCGACAATGCATCTACTGTAGTATATTATTGCTTAATCCAAATGAATATTATAAATTTAGGAATTCTTGCTCACATTGATGCAGGAAAAACTTCCGTAACCGAGAATCTGCTGTTTGCCAGTGGAGCAACGGAAAAGTGCGGCCGTGTGGATAATGGTGACACCATAACGGACTCTATGGATATAGAGAAACGTAGAGGAATTACTGTCCGGGCTTCTACGACATCTATTATCTGGAATGGAGTGAAATGCAATATCATTGACACTCCGGGACACATGGATTTTATTGCGGAAGTGGAGCGGACATTCAAAATGCTTGATGGAGCAGTCCTCATCTTATCCGCAAAGGAAGGCATACAAGCGCAGACAAAGTTGCTGTTCAGTACTTTACAAAAGCTGCAAATCCCGACAATTATATTTATCAATAAGATTGACCGTGCCGGTGTGAATTTGGAGCGTTTGTATATGGATATAAAAACAAATCTGTCGCAAGATGTCCTGTTTATGCAAACTGTTGTCGATGGATCGGTTTATCCGGTTTGCTCCCAAACATATATAAAGGAAGAATACAAAGAATTTGTATGCAACCATGACGACGATATATTAGAACGATATTTGGCGGATAGCGAAATTTCACCGGCTGATTATTGGAATACGATAATCGCTCTTGTGGCAAAAGCCAAAGTCTATCCGGTGCTACATGGATCAGCAATGTTCAATATCGGTATCAATGAGTTGTTGGACGCCATTTCTTCTTTTATACTTCCTCCGGCATCAGTCTCAAACAGACTTTCAGCTTATCTCTATAAGATAGAGCATGACCCCAAAGGGCATAAAAGAAGTTTTCTTAAAATAATTGACGGAAGTCTGAGACTTCGAGACGTTGTAAGAATCAACGATTCGGAAAAATTCATCAAGATTAAAAATCTAAAGACTATTTATCAGGGCAGAGAGATAAATGTTGATGAAGTGGGTGCCAATGATATCGCGATTGTAGAAGATATAGAAGATTTTCGAATCGGAGATTATTTAGGTGCTAAACCTTGTTTGATTCAAGGATTATCTCATCAGCATCCCGCTCTCAAATCCTCCGTCCGGCCAAATAAGCCCGAAGAGAGAAGCAAGGTGATATCCGCTCTGAATACATTGTGGATTGAAGACCCGTCTTTGTCCTTTTCCATAAACTCATATAGTGATGAATTGGAAATCTCGTTATATGGTTTGACCCAAAAGGAAATCATACAGACATTGCTGGAAGAACGATTTTCCGTAAAGGTCCATTTTGATGAGATCAAGACTATCTACAAAGAACGACCTATAAAAAAGGTCAATAAGATTATTCAGATCGAAGTACCACCCAACCCTTACTGGGCCACAATAGGGCTGACTCTTGAACCCTTACCGTTAGGGGCAGGGTTGCAAATCGAAAGTGACATCTCCTATGGTTATCTGAACCATTCTTTTCAAAATGCCGTTTTTGAAGGGATTCGTATGTCTTGCCAATCTGGTTTACATGGATGGGAAGTGACAGATCTGAAAGTAACTTTTACTCAAGCCGAGTATTATAGCCCGGTAAGTACACCTGCTGATTTCAGACAGCTGACCCCTTATGTCTTCAGGCTGGCTTTGCAACAGTCAGGTGTGGACATTCTCGAACCGATGCTCTGTTTTGAGTTGCAGATACCCCAAGTAGCGAGTTCCAAAGCTATTACAGATTTGCAAAAACTGATGTCTGAGATTGAAGACATCAGTTGTAATAATGAGTGGTGTCATATTAAAGGGAAAGTTCCATTAAATACAAGTAAAGACTATGCCTCAGAAGTAAGTTCGTACACTAAGGGCTTAGGCATTTTTATGGTTAAGCCATGTGGGTATCAAATAACAAAAGACGGTTATTCTGATAATATCCGCATGAACGAAAAAGATAAACTTTTATTCATGTTCCAAAAATCAATGTCATTAAAATAATGGAGCGGTCAGGAAATTTCTATAAGGCAATACGGTTGGGATATATACTTATCTCCATTCTTATCGGATGTATGGCATATAATAGCCTCTATGAATGGCAGGAGATAGAAGCATTAGAACTTGGCAATAAAAAAATAGACGAGCTCCGAAAAGAAATAAACAATATCAATATTCAAATGATAAAATTTTCTCTATTGGGTGAAACAATACTGGAATGGAACGATAAAGATATCGAGCATTACCATGCACGGCGTATCTATGGATTTGTGGAAGATGACAATATTCGCTCCAAACGCTTATGCGAACGCCTTGGTATGCGCCGCGAAGGATGCTTCAAGGAATTTGTGACATTTATAAACAATCCTAACGGCACCCCGAAATATGAAGATACCCGTGTTTATTCCATTCTAAAAAAAGAATGGAATTCAATCAGTGCTAAATCAATTACGAATAATTAAGAACAAGAAAAGAATATGAACAAGCGATTCATTATCATTAATTTCGCCGCATTTGCCGTCATGCTGTTTCTGTCGACTGGATGCAAGCAGGACGGTAAGCAGGATGCGGTACCGAGTTATCGGGTCATAACAGTATCGTCCATGCCGGTGGAAATATCCGAATCTTATTCCGCCACTATCCGCGGGCGACAAGATGTGGATATCATGCCGCAAATATCCGGCCGCATCACGCGTCTATGCGTGAAGGAGGGTGAACGGGTGAAGACCGGTCAAGTATTGGCAGTAATCGACCAAGCTCCCTATCTGGCTGCATTGCGCACGGCATCGGCAAATGTCAGCGCGGCACAGGCAAAAGCGGAAACGGCACGAATCGAGCTGCAGGGCAAGCAGGCGTTGTTTGACGAGAAGGTCATATCCGACTACGAGCTTTCTCTCGCACGGAACCAACTGGCAGTGTCGCTTGCCGAACTCGAACAGGCAAAGGCACAAGAAGCGGATGCACGCAACAATCTCTCCTATACGGAAATCAAAAGTCCGAGTAACGGAGTGGTAGGCACATTACCCTATCGTATCGGTGCACTTGTCGGTCCCAATATGGCGCAGCCTTTCACGGTCGTGTCCGACAATGCGGAGATGTATGCCTATTTCTCCATTTCGGAGAATATGCTACGGCGATATTCGGCTCACTATGGCTCAATTGACAGCATGATAGCCGGAACGCCGGAAGTGCGCCTGCAACTCAACGACGGCAGCCTGTACAAGGTGAAAGGACGTATTGAAACCGTAAGCGGCGTGGTGGACCCGGTTACCGGAACGGTGCAGATCAAAGCCCTGTTCCCCAATCCCGACCGAGAACTGTTGAGCGGCAGCATCGGCAATGTCATCCTTCAAAACCCGAAAACGGAGGCCGTAACCATCCCCATGACCGCCACCGTGGAACTGCAAGACAAGATTATCGCTTACCGCCTGAAAAACGGACAGGCGGAAGCCGCCTATCTCACGGTGGACCGCCTGAACAACGGCAACCGGTTTATCGTAAAAGAAGGACTCTCGGTCGGTGACACCATTATCGCCGAAGGCGTGGGACTGGTGAAAGAAGGTATGAGCATAACCCCTAAAAACGAAGTGAAATGAACCTGCGATTTTTTATAGACCGCCCGGTGTTTTCGGGCGTTATCTCGGTGGTAATCGTACTGTTGGGTATGATTTCCATGTTTTCCCTGCCGGTGGAACAATACCCCGACATCGCACCTCCGACCATCAACGTATTTGCAACCTATCCGGGTGCAAACGCCGAAACCGTGCAAAAGGCAGTGATAACCCCTCTGGAAGAAGCCATCAACGGCGTGGAAGACATGACCTATATGACTTCCACGGTATCGAATACGGGGGATGCTTCCATCGACATCTATTTCAAACAGGGTGCCAACGCGGACATGGCAGCGGTAAACGTGCAGAACCGCGTGAACGGCGCACTGAGCCAGCTTCCGGCAGAAGCCACCAAAACCGGTGTCACCACCGAAAAACAGCAGAACGCCGAACTGATGACTTTCGTGCTCTATTCGCCCGATGACCGCTTCGACCAGACCTTCCTGAACAATTACGTGAAAATCAATGTCGAGCCGAGGCTGAAACGTATCAGCGGCGTGGGAAAGGTGCAGATGTTCGGTTCCAACTACAGCATGCGACTTTGGCTGAAACCCGACAAAATGGCGCAATACGGGCTTATCCCCGATGACATCTCTGCCGTACTCGCACGGCAGAACATCGAGGCTGCCACCGGCTCCTTCGGTGCCAATCATCCTACTGCCAATGAATACACGATGAAATATCGTGGGCGTTTGTCCGGTGCGGAAGAATTTGGTGAACTGGTTGTCAAGTCACTACCGGGCGGCAATGTGCTTCGGTTGAAAGAGGTTGCCGATGTGGAACTGGGCGATGAATCCTACAACTACTCCTCCGAGGTGAACGGACATCCGGCAGCCATGATGCTCATCAACCAGAAAGCCGGGTCCAATGCATCGAGCACCATCAAGGAGATTCACGAAGTGCTTGACGACCTCAGCCGGGACTTGCCCGAAGGGACGGAATTCGTGGTGCTTACCGATACCAACAAGTTTCTGTATGCCTCCATTCACTCGGTCCTCCGTACCTTGCTGGAAGCGATACTGCTGGTTATCGTAGTGGTGTATGTGTTCTTGCAGGATATCAAATCGACGCTTATCCCTACCATATCCATCTTCGTTTCCATCATCGGCACATTCGCCGTGATGTCCATGATAGGTTTTTCCATAAACCTGCTGACACTCTTTGCGCTTGTGCTTGCCATCGGAACGGTGGTCGATGATGCCATCGTAGTGGTGGAGGCGGTGCAGGCGAAGTTCGACGAAGGCTATCAGTCGGCGGTTCTCGCGGCCGATGATGCCATGAAGGGGGTATCTTCGGCAATACTTACCTCTACCATCATCTTTATGGCAGTGTTTTTCCCCGTTGCCATGATGGGTGGGACTTCGGGAGCTTTCTACACGCAATTCGGTATCACGATGGCTGTTGCCGTGGGTATCTCGGCAATCAATGCCTTCACACTCTCACCGGCACTTTGCGCACTGTTGCTGAAACCCTATATCGACGAGCACGGCAACACCAAGAACAATTTTGCAGCCCGTTTCCGAAAAGCGTTCAATGCTGTTTTTGACCGTCTGAGCCGACGCTATGTACGTGGGGTGATGTTCATTATCCACCGCCGGTGGCTGTTGTGGAGCATTATAGGCGTCTCTTTCGGGTTGCTGGTGCTACTGGTCACTGTCACAAAGACGGGACTTATTCCTGAAGAGGATACCGGGACGGTCATGGTGAGTATGAACACGAAGCCCGGCACGTCCATGGCTCAGACAAGTAAGGTGATGGAGCGTATCAACAGCCGTCTCGACAGCATCGGCGAGATTGAATACAGCGGTGCGGTTACCGGTTTCTCTTTCAGCGGTTCCGGTCCCTCGCAGGCGATGTATTTTGTGACACTAAAAGATTGGGATCTGCGTAAGGGAGATGGGCAGTCGGTCAATGACGTTATCGGAAAGATTTATGCCGTCACCTCGGACATTCCCGATGCCACAGTGTTCGCCATGTCGCCCCCGATGATTGCCGGATATGGCATGGGAAATGGCTTTGAACTCTATTTGCAGGACAAGGCGGGTGGAGACATCACCGCTTTTAAGGAAGAGGCGGACAAGTTTGTCGAAGCCTTGTCTCAGCGACCCGAAATCGGCGAAGTCTATTCCTCCTTTGCCACGGACTATCCGCAATACTGGGTGGATATTGATGCCGCGAAATGCGAACAGTCGGGTGTGTCGCCTGCAGACGTGCTTTCCACCTTGTCGGGCTATTATACCGGACAATATGTTTCCGACTTCAACCGGTTCTCCAAGCTCTACCACGTCACCATGCAGGCTCCGGCGGAATACCGTGTGAATGCAGAGTCCATTCATCATATCTATGTACGCACCTCTGATGGCGGCATGGCACCGTTGAGCCGGTTCGTGCGTCTGACCAAGACCAACGGTCCGTCAGACCTCACCCGCTTCAACCTGTTCAATGCCATCTCCATCAATGGGTCTCCGGCCCGGGGTTACAGTTCGGGGCAGGTGCTCGAAGCCATCAGTGAGACGGCACGCAAGGTTCTCCCGGCAAATTACACCTACGAGTTTGGCGGCATCTCGCGCGAGGAGAGCAAGACAACCAACAATGCCACGCTGATATTCCTGCTCTGTATGGTCCTGGTCTATATGATTCTGTGTGCCTTGTACGAAAGCGTGTTTATTCCCTTTGCGGTTCTGCTGGCAGTGCCTTGCGGGTTGATGGGCAGTTTCCTGTTCGCATGGCTCTTCGGTCTGGAGAACAACATCTACATGCAGACCGGTCTGATTATGATTATCGGCCTGCTTGCCAAGACCGCCATCCTGCTTACCGAATATGCAGGCAAGCGGCGGTCGGAAGGCATGACACTGGCACAAGCGGCATACAGTGCGGCAAAAGTCCGTCTGCGCCCCATCCTGATGACCGTGTTGTCTATGGTGTTCGGCCTTATCCCGCTGATGCTGGCTCACGGAGTGGGTGCCAACGGTAGCCGTTCGCTTGCCACAGGTGTAATCGGCGGAATGATTGTAGGTACATTGGCTCTGTTGTTCCTCGTGCCTTCATTGTTCATCGTCTTCCAATATATCCAAGAACGTATTAAGCATAATTAAATGAAAAAGACAGCAATATATATCATATTGTCAGGATGGATGCTTACCGGCTGTGGCACGTACAGCCGGTATCATCGCCCCGACCTCTCGATGGAGAATCTGTATAGCACCCTTCCGGCAGACGCCGATACCACCACTCTGGCCTCCCTGTCGTGGCGGGAAATGTTTACCGACCCTAAACTTCAGTCCTTGATTGAAACAGGACTTGACCGAAACACAGACCTCAATGTGGCACGGCTACGGGTGGAAGCGGCAGCCTCCGCCTTGCTGACAGCTAAACTCTCCTATCTACCCTCACTCGGACTGAATGCCGAAGGTAATGCCGGCAAGCACGATGGAGCAACGGCAAAGACATATAATGCAGGAGCGACAGCAAGCTGGGAACTGGACATCTTCGGCAACCTCACAGCTGCAAAACGTGGTGCCGCTGCCGCCTTGCAAGGAAGCCGTGATTACCGGCAAGCCGTACAGACTCAGCTTGTCGCCACTATTGCCGACAGTTACTATACCCTTGCCATGCTCGACGCGCAAATGGCAATAAGCCACCGCACCCTTGAAAACTGGCAGACTACCGTGCGCACTCTCGAAGCATTGAAAAAAGCCGGACAGTCAAACGAAGCCGGTGTATTGCAGGCAAAAGCGAACGTGATGCAGCTCGAATCGTCCCTATTATCCATCCGCAAGAGCATCTCCGAAACAGAAAACGCCTTGTTTGCAATACTTGCCATGCCGTCACACTCAATAGCACGAAGTAATCTGGTCGAAGCAGCTTTCCCCGATACCGTCTCTATCGGAGTCCCCTTGCAGTTACTTTCCAACCGTCCCGATGTGCGTCAGGCAGAAATGGAACTGGCGCAGGCGTTCTACACAACCAATGCGGCACGTGCCGCATTCTACCCCCATATCACCCTTTCGGGAACACTTGGATGGACCAATAACGGTGGCGGTATAATCACCAATCCCGGACAATGGTTGCTCAATGCCATCGGTTCCCTGACACAGCCCTTGTTCAATCGAGGCGCAAACATCGCCAACCTGAAGACTGCCCAAATCCGCCAGGAAGAAGCGAAGTTACTGTTCCAACACTCTTTGTTGAACGCAGGCAAAGAGGTAAACGATGCTTTGACCGCATGGCAGACTGCGAAATCGCAACTTGAAATCAATGCTCGGCAGGTGGAAACATTATGCGATGCCGTGCGGAAAACAGAATCACTGATGCGTCATTCCAATATTACCTATCTGGAAGTATTGACCGCCCAGCAATCTCTCCTTGAAGCGGAAGTGCAACAGCTGCAAACTCGTTTTGAACGCATACAAAGTGTAATCAAACTTTATCACGCGTTGGGAGGAGGACGATTTTAATTCGTAAGAGAATAGATGGAATTTGTACGTAAGGCAATAGCATTAAGTCACACTTTCATAATTCTAATAGTAGTAGCCATTGCATTTACTTGTCATAATGAATGGCAGGAAGTGGAAGCATTGGAGGTTGGCAACCGGCATATAGATGAATTCAGGAAGGAGGTAAACCGTATTCATATCCAACTGATAGAGTTTTCGCTATTAGGAGAAACTGCATTGGATTGGGACGAAACGGATTTGGAGAATTACCATGCCCAACGCATTGCATTGGACAGCACATTGTGCCTGTTCAATGAAACTCATGTAATTGGACGTATTGACAGTGTGCGCAGTCTTTTGGAAGATAAGGAACGGCAGATGTTTCAGATTGTTCGGTTAATAGACGAACAACAATCCATCAACAAGAAGATTGCCAGTCAAGTACCTCTCATTGTTCAGACAAGTATGCAGGAACAGCCCAAGAAACCGAAACGAAAAGGGTTCTTGGGCATATTCGGCAAAAAAGAGGAAACGAAGCCGCCGACAACAACAACTACGCTTCGTTCACCCAATAGAAGCATGGTCAGTGAACAGAAAGAGCAAAGCCGTCGATTGTCGGAACAAGCCGACAGTCTTGCCGCCCGCAATGCAGATCTTAACAGGCAGTTGAAGGGGCTAATCTGTCAAATAGAAAATAAGGTACAAGCCGACCTGCAAGGGCGGGAAGACGAAATAGTTGCCATGCGTGGAAAGTCATTTATGCAGGTAGGCGGTTTAATGGGATTCGTCCTTCTGCTGTTGTTAATTTCCTACATCATCATACACCGTGATGCAAAGAGTATCAAACAATACAAGCGCAAGACAACGGATTTGATAGGGCAACTGGAACAATCCGTACAACGGAACGAGGCACTGATAGCATCAAGGAAGAAAGCGGTACATACCATCACCCACGAACTGCGCACACCACTAACGGCAATAACAGGTTATACTGAGCTGTTACAGAAAGAGTGCAGCAAGGAGAACAATGTGAATTTTCTTCAAAGCATACAACAATCTTCCGACCGTATGCGGGATATGCTTAACACCCTGCTGGACTTCTTCCGCTTGGACAACGGCAAGGAGCAGCCCAAACTGTTGCCCTGCCGCATCTCCACAATCACGCATACCCTTGAAACGGAGTTCATGCCCGTCGCCATGAACAAGGGGCTTTCCTTGACCGTAAAGAACGGAAACGATGCGGTTGTACTGACCGACAAGGAGCGAATCATCCAAATTGGAAACAATCTGCTGTCAAATGCCATCAAGTTCACGGAGAAAGGCGGTGTGTCGCTGACTATCGATTATACCAACGGAGTGCTGACACTGATTTTCGAGGATACAGGCACAGGCATGACAGAAGATGAACAGCAACGTGTATTTGGGGCATTTGAACGCCTCTCAAACGCCGCCGCAAAAGACGGTTTCGGACTTGGACTTGCCATCGTGCATAACATAGTGGCGATGCTTGACGGCAAAATCCATTTGGAAAGCGAGAAAGGGAAAGGAAGTCGTTTCACAGTGGAAATACCCATGCAGAAAGCCGAAGAAATACCGGAAAAAGAGATACAGACTTATATCCACCGGGAGGAGAGAAACCTCAATGTTGTCGCCATTGACAATGATGAGGTATTACTTCTAATGCTGAAAGAGATGTATTCCCAAGAAGGAATACACTGCGACACTTGCACCGATG
>OIYR01001439.1_pt1 | contig 11902 bp, 8 predicted proteins | sample 1588221 | NCBI WGS metagenome assembly OIYR01 (sample SAMN03283292) | human gut metagenome | biome: human-associated habitat; material: feces | host: Homo sapiens | place: Peru | collected 2012 | reverse complement strand
TGTGCGAGTAGCGATGAGAATGTAATTCTGGCATCTGAGCTGCGAGCACGAGTAGCGATGAGAATCTAACTCGAATAACGATGAAAAATCATGGGATAGACATATTCACGATAAAATCAAAAGGAGATAACATGGAAAAAAGATTATTTACTTCAGAATCAGTAACAGAAGGACATCCTGACAAAATCTGCGACCAGATTTCAGATGCCGTACTTGACGCTCTCTACGAGCAGGATCCATACTCAAGAGTAGCATGCGAAACTCTTACTAACACAGGTTTTATTATGGTAATGGGTGAGGTTACAACTAAGGCTAACATAGATATTCCTTCTATCGTAAGAAAGACAGTTACAGATATCGGTTATGACAGCTCTGATAAGGGATTTGATGGTAATACTTGTGCTGTTATGGTTGCATTAGACAAGCAGTCAGCTGATATTGCTATGGGTGTTGATAAAGCTCTTGAAGCTAAAGATGGCGAGATTGATGATTCAGAAGGTGGTGCCGGCGATCAGGGTATGATGTTTGGTTACGCAACTAACGAAACTCCTGAATTCATGCCTTACTCTTCTGCACTTGCACAGAAGCTTTCTAAGCAGCTTACAAAGGTTCGTAAAGATGGCACTCTTTCTTACTTAAGACCAGACGGAAAGACACAGGTAACAGTTGAATATGATGAAAACAAAAAGCCAATAAGACTTGATGCTATCGTTGTTTCATCACAGCATGCTCCTGAAGTATCTCAGGAACAGATTCATGATGATATTAAGAAATATGTTATTGACGCAATCGTTGATCCAGCTATGATTGACGCTGACACTAAGATATACATTAATCCAACAGGACGTTTTGTAATTGGTGGACCTAACGGAGATTCAGGTCTTACAGGACGTAAGATTATCGTTGATACTTATGGTGGTGCTGCCAGACATGGTGGTGGTGCTTTCTCTGGTAAGGACTGCACTAAGGTTGACCGTTCTGCTGCATACGCTGCAAGATATGTTGCTAAGAATATTGTTGCTGCGGGACTTGCTGACAGATGTGAGATTCAGCTTTCATATGCAATCGGTGTTGCAAGACCAACATCTATCATGGTTGATACATTTGGCACAGGAAAGCTTGATGAAGAAAAAATCGTTGAAATCATCCGTGAGAACTTCGATTTAAGACCTAACGGAATCATTAAGATGCTTGACTTAAGAAGACCTATCTATAAGCAGACAGCTGCTTATGGTCACTTTGGACGTACAGATCTTAACCTCCCTTGGGAGAAGCTTGACAAGGCAGATGTACTTGCTAAGTATCTTGCTTAATTATTAGCAATTATATATAATGCTGAATTTAAATGGCGGTCAGATAACCAGTAAATCTTCTGGTTATCTGACCGCTACTTTTGTCATCCTTATATCGGAATTTGGTCAGCCTTTCTGCCGTCATCACTGGCGAAAACCCACTAAAAGCTTGAAATCACTCAATTTAGTATGTTTTTTATTTCATCTTTTGACATAATATCTTTTACAAAACCCACTAAATTAATAATACTTCACCCTTTAGTATGTCTTTTTCATGCTTCATCTTTACATTCAGCCGGTGAATCATTATAAATCCTTTAAAAAGACCTACACAATCTGGCTCGTGCCATTATTTAGTAGGTATCCTCAACAAATTTATTTACTTTTACGATGACAAAGACCTACTCAGATACTAACTAATGCCATCTGAGTAGGTCTTTATTAAATTATGATATTGAAATCAGCCACTTCTTCCGCTCCATGCGTACAAGGAATATCGCACCCCTGAAGCAAAGCTCTGCCGCCATCGCTATCCACACACCAACAAGTCCGTAACTTCCAACAAGAAGGAATGAAAGAACAACTCGAACAGCCCAGAGACTGAAGAAATTCATAAGGCTTGAAACAAGAGTATCTCCTGCTCCACGAAGCACACCGGTTACTACAATTGACGCACCATACAGTGGCTCTGCAAATGCTTCAATTCTAAGTATAGTTACACCAAGCTCTCTTACTACCGGGTCAGGTGTAAGAATTCCAATCATGAACGGTGCAAATATAAACATCAGAAGTCCGGTGAACGCCATGATTCCCATTCCGAAAGCAACTGAAATTCTCCCAAAAGACAACGCAAGCTTTCCTCTGCCTGCACCTATACTCTGGCCAACAAGTGCCGTTGCCGCTTCCTCAATTCCGTAAGCTGGCATATAGCACAGGCTTTCTGCAGTTATTGCAAATGAATTGGCAGCCACAGCCACAACTCCTAATGGTGCAACAATTCTTGTTATCGTAATCATAGCCCCGAACATAACTACATTTTCAAATGTAACAGGAAGAGATAAAACAAATGACTTCTTTATTGTCGAAAGACCTGCCTTCTCATCAGAATCTGTTCCGTAACCCTTAGAAAGCATAGGTGTTCTGAACATCAATACATAAAACATAATAATTGTGGTGACAATCTCTGCCGCCGTTGTTCCAAGTGCTGCACCCATAACTCCAAGACCAAAGCCAAAACCATGCCAGCTGAATATAAATATAAAATTGAATATAACATCAAGTAAACAATTCATGGAATTAAGAATTCCCGGTGTCCTCGTATTACCACAGCTCTGCAGCATTCTCGTACCAAGACGGTTAAAACCAAGTGCCGGCATAGACAATGATGTTATAAGAAAATACATTGTCGCATCCTTCTGTATCGACTCTTCTCCACCGAGCCATGCTGGAAGTCCCCAGCTTATCATGGCTCCGGCAGCACCAATAATAATTGATATAAGAAGAACAATTCCAAATGACTGTAAGAACACTCTTCTTGCCCTGTTAAACTTCTTTGCGCCGACAAGCTGTGCCACCTGAATTGAAAATCCAAGTGATGGTGCAGAAGCAAGGCTTCCAAGCAGCCATGTCGTTGTCGATACAAGACCTATTGAAGCCGAACAGCCTGCCCCCAGTCTTCCAACCATAGACGCATCAATATATTGCATTATAATTGATGACACCTGTGCCAGAATCGTAGGCAGACTCAGCATAATTACAAGTCTTATCTTCTGTTCAAATGTAATCTCTTTATTATCTCTTATATAGGAAAGTGTATCTTCCTTCATTTAGCATTACCCTTCTACAATATTTTTAGCATGCTCAAGAGCTGCATCAATATTGGCACTGAAATTATCTCTTCCAATCTCATCCGCAAAGCCAGCATGCTCCATAACTGACATAGGCTGTTCATTTACATGTGAAAGAATCATAACTGCGCCATGTCTTTTACATACTGCATGAATATTTCTTAAAGATCTGAGGGCAGTAACATCCATTGCTGGAACGCCTCTCATTCTTACAATAACTGCCTTAGAACCTGATACTGTCTGGATATCAAGAAACTTGTCCGCAGCTGCAAAGAACATTGGACCATTAATCTCATATACAAGTGTGTCCTTAGGAACCTGCTTAAGATTAATGCTGTCAGGATCATTATTCTCATCTATATTATCACCAATATATTTCCAGCTCTTAACCTCAGTAACATCAGCCATTCTCTTAAGGAAAAGAAGTGCTGTAAGCACAACACCAACTTCAATAGCAACAACAAGGTCAAATACAATAGTAAGTACTGCTGTTGTAAGAAGTACAAGAATATCACTCTTAGGTGAAGTCTTACAAAGAGAAATCATTTCTCTCCAGCCACTCATGTTATAAGCTACCATAAAAAGAATCGCTGCAATTGCCGGCATTGGAATCCATGCTGCATATGGCATAAGCACAACAAGGATAAGAAGAAGTGTTACGGAATGAACCATACCTGCAATTGGTGTACGTCCACCATTCTTAACATTAGCTGCTGTTCTCGCAATAGCACCTGTTGCTGGAATTCCACCGAATAAAGCTGATACAAGGTTACCTGCCCCCTGCGCAACGAGTTCCATATTAGGCTTATGTCTGCTTCCAATCATACCGTCGGAAACAACGCATGATAAAAGTGACTCAATACCTGCAAGTACCGCAATTGTAAATGCATCTGGCAAAAGATTCTTAACCATTGTTATATTAACATGTGGCATGCTGATACCCGGCAGCTTGCTTGAAATTGTATATAAATCTCCGATAGTCTTAGCCTGCATTCCAAGTTTAACCATAATTACAGAAACTATAACAGCAATTAAAGATGCTGGAATCTTCTCTAACTTTTTGAATCTAGGCCATATTATAAGAATTGCAAGTGAAACAGCACCTACAACAAGAGCCTGCCAGTTAAATGTGTTAATACATTTAAACACTGCATTTAACTTATCAAGAGTCTCTATAGTTGGTCCTGTATACGCAGAAGTATCAAGACCTAAGAAATCCTTAATCTGTCCTACAAGAATAGTAACTGCTATACCAAATGTAAATCCGGTTGTAATTGTATAAGGAATAAATCTGATTAGATTACCAAATTTAAGGAATCCCATGATAATAAGGATGATACCAGCCATAATTGTTGCAACAATAAGGCCATCCATTCCGTTCTGTGCCACAATTCCGGCAACAATAGTTGCAAATGCGGCTGTTGGTCCTGCAATCTGAACCCTGCTTCCGCCAAGGAACGAAATAACAAAACCGGCAAATATAGCTGTATAGATACCCTGCTCAGGACCTACTCCTGATGCAAGCGCAAGTGCGATAGATAATGGTAACGCGATGATTGCAACGATAATACCTGCAATAACATCATTAATAAACTGCTTCTTTGAATAGCCCTTCATCACGTCAAAAAGCTTTGGTATGAATTGATTCATTGTTTTCCCCTTAAGTGGTTTTACCACATTTCTCATATTTTTAATAGTGCAGGACATGCCTGCTGATATATGTAAATCCCGTTTTAATGCGGAAATAATAAGAATAAATAAGGCTGCACACCCATTAATAGCTGTGCAACCTTAGTCCTGTCAAACATTAAATATTAACTTAATAACGAATTACTCTGCTGTATCTGTTGTATCGTTAACTGCAACATTCTCACACACAAAATCAACTATCTTCTGATAAAGAACCTGATATCCAATCTCTGCATTCATAGTCTTTCCATAAGTATCAATGATATCATTATAGTTATCATAACCATAGTATGAAGCAAGCTCCTCACCTGTTGAATTAATATCATCTGCAGTAACAGTGATATTATTATCAGCAGCTATCATAGTTACAATCATCTTCTGTAAAAGATACTGCTTTGCATAATTATCTGCATACTCGTTAAATGCATCAAGTGAATCAAATTTATATGCACTCTTAAGATACTCCTCCTTAGAAGAGTATGATGAGCTATATGACTGATATTCTGCATCTACGTTACTGTTAAGAGTATTTAATAAATCTGTAAGTTCTTCGCTTGGATAATCTGAAACGTCAAGTCCATCAGACATCTGTTTATAAGCAGCTTCAAATATAGCACTTGAACGGCTTGATGAAGCCTGTGTCTCAAGGTAAGACCTTACATATGTTCTTAACTGCTCAACTGTTGTAACTGAACTATCCTCAATTCCTAATGAAGCAGCATTAGCTGCAACCCACTCATCTGTAAGTTCTGGAACAACTGATTCGTCAATTTCTTTAACAGTTACTGTGAATACTGCTGTCTTTCCAGCAAGGTCTGAATTGTAGTAGCTCTCTGGGAATACACATGTAATATCAGTCTCCTTACCAACTGTAAGTCCCACAAGGCCTTTATCAAGATCATCTATGAACTTTCCTGAACCAATTGTGTAAGTTACATCTGTAGCTGTTCCACCTGAGAATGCTGTTCCATCAATCTTACCACTGTAATCAAGCTTAATTACATCACCAGATTTAGTTGTACCTTCTGTTATAACATTAGTTGTAGCCTTTGATTCAAGCATGCTCTTGATATAGTCCTCAACATCTGAATCAAGAACAACATAATCTGACTCTTTAAGATCAACAGACATTCCCTTCCAATCTGAAAGATTAACAAATGTCTTATATACTCCTGCATTAGAAGTAATTGTTCCTGCATACTCTTCTGCATTTATCTCTGTGTTAACTGTAGAAGCTTTAGCTTCTTTCTTGTCTGTTTTACCACATGCTACTAATGATGCTGCAAGTGCACCTACAAGTAACACACTGAATAACTTCTTTTTCATATACTTCCTCATTTCTACATACATAAACATTCCTGCATAACAGCAAGCCTTATATTTATAGCACATTTATCAAAAAAATAAAAGTAATTTCACACTAATTTCACTTTTTTATACAGCGTTAAACTGTTATAATCTCAATGTGTTAAAAATTTTTGGAGGATGCCGGTTTATTCCGGTAATTATTCTATGAAGAAATTTAATAAAATAAAATGCTTTTCATATGCGTTTACTGTCATTCTGGCTATGAGCTTTGTGCTTGCCGCCTGTGAAAAGCCTGCGGTTACACTGACTACCCCGGAGTCTGTGAACGGTTTTAAGTTAAACACATTTGTGCAGATTGACTCATACACAAGTGTTTCTAAGAATACTCTTACGGAGGCTCTTAATCTGTGTGACTACTACGAAAACATTTTTTCAAGGACTAAGGAAGACAGCGAGTTATCAAAGGTTAATTCTAACCAGACAACAAGCATATCTAAGGAAATGTATGAATTAGTAAGTGCCGGACTTGAATATGCTGCTTTGAGTAATGGAGCATTTGACATAACAATAGGAAGCGTTTCCAGACTGTGGGATTTCACTGCGGAATCACCGAAAGTTCCTGACAGCGGACGTATTGCTGAAGCTTTGACACATGTCGATTACACCAGGGTCAGTGTGTCCGATAACGGTGACGGTACTTATTCAATCAGCAAGCCTGATGATGTCATCCTTGACCTCGGAGCTGTTGCTAAAGGCTATATTGCCGACAAAATCAAAGATTTTCTTGAAGAAAATGGTGTAAAACGTGCTATAATCAATCTTGGTGGCAATGTTTTATGTATAGGTAAGAAAACTAACACGGATAACTTTGGAATCGGCGTAAGGAAGCCATTTTCAGCCAATAATGAAGTGCTGGTTGCTCTTTCTGTTGATGATTCCTCTGTTGTATCATCTGGCAACTATGAGCGGTATTTCTATGCTGATGACGGCACATTTTACCATCATATACTTAACCCGGCTACAGGCTATTCTTATGACAATGACCTGTCCGATGTTACTATTCTATCAAAGGATTCGCTCACCGGAGACTGCTTGAGCACAACCTGCTTCTGTCTTGGTCTTGATGATGGCATGAAGCTTATTGAAGGCCTTGATGATATTGAAGCTATATTTGTGACTAACGAAGGGGAAATTCACTATTCTAGTGGAGCGAAAACCTATGTAAAGAGCTGAGTTACCTTACGGTACAAGGCTTAACTTAATATCAAAAATGAAATGGAGAACATACAATGATAAGACTCATATTAATCGTCATATTTGCAATAATAATATTCCTTGCCAGCCTTATAATGCTTCCTGTATTCTGGCTTATTGGCAAGTTCAATCAGGATGCTAAGGATCGCGGAAGTCTCCGCTTTGTTCAGGGTGTTTTTAAGGTTGTTCTTTTTCTGTCTGGTGTTACAACAACCGTAAAAGGACTTGAAAATCTCCCTAAAGACGGAGAAGCCGTACTTTTTGTAGGTAATCACCATGGTTTCTTCGACACAATTATTTCTTACACATACATGAAGCCCAGAACTGGCTTTGTTGCCAAGAAAGAGATTGAAAAAGTCCCTCTTCTCAATATATGGATGAGATATCTTTACTGCCTCTTCCTTGACAGAAAGAATATGAAAGAAGGGTTAAAGACAATCCTTACCGGTATTGATTACCTTAAAGCTGGAACTTCAATTGTTATATTCCCTGAAGGAACAAGAAATAAAAGCAATGACGGTGTTCTTCCTTTCCATGCAGGAAGCTTTAAGCTTGCTGAAAAATCAGGCAGCTGTATTATTCCTATGGTTCAGAACAATACAGCTGCTGTATTAGAAGACCACCTCCCATTCTTTAAAAAGACTCACACTGTCCTTGAATTTGGCAAACCAATCGATGTTGCCAGCATGGACCGCGAGCAGAAAAAAACTCTTGCCAAGGATGTACAGGATCTTATTGAGAAGATGTATGAGGAAAACAAGGCGCTTGTGTAGATTTGTGTGAGAGGGGACGGTCATGAGGCGGAAGTATATGCCAGCTTCGGACGCGCTCCCGCTCGGGCGAATGCGTAGCGGGTACTAAGCGCACTTTCTCACTTCGTGAGAGGCGTTTGCTAAGTACTGACGCATTCTTACGGTCCGAAGCTGTCACATACTTCCGCCTCATGACCTTACACTTCACACAAACCTACAGTTCGCTTTGGTTTCCCAACGGGAAACCTTGCTTGTTGATGGCTGTGCCGCAACGGTTTTTGCCGTTGCGGTACAGCCACCTTTTTTCATGCTGTCTTTTTGCTTACTTATTGGCAAAAGCCTACTAACTCCCCTTATTCAATCTGTTTCGTATGTCAATAAATCACTATTTTTTATTATATCAACTTCAATAACCTACTAACTTGCTAGATAAATTAAATTTAGTAGGTATTTTCCAAGCACTCAGGCTCAAATTTCATCTTAATCAGCCATCAATTTCACAAAACGACCTACTAATTTGAACACAATCAGATATATTAGTAGGCTTTCATCCCTAATCCACTGATATATCCAACCACAATAAACCCACTAAATCATATAAAATCAATCATTTCGTCCGTATTTCCTATTGCCAGTGCAAAGTCTCACTAAACATAGACAGCGCCATTACTGGCAAAGCCGGTAATAAGCGTTTTTCTACCGGGAAGATGGGCGTGGATGTGCATATATGCCGGTTTTGGACCGTAAGAATGCGTCGGTACTTGGCAAACGCACCTCACATCGTGAGGAAGTGCGCTTAGTACCCGCTACGCATTCGTCCGAGTGAAAACGCGTCCAAAAGCGGCATATATACACATCCACGCCAACTTTCATGGCAGAAAAAAAGACCACACCAGCAATCCGCTGATGCAGCCTAATCTTCTTACTTATTCTTCTTAAAAAGTCCCTTCTTTTTCTTTTCAGGAACTACAATCTTTCCGCCTCTTACAGACTTGATACCTACAATATAGATACCACTTACTTCTGCCTTGACTTCTGCCTTAATTGGAATCTGGTCAAATACCTTAGGATCACACATAAGTGACATAACTCTTGGTCCAATCTTTGCCTTAACGATTGGCATCTTACGACCTCTGAAAGCCTTAGGTGTCTGATCTAAGACCATCTTAGGAAGTCCGGCATCTTTCATCTTCATCATTTTCTTATCAATGACAAGCATCGACATAACCTGCTTTGCAGCCTCTAACTGTGCGTTATTAGCTTCCTGCTTCTTCTGAAGCTTTCTACCCACAATAGTAAGGGCTACAAGTGCTGCTATAAGTACAGCAATAACTATCAATAAAACAATACTCCAAACTGGCATATTTACTACTCCTTCGTTAACTTTTCATATACTAGTCAATTATATCAAAACAATCTGTAATTGCAAGTGTTTTGTGTTGGACTCTGGGGCAGATTGTGTGGGTATATGTCATTTCCAGACGCGTTCCCGCTCGTGAAAGTGCGTAGCGGACACTAAGTTCACTGCCTCACTTCGTGAGGTGCGTTCACTAAGTGCCGACGCACTTCCAACGGTCTGAAAATGACATATACCCACACAATCCGCCCACCACCCCACAAACACTTGCTCGGTTCCTATGGAACCATCGCGCCCTCTACGAAGAACACACTTATGCCTCCCAGACGCCCCGCCTCCGCCAAAGGCGGACAGGGGAAGTGACAGTGTGAGGGGCAGGGTGTGCATATGCTGTAGCGTAAGACCGTTGGAAAGGCGTCGGCACTTGGCAAACGCACCTCACGAAGTGAGGCAGTGCGCCTAGTACCGCTACGCCTTTCCACGAGCGGGAGCGTGTCTTACGATACAACATATACACACTCTGCCCCGTCCGTCTGCCACTCCACCCTAGTCTGTCAGCTTATGAAGAAGTGACATCTTCATATCATAATATGCCGGGCTCATGTCAAGATAGTGGTTATGTGGATTCTCAAATCTCTGCTCCTCTTCCCATATATTATCAGTGAGCTGATCCTGAACATACTTCTTAATCTCATCAATAGATACTCTGTCCATTACACGCTTACCGTTCTTTACAACAAGCTGCTGTAACTCTACTGCTGTACAGTTTTCAAAGTATCTGTTCTTCCAAGGCTTTACAGGGTCTACATAGCGGTAAGGCTGTGAAAGATCTACAATCTCGTCAGCACCTGCTATAAGGTCTGCTATTGCCTTCTTATTCTCATCATATATTCTGTAAACCTTCTTAAGACCTGGGTTCGTTATCTTCTCAACATTCTCAGAAATCTTAATTCTTGGCTGGAATACTCCATTCTCCTCTACTGCTGCAATCTTGTATACAGCTCCAAATACAGGATCAGACTTTGCTGTTATAAGTCTCTCACCTACACCAAAGCTGTCAATACAGCCGCCCTGCTCTAAGATTGACATAATAGTCCATTCATCAAGACTGTTGGAAACAACAATCTTGCAGTCAGTAAGACCTGCATCATCAAGCATTTTTCTTACCTTCTTAGATAGGTATGCAAGGTCACCACTGTCAAGACGGATACCCTTAAGACGCTTACCCATTGGCTCAAGCACTTCCTTGGCACATCTGATGGCATTAGGAATACCTGATTTAACAACATCATAAGTATCTACAAGAAGCACAGTTGCATCCGGGTAATTCTCTGCATAATGCTTAAATGCTTCAAATTCATCACGATAGAACATTACCCAGCTGTGTGCCATTGTTCCACTGATTGGAATATTAAACATCTGACCGGCAAGGACAGTAGCTGTTCCAACTGCACCACCGATGTATGCTGCTCTTGCACCATATACTGCTGCATCCATGTTATGTGCACGTCTTGCACCAAAATCTGATACAGCACGTCCCTTAGCTGAACGCACGATTCTTCTTGTCTTAGTTGCAATAAGAGACTGGTGGTTAACCTGAAGAAGAATTGCAGTTTCAACAAGCTGTGCATCAAGTAATGGTGCAACAACAGTAATTACAGGTTCATTAGGGTACATAATAGTTCCTTCTGGGAATGAATATATATCTCCTTTGAACTTAAAGTTGGCAAGGTATGCAAGGAATTCTTCCCCAAAAAGCCCCTGTCCTCTTAAATATTCAATATCATCCTCTGAAAAGCTTAAGTTCTTAATATACTCTATAAACTGCTGCAAGCCTGCTGTAATTGAAAAACTTGCTCCATCAGGATTTTTTCTAAAGAACATATCACAGTATACCACTGAATCAGCATATCCGTTTTCATAATATCCATTAGACATTGTTAGTTCGTAGAAATCCACTAACATACTTAAATTTCTTTCGTTTTTTAAATCCATACTCTTCATCCTTTTTCCTTATATAAAAGGGAATTCACCTCCATCAGCAGATAATATGGCTAACTTTTATTTATATTAACATATTATTATTATTTACATAACTAGTCAATGTCTGAGTAAATTTATTTTTCTAACATTTTAGTAAACTTTGCTATATATCCAATATTCATCACATTCATTTTTAAATATAAATTCACTTGCTTTTACTTTTCCATTTTTCTTATGATTATATAATACTTGTCCATCATTTCCATAGTTCTCATTATCCATATTAGGGTCCATTATTTTAAAATAATTCTCCCCATCAATTTCTTCTACGCCATATATAACTATATAATGACCTTCTTTTGTAAAGTGACCTGGTTTCATTATGGCAATAGCCATGTGCTTTCCATCACTTAGCAATTC
>OIYR01001438.1_pt1 | contig 11905 bp, 7 predicted proteins | sample 1588221 | NCBI WGS metagenome assembly OIYR01 (sample SAMN03283292) | human gut metagenome | biome: human-associated habitat; material: feces | host: Homo sapiens | place: Peru | collected 2012 | reverse complement strand
CGTGTTCCACTGCATCATCTTCCCTACCATGCTGAAGGCTCACGGCGACTATATCCTGCCGGATAACGTACCAGCCAATGAGTTCCTGAATCTTGAGGATGATAAGATTTCTACCTCTCGCAACTGGGCAGTATGGTTGCACGAGTATCTCGTAGATTTGCCAGGCAAGCAGGATGTCTTGCGCTATGTATTGACAGCCAACGCTCCAGAGACCAAGGATAACAACTTTACCTGGAAGGATTTCCAGGAGCGCAACAACTCTGAGTTGGTTGCCGTTTATGGTAACTTCGTAAACCGTGCTCTCCAGCTCACCAAGAAGTACTGGGGCGGCGTGGTTCCTGCCTGCGGCGAATTGCAGGAGGTTGACCAGAAGGCTATCGCTGAGTTCAAGGATGTGAAGGAGAAGGTTGAGCAGTATCTCGACGTATTCAAGTTCCGTGAGGCTCAGAAGGAGGCTATGAATCTGGCACGCATCGGTAACAAGTACATTACAGAGTGCGAGCCTTGGAAGGTTTGGAAGACCGATCCTAAGCGTGTGGAGACCATCTTGAACATCTCCCTCCAGCTGGTTGCCAACCTTGCCATCGCCTTTGAGCCATTCCTGCCATTCTCATCAGAGAAGCTCCGCAAGATGATCAATATGCCAACCTTCGAGTGGACTCAGCTTGGCAGTACAGACCTCCTCAAGCCTGGCACACAGCTTGGTGAGCCAGAATTGCTCTTCGAAAAGATTGAGGATGAGGTGATTGAGAAGCAGCTCCAGAAGCTCGCTGACACCAAGAAGGCTAACGAGGAAGCTTCTTACAAGGCTGCCCCTATCAAGCCAGAGGTTAGCTTCGATGATTTCGAAAAGCTCGACATCCGCGTAGGTCACATCCTGAACTGCGAGAAGGTGAAGAAGTCTAAGAAGCTCCTGAAGTTCACCATTGATGATGGTTCAGGCGTAGAGCGTACTATCTGTTCAGGTATCGCAGCATACTATGAGCCAGAGCAGCTGATCGGCAAGGATGTGCTCTTCGTTGCCAACTTTGCTCCTCGCAAGATGATGGGTATTGAGAGTCAGGGTATGATTCTCTCTGCCGTTAACTTCGATGGCTCACTCAATGTTACCTCTCTCTTGGGTCAGGTAAAGCCAGGAAGCCAGGTAGGATAATCGTTTCGAAAAAAGCTCTATATCTTCAATACTGAGGATATAGAGCTTTTTCTTTTCAGCTAAAGGAGTAAAAGTGGTATAATCAACTAAAGCCCAAATCGATAGCCTACCGTAAAGGTGAATACCTTGTTCTTGGAATCTCCGCCATCTACCTTATTCACCTTGGTCAAGCCGATATGATAGCGGGCATCCAGAATCACATTCATATACTCATACGATAAACCCACAGGAATAGATACATTCACCTTCTTGGCTGCGTATGTGCTTTCCACATCCCGGCTATCCTTGTAAAGAGTTGAACCCGTCTTACTATCCTTCTCCAAATCTGTTTCTTCCGATAGCATCTTGCCATCTCCACACAAGAACCCCACCTGTGCACCAGCCATAATGGCAAACTGAGGAGCCACGTATGCCTTCAGCATCAAAGGCACCTGAACATAGTCAAGATTCAGGCGATGATCCTTCACACCCGTATATTTCTTGATTCCATTATTACCAGCATCCCCCTGTACAGCCATCTCATAATCACCCCAGCGGGCACCCTGACGGGCATAATAAGCACCCAGAGAAACACCCAGGTAGTCTGTGGCACGATACTCCACATCGAGTCCACCCGAGAATCCCGCCTGACTCTTGGATTTCACCTCCCTGTTGTTTTCCGTCGCCAGATAGATGGAATTATCACTCAGATTGGCAATAGCCACACCTACTCGGGGTATCACCGAGAATTTACCTACAGGATTCTCCCCACCTTGCGCCATTGCCCCCATAGCAGAAAGCAACAGCATCATCACGATAGCAATATTCTTTTTCATCTTATTCATTTTTTGAATTACACCTTATTATATATAGAGAGATAAATTCAATTCTATATATAGATAAACTCAAAAACACGAAGAATATTGCATCCATACTGAATAAGGATTCTATAAAATCAAGCTAATCGCATTAAAAAACAGAAGCAAAAGCTATACAAAACTACCATTCTGTGACTTTTTCCATCATTTATCCTCAAAAAATAAACAAAAGATAGTAGATTATAGAAAAATTTGTGTAATTTTGCAAACGAAAACAAATGAAGGTTATCAGATTCAAAAACTGCATTTTTATAATAATGTATTTTTATACAACATAGAATATAATAGTATTAATTTAATTACAAGAGAGAGATTCTTATGGAAAAAAGACTCATGGTGTTTCTCGCCGGACTGTTTCTCAGTATAGGAATGGCCCTGGCACAAACTCAAGTTACCGGTACTGTTACCGCAGCCGAAGATGGCGCTCCTATCATTGGTGCATCTATCAAGGTGGTTGGTACAAAAACGGGTACTGTTACCGACATAAACGGTAATTTCAAGATGGATGTTCCTGCCAATGCAAAGTTGGAAGTGTCCTACATTGGTATGACCACTAAAACCATAAAGGCAGGTAAAAACTTAAACATTGTTTTGGGTGCCGACGAGCGTTCATTGGAAGAAATCGTGATCAGTGTGCCTTATGGTACACGTAAAAAAGCTTCCTTTACAGGTTCTGCAGGTATTGTTGGTGGAGAGAAGATTTCCTCTTCACAGGTTAGTAGTGTATCCAAGGCTTTGCAGGGTACCGTGGCTGGTCTTCAGTCATTCTCTACCAGCGGTCAGCCGGGTGAGGATGCCAGTGTCTATATCCGTGGTGTAGGATCCGTAAATGCCTCAACTACTCCACTTTACGTGGTAGATGGTATTCCATACGATGGTAAGTTGGCAAACATCAATAGCCAGGACATCGCTTCTGTCACCGTTTTGAAGGATGCTGCCGCAGCATCTCTTTATGGTTCTCGTGCTGCCAATGGTGTCATCATGATTACCACCAAGCAGGGACAGGCAGGCGCTGCTCCTTCTATCGAATTGACTGCCAAGTATGGTTTCTCTAGTCGCGCCGTAGCAGATTACGACCAGCTGAGCACCGACGACTACTTCAAGCTGCAGTGGGAAGGTATGCGCAACAGATACATTAACAATGGCAAGACCGAGGCAGAAGCAGCAACTTTGGCTTCAGCAAACACAGTAAAGGCATTGGGTATCAACCCTTATGGTACAGCTTATCCTCAGCCTATCGACCAGAATGGTAATCTGGTAGCCGGCGCTCACACCCTTTGGGATGACAGCTGGGAGGATGCCATGACCCAGAATGCTCACTATACCGACTTGAGCGCTCGCGTTTCCGGTGGTAGCAAGACCTCTAAATATTACATCTCTTTGGGCTACCTGGATGATCAGGGTGCTTATATCTGCTCTGGATTCAAGCGTTACAATGTACGTACCAACCTGACCTCCGATCTGAAGTCTTGGTTGCAGGTGGGTATGAACCTCTCTGCCTCTCACTCTATCCAGAGTTATCCTAAGCAGAATGATACTCGTACCGACAACGTGGTTTTGTTTGCCCGTCAGTTGCCTTCGTTCTATCCTGTTTATGAGCGTGATCCAGAGACCGGTGCTTATCTCTACGATAACAACGGCAACAAGATTTACGACTATGGTAACTACCGTTCAGGATCATACGCAGGTATGAACCTCGCCCAGTCTATGCTTTACGACAAGCACGACCGTAAGCGTGATGCAGTTACAGCACAAGGTTTCGTTTTGGTGAAGCCGATGGAAGGATTGACTTACAAGATGACGATGAACCTCGACTACAACAGTCTGTTCACTCACGATTATACCAACCCTACCTACGGCAAGCGTCCTATCGGTTCTTCAGCTAAGGGCAATACCCGTACTACAGGTTTCACCATCAACAACGTGGTCAACTATCAGCATACCTTTGCTGAGAAGCACGACATCACCCTGATGGCAGGTCAGGAGTACTACGAGTACAACACCTCTAACTTCAGCGGTGAGCGTTCTAATGTGATTGCCGACGGTTACTATGAACCAGACGTAGCTTCTACACTGGTAGATTTCGGTGGTAATGCCGACCAGTATAAGCTGTTGAGTTTCTTCGGTAATGCCGAGTACTCTTATATGAAGAAGTACTATGCATCCATATCTTTGCGTTCTGATGGTTCATCTCGCTTCCATCCAGATCACCGCTGGGGTACATTCTGGTCATTCGGTGGTTCTTGGCGCATCATCAACGAGAAGTTCATGGAGCCTGCTACCAAGTGGTTGAACAACCTGACTCTCCGTGCCAGCTATGGTGCCCAGGGTAACGACAATGTAGGCTACTATGCTTACCAGGCACTCTACAGCATCGGTAAGTTTGATGGAGAAGCTACCTTGCATGCATCTCGTCTGGCTACTCCTAACCTGACTTGGGAGACCAACCTGAACACCAACATCGGTGTAGATTTCAGTATGTTCGGCGATCGCCTCACCGGTACTATCGAATACTTCGAGCGTGCTTCCAAGGACTTGCTCTTCAGCCGCAGCCTGGTACCATCATCAGGTTTCTCAAGCATCGACGACAACATCGGTAAGCTGAAGAACTATGGTTGGGAATTCACCCTCAGCGGCACTCCGATCCATACCAAGGACTGGATGTGGAAACTCTCAGTGAATGCTACCACTTACAAGAACGAGATTGTGCAGCTTCCTACAGAAGTGATGTGGAGCGGCAGCAAGAAATGGGTGAAGGGCGGTTCGCTCTACGACTACTATCTCTATGAGTGGGCAGGCGTAAACCCTGACAATGGTAACCCACAGTGGTACTACTATGATAATGGCGAGAAGAAGGTGACAGAAGATTACAGCAGTCTGACATCTGACGACAAGGTGAAGTCTGGCTCTTCTCTTCCTGATGTAACCGGTGGATTCTCTACTGACATCAGCTGGAAGGGACTCACACTCTCAGCCCTGTTCTCATACGCTATCGGCGGCAAGCTCTATAATAAAGACTATACCAACCTGATGGGTGTTGGCGGCTTGAACGGTAGTTCCAAGAGTGCCGAATTAATCAACCGCTGGACTCCAGAGAACAGAAATACCAACGTTCCGAAGATTGTAGATCAGCAGACCAGCTACTTCACCTCATCATCTACCAGATGGTTGGTTGACCGTAGTTATCTCCGCCTGAAGACCGTGACATTGAACTATTCATTGCCACACAGTCTCTTGCAGCCACTGACATTGAAAGAGGTCAATGTTTTCATTCAGGCAGAGAACCTGTTGACATTCAGCCATCAGCAGGGATTGGATCCAGAACAGCCATTGAACGGTACTGTATCTTACCGCTATCCTGCCATGAAGACCATCTCATTCGGTATCAATGTAAAACTCTAAAATAGAAGTATCAAGATGAATAAATATATAACAAGAATGGGTGTGAGCCTCGCCTTGATGGCAACCACATTGTCTTCATGCGACCTGGATACCACCCCTACCACATCACTCGACTCTGATGCGGCTTTCAAGACCACCACATACGCAGAGAATGTATTGAGAGGTGCCTGGAGTTATGCCTTCAATGAAGGACAGACTTATCAGTCTATTGGCATATTCTCTGTTCTCCTGAGCGATGACTTCATGGGCTCAGACTGTGTTAAGGCTAAGAGCTATGGTTACAGTCAATGCTACAATCTGACCGTAGGCTACGGTCGTGGCCAGCACAACTCCGTACTCTGGGATATATGCTACGATGCCATCAACAACTGCAACAACATCATAGCCAACATCGATAAGGCTTCAGGTAGCGATACCGACAAGAGCCGTATCAAGGGGCAGGCATACGCCACCAGAGGATATATGTATATGATGCTGGCATCACACTTCGCCTTCTCTGTAGAAAAAGATCCTAATGCAGTCTGTGTTCCAATCTACACAGAGCCTACAGACATGAACCAGGCATTGACCGGTAATCCTGCTGCCAGCGTCAAGGAGGTATATGACCAGGCATTGGCAGACTTGAAGAAATCGGTAGAATTGATTCCGGAGAAGTATAATCGCGGTGTGAACACTACAGATTATTACAAGATCAACCATACCGTAGCCATGGGTATTCTTGCCAGAACAGCCCTTTATGCACGTGATTGGCAAACAGCTTACGATTATGCCAGCAAGGTATTGGAAAAGAACCCTTATCTGATGACTGAGGCTGAATACAAGAGCGGCTTCAACAACTGCAACAACGGCGAGTGGCTCTGGGGATATTCTGCAACACAGGATGACAGCGATGGTGCCTACACCATGAACTTCAAGGACAAGTCTCTGGATGGTTATGGAAGTCTCTGCGTAGATCCATATTTCGTAGAAAACTATCATGATAACGACTATCGCAAGGATCTGTTCCAAGATTGGGGCTACACCGCACAGGGTGGTAAGGTAGTTCGCCTGCTGAACTCAAAGTTCGCCTTCCAGGATATTGACAATGGAATTACCGATATGGATCTGATGCGTACTTCAGAGATGTATCTCATCAAGGCAGAGGCAGCTTATTATCTCCACCATACCGACGAGGCAAAATCTGTACTCCACACCTTGCAGCAGGCTCGTATGAAAGAGGGTAAGACTGCTCCTGAGATTACTGCAACCGGTGAGGATCTGCTGAAGGCTATCTGGTTGGAGCGCCGCCTGGAACTCTGGGGTGAAGGTTTCGCCATCACTGACATCATCCGCAACCAGCAGTCTATCGAACGTAAGGAGTTTGAGGGTCCTGTCATCATCAAGGAAGAAGATGAGGAAGGAAACATCACTACCGAAGAAGCTACAGGTACCGGCCACGATGTGCTCAAGTTCAACGATGGTACAGACTTCTGTCCTAACAGCAAGTACTACCTCTACCGTATTCCGCTGAACGAGGAGCTTCAGAACCAGAATCTCTACAAGAATCATGAGAAGTTAGACTTCTATAGATAATACGTTTTAATAAATGAATCTCGTAAAGCCCTATATTCCTGCTCGGATATAGGGCTTTTTTATGTGAGATGCAGTGTGCACCAAACTTGTTAATTATAAGTAATAAAAACAAAAAAACTGTTGTTTTTGTTACTTATACGAAACAAAAAGAGTATCTTTGCGGAAAGTTTTACTCGTATGAAACAAAAAATATTAGAAAGACTAGGGTATTCCTGTCGTATCGAACGCATGTTTGGACGTGGAATGATGATTGCGTTGACGGGCCAGAGGCGTGTCGGCAAGAGTTGTGTGATGCGGCGAATTTATAATCACATCGCTGAGAATGAAGAAAATCACGTTATCTATATAGATAAGGAGAAAACCTCATTTGATATGATAGCCAACTATCAGGATCTGGAGGCTTATGTAGCAGCCAACATCGTTGAGGGTAAGGAAAACTATCTGTTTATTGATGAGGTGCAGGAGATTTCTGATTTCGAGAAAGCACTCCTCAGTATCCAATCGGATGATACCTGCCAGATTATGATTACTGGCAGCAATGCCAAGATGCTGTCGGGCGAACTGGCAACTCGCCTGAGAGGCAGATATATTGCTTATCGCATTAGAGGACTCTGCTATGAAGAGTTTCTGACGTTCCATGAACTGAAGGATGATGATGCTTCCTTGAACCTATATCTGCAGTATGGCGGGCTCCCTCAGTTGCGCAGTTTAGGATTGGAAAATACGGATTTGGTAGAAGATTATCTTGACAATGTGTATAATACGATAGTACTTCGTGATATCATAGAGCGAGAAAACATCAGAAACATACCATTGTTGCGAACGCTGCTGAAGTTTGTGAGCGATAATATCGGTAAACAATTCTCTGCAACGAGTATTGTAAAATTTCTGAAGAGCCAGAACACCGAAACGTCTGCCAAGATGATTCTCACGTATTTGGAGTATTTAAGCAATGCTTTTATTATCGATCGAGTTAACAGATACGACATTCATGGCAAGCGACTTTTCGAGTTAGGCGACAAGTTCTATTTCGAAGACCTGGGAATCAGGAATCATATTATAGGTGGCAACAGGCGTTTTGATATCGAAAAGGTGATGGAAAACGCTGTATATATCCATTTGTGCAGGATGGGGTATAAAGTATATGTTGGTCAGATGTATAAGGCTGAGATTGATTTTGTTGCCGAGAAAGCGGATAGTGTAGCGTATGTGCAAGTTACCTATCTGCTGGCTTCTGAGGAAACGGTAGAGCGTGAATTCGGCAATTTGAAATTGATAAAAGACAGTCATCCCAAATACGTGATTTCTATGGATAGGCTTTACAGTCAAACCAATATTGATGGCATTAAGCACATTCATCTGCGAGATTTTCTGAAAATGACAACTTTGGTTTGATGCCAGGTAGATTACGAATATCACCATATAATCAAGGGTCTATACGCCACCTGTTCATCGTGGCATATAGACCCTTGTCGTTTTCCCGCGACAGCCCAAAAACAGTCCAAACGTTGGGCACTCTATGCCCATGGTGTGGGCAACCAGTGCCCAGCACATGTTCTCTCGATGCCCAGTACATGGTCTCTAAGTGCCCATGTAACGGGCATCAAGAGACCATGTACAGGTCGAAATAGTTCATCATTTCTCGCGCTGTGCGAATCGGCAAGCCTCGATGAGTTTCTGCTTCAGCTTGCCACGGCCAGCCATCACAAATTTATTTTGCTTCAACACGCTGCTAGGCCAGCCATCCTCGAAGCAGGTCACACTGAGATACTCCGAGGTCTGGGCATCTTGGTCAGCTGCCTTGTCTATCTCCTTCTTAAACTCGTCGTCCAAGTCCTTGATGTTGCCATCATGATCCTTGCCGTCCTCGGTCTTCTTGCCCTTCAGTCCTTCCGTGATGGTACCCATCAGTCCGTCCATCACCTCCTTCACGGTCTCCTTTGGTATCACGCTGACCACCTCGCAGGAGATTGTGTAGTTGCCATTCTTCTCGAGGCTGGCATTGATATAAGTGTCGTTGGCGTAGCTATCCTTGGTGGCATCCTCGTGCTCGTGATGCTCGCCCACGGCATATTGGCTTCCGTGGTAGGCGAAGAGCAGTTTCAGCTCCTCCAGGTAGCCCTCCACCACCTCGTCGGTGTTAGCCTGGGTGGCTGTCTTCATGAAGTCAAGACCTGTCGCCTTCTTCATTTCCTGCATGATGGGCATGGCGGCGATGTCCTTCATGCTCGCCTTGAAGAGAGCCTTTGCCTGCTTCTTGATTTGCGAGAGATTGGTAATCTTGGTGATGCTACCGTATTCATCGGTCTCAAAGTTGACGGTGGTGCCTATCACGCTCTTGGCGGTGCGCTCCGCTACCATGGCCATCATCTTGTCCCGGAAGTTGTCGCCCACCGAATCGGCCTTTACGTCCAGGAAGGTGTAGCTCATCTTATAGCCCTTGCTGGTAGAATCGTTTACCACGAGGCGCACCTGGGTGGATACGCCGAGCGTCTTCACCGTGTCCTTGCCGTTCACCTTCCACTCATTCTCATATATCCAGTATTCGCAGGTGTCGCCCTTGCAGAAGTAGGCCACCACATTCACCACCGAGTCTTCGCCAGCTGTGTCCACTTCCAACGTGTCGGAGTTGTTCGATAGCCATTGACTATCAGCGATTTTCTTGTCAATCGATACCGTGTCCTCTACCTTAGGCGACATTTCTCCGCCCTTCACGATGCCGTGGTTGGCGAGCAGTCCGCAAGCTATTATGCAGCTCATCACTATCAACGAGATTTTCTTCATAGGTTCATTTTTTATGTTGTTTGTTCTTCAAGTTTTTATTTCTCGCTGCAAATTTACGATTTTTTTTATAAAAAAACATATATTACTTAAAATATATGTTTTAATATTTACTTAACTATACAAGTATATCCTTCTTTTTTAAGAGCATTTAATATATCTTTTTTAGTTGTAACTTCTTCTTTGAAATTTTTATTTAACTCAGTATAGTAATCATCAATTATCTTAAGAGTAACGCTATATTTATCTTTTGCTTCTTTAGTAATTATTTTAAAATTTTTATATTCTTCTTCATATGTTTTTTGTAGTACATATAACCCTGCTGATAATATTTTTTGTGTTATATAGAATGTCTTATCATTAGGATCATAATTTTTTAATTTAAGAGTTCCTTTAAAATATAAATCATTTATTTTATCTCTATTATCAAATCTAACTAGTATTTGAGCATATGTTACAAGATCATCATCTTCTGCATCATTAACTTTAGTAAAACAAGATATTTCTTTATATGTAGTTTTAGCATTTGTTTTTAAACCTAAACCATCAGGAGTTACAGTTACCTTTTTATTTCCATCTTCTTTAACTTCAAAACTATAACTAGATGTACCACTTATTTTAGTATCAACTATCGCAAATGCTATCTTATCATAAGCATTAAATTCATCAATATTAATAACAAATTCTTTATCTAAATTATATGTATATACATGTTTATATTTATTACCTTCGCGTACAAATAATAGTAATGTTAAATCTTTATATTTGCCATTAAAAGTTAATTGTGTATTATCATCAAATATACTTGGATCAACATAATAATAATGAGAACTTGAATAATTAATAGTTTCATTATTACTTTCATTATATTTATCTATATTTTTATGTGCTTTTGGATAAACAACTTGTTTATTACGATACGGAAGCAAAGTATGATTATCATAATTCAAAGTTAAAACTTTAGTAGCAGTTTCTATCATAATATTTTCATACTTACCATCAGAATTTTCATATAAATATTTTAATGGTTCAGTGTATTTTAAAGACTCAAATGCTTTATTAAATCCATTATTAACCTATTAAATATAAGTGAACACACTAAAGCAAACATTGTTATTTGCCTTCTAGATGCTAACATTAAATAGCACAATCCCCCTAGCATAAATAAGTCACTTAATCTTATTTTTACCTTTGTAAATATTAACATTGCTAAAAATAATATTAAAGTACAAATTACTTCTGTTTCATTTGTAATTGTCATTGGTAAATGTTCATTTATATTTTGAGTTGTATTTCCTTGTATTGTTTTTACTAAATACGTATATGGTGTTGTTCCTAATGGTGTTAATAGTCCTGTAAATAAACAAATTATCATAATTAAAATTAGCCATTTAACATTGTCATTTCTATTTAATTTTATTTTATAAGGATTTTGTAATTCTTTACTTCTTTTTATCTTTATTTTATCTATTTTTTCTTCTAACTCTTTTAATTCTTTCTTTGCCTCTGATAATTTTTCTTCTTGATTTTCCATTTTAGATAATTTTTTTATTTTATTCTTTAGTTGTCTAACACTTGTTTTTCTATATATAATAGTTTCTGCAAAACATGCAATAATGTATTGTGCTATATATGGCAAATATAATACAAAATAAAATGGAAATACTGCTAAGTGTAGTTAGCAATTAATATTGGAATTATAATTAATCCTATTGCATATCTTTTCTTTTTGCTTTCTAAAAACTTCTCAATAAAAAATATAGTTAAAATAAATAATATAAAAGTTACTAATTGCGCTCTTGCTGCTATATATCCTCTTATTAAATACATAACTCCTATTGTTATTAAAAATGATAATATCTGATTTTTAGCTAATTTAGTATTTACTAGATAAATTGAAATGCCTAATATTGCTGATAAAATACATGTTGTAACATATATTCCAGTCATGCCAAACGAATTATAAATAAAATAAGTTATTACATCATATGCCCAATGTGGATATGTGTATGCTAAATTTTCATGCCATGAAAATGGATCTTGCATGTCAATTCCATCTTTTACTATATGTTCTCCTATTTTTATTGTATAAAAAGTATCATTTTGCAAAGTGACTGGTGTTAATGCTATGCAAAAAATT
>OIYR01001434.1_pt1 | contig 11923 bp, 8 predicted proteins | sample 1588221 | NCBI WGS metagenome assembly OIYR01 (sample SAMN03283292) | human gut metagenome | biome: human-associated habitat; material: feces | host: Homo sapiens | place: Peru | collected 2012 | reverse complement strand
GGCATTAGATAAAGTTAATGAAGCGATTTCTGCCAAAATAACAACAATCGTCATAATTAATCCTTCACCTCTACCAGTTCCAACAAATAAATCATATTTACCAAAAAAAGGCGAAAGAAAACATGAAATTACATTAACTAGTAAATACCCAATACTTAACAATTGAATTATTTTAAGTTTAATTTTACTGAAAATATTAAATTTCTTAACAAACATATAATATAAAATAACTAATATATTTGAAATAACATATAAACCAGAAATTATAAGATAAGAATACCACTTACATTCAAGAATTTTAAAATATCCATATTTATTGATAATTAATGGAAATAATATTATTACAGTAAATATATATATTTCAGCAAATACTTCTAATATATTTTTTTCTTCTTCAAATACTTTTTTCACTTTAACACCCATTTTATTCACATTTATCAACTATTATTAAAGGAACATATATTTCATCATCGGTATAACCTGCATGATGAGAATATAGCACTTCATCCCCTTCATATATTAATGTTTTATTTGTTTTAGCAATCGCTATATAATCACCTAATTCACTATCTATAAGTTCATTCTTTTCACCATCACCAAATAAATTACTATCAAGAACATCCTTTTTAGTATATAAATCAAAATCATCACTAAAATATTTATTAAATAACTTTTCAAACTCTAAATATTTATCTTCTTTAATAAAGAATGAAGTTGCCCTTACTTCAGTAGAAGTACCCATTCTAAAACATTCAACTATATCAGGATAATTCTTTAAAAATATATTTTCTACCTTTATATGTCCATGATCAGCAACTACAAATATAATAGTATCTTTTAATTTTTCACATAATTTTTCAGTCATTATATTTCTATATCTTATTAAATCTTTAACTGTTTTATTATCAGGACCAAACATATGCATAGTATGATCAGGCTCTTCATCATAAGCATAAATGTACTTTTTACCATCAAGTTTACAATATTTTTCTATTTTAGAATACATATCTAACACATCACTATAAGGATCAATGCCAAAAGGATATAATCCATATGCTTTATCATTACCTTTTTCATTAATAGATTCCACAATAGTTTTCTCTTTCATATATTTTTTTCTAATGTTTATTGCTTCATCTAAAGGTATACATTTTTCATCAGTTTTTTCAAAATTTAAAAATGTTGTTATTATTTTATCTATATCTTTATAATACGTATTCCACCCTATCATTCCTGTTTCTATTGGATTTAAACCAGTTACCATAGATGTAGTAGCAGCAACAGTGGTAGCTGGAAAAACAGTAGTAATTTTCTTATACATATTTTTTCTTAAAAAGTCATTTTCATCTAAAGTTCTATTTAATATATTAGCTCCCATGCCATCATATAATATAGTTACCACATTTTTAGGCTTCTTACTTTCTAATAACTTATCAACATATTCTAAAGTATTATGCTCGTACTCAAGTCCAAAATATTTTCTAATTGAACATGCTAAATTAGTCAAACATTCATTATAATTATTTCTTACCTTCATAATTGCTCCTTATATTATTTCTTAATCCACAAATACATTCCAGTGATAACATCAGGTTTATATTTAAAGCCAGCTTTTTGATAAAAAGATTCTTTTCCAGCAACTGGAGTTAACTCTATTTGTATCTTTTCACCAACTTTAACATTTTCTTCTATCATTTCTTTTAACCTATTAACAATTTTTAATCCAATACCATTCCCCTGATATTCAGGTCTAACGCATATATCAGATAAGCAACATACTATACTATAATCTCCAACCACTCTTCCAATACCAACAACTTTATTATTAACAATAGCTTTAACCATATACATAGTATTTTCTAGTGCTTTTTTAACTTGTTCTTCATTATATGTTTTAAAACCAACTGACTCAATAATATCTAAAAATTCACTAACAGTTATATTTTCTTCCAATACTACATTCATATTACAATTCTCCTATAAAACTATTTTAACATAAAAATACAAAATAAAGAGACTTAATTATATAAGCCTCATATATTTAATTATTTTAAATCTAAAATAATATATATTATCTTTGCAACTTCAATATTCTTTTGTTTATCAAGTATATATATTTATTTTCATTAAAAATATACAAAAACATTAATATTTTTGCGTTTTTCTCCATAAAGTTTTTATAGTGTTTTTGTCTGTTTTTGCCAAATTTTAAATATTTATTTTTTCTAAACAATGGGCATTAATCGCCAAAAACTATTGACATAAGTGCAAAAATACTGTACAATTTTAACAAATGAAAAAAATCAAAGGGGTGTGCTTTATGAGCATAGTTAAGAATGTGGCAATTGTAGGCCACGCATCTAAAGGTAAAACCACTCTCGCAGAGGCAATGCTTAATGTGGCAGGTGTTACCGAAAGAATGGGAAAAATAGCGGACGGTAACACTGTGTCCGACAGTGATGCGGAGGAGAAGAAAAGAGGGGTTTCAATTTCTTCATCCGTTTTGCAGTTTACATATGACAATGCAAAAATCAATATTATCGACACTCCGGGACTTTTTGACTTTGCATTAGGTCAGGCAGAGGGACTTCGTGCGGCAGACAGTGCAATCGTTGTTGTTTCGGCAAGGTCGGGTCTTGCGGCAGGTGCCGAAAAAGCGTTTAAAGACGCAGGTAAAAAGGGAATGGCTCGTATTATCGTTACATCAAAAATGGATGATGACAGAGCCGATTTTTACAAAGCCTTTAATGGTTTGGTAGCCAAATTCGGCACAACAATGTGCCCGGTTGTTGTTCCTGTGTTGAACGGCGGCAAGGTTGTCGGCTACTATAATATGATTGATGACACATCTTATACATACGACGGTGTTAACAAAAAGGCTTCTGATGTGGCTCACGATGACCAAGCTCGTTTTGAAGCTATCAAGGAAGTGTTTGCCGAAGCGGTTGCAGGTGCCGATGACGCTCTTATGGAAAAATATTTTGAGGGCGAGCCTCTTACAAAGGAAGACAAAATCAAAGGTCTTTCGCAAGGCATTGCAGACGGTACAGTTGTTCCTGTGTTTGCACTTTCGGGTCTTACCGGTGTAGGCGTTGATATGCTTCTTGATTTTATTAAGGATTGCTGTCCTGCACCTAAGGCTGAATATGCAATTGATGCAAACGGCGAGCCTATCGAACTTACCGTTGACGAAAACGGTCCGCTTGCCGCAGTATGCTTCAAAACTGTTGCAGACCCGTTCATCGGAAAACTTAACTATTTTAAGGTGGTATCGGGCAAACTTGTTCAAGGTTCAACTGTTGTTAACTCACGCACCGGCAAAGATGAGAGAGTAGGCAAGGTTGTCACTCTCCTCGGTGCAAAGCAAACCGATGCAAAGGAAATCCCGGCAGGCGAAATCGGTGCTGTTGTAAAGCTTGACGGCTTTAAGACGGGCGACACTATGTGTACATCCGCAAAGGTTGTAACTCTTGACGGCGTTGCCGTTCCTACTCCTTGCTATTCAATGGCAATCAGTGCAAATAAAAAAGGCGAAGAAGAAAAAATTGCCAATGCCGTTGCCAAGATGATTGAGGAAGACCCGTCTATTGCATATAAGGTTAATAACGAAACAAGACAAACCGTGCTTTCGGGTCTCGGCGAACAGCATTTGGATGTATGTTTGTCAAAACTCGGCACAAAATATAATGTAACAGCTACGCTTTCTCAACCAAAGGTTGCTTACAGAGAAACAATTACTCGCAAGGTTACTGCACAGGGCAGACATAAAAAGCAATCGGGCGGTCACGGTCAGTTCGGTGATGTATTCATTGAGTTTGAACCGTACGATACCGAAAAACTTGAATTTGCCGAAAGAGTTGTGGGCGGTTCCGTTCCTAAAAACTTCTTCCCGGCTGTTGAAAAAGGACTTCAGGAGTCTATGGAAAAGGGTGTGCTTGCAGGTTATCCTATGGTTGGCGTTAAGGCAACACTTTTTGACGGCTCATACCATCCTGTCGACTCATCGGAAATGGCTTTTAAGATGGCAGCTTCACTTGCGTTTAAGGCAGGTATTGCAGATGCTTCTCCTGTTCTTCTTGAACCGATTGTAACTCTCAACGCACTTTGCAATGACGAAGCTATGGGCGATATTATCGGCGACATCAACAAGCGTCGCGGCAGAGTTTTGGGTATGAATCCTACCGGTGACGGTATGCAGGAAATTCTTGCCGAAGTTCCTGAATCGGAAATGACAACTTTTGCAACCTCAATGCGCCAAATCACACAGGGCAGAGGCTCATTCACCACCGCTTTTGCAAGATATGAAAAGTGCCCTGAACATATTGCACAAAAGGTAATTGCAGAGGCTGCTCAAGAAAACTAACGGTGATTTTATGTTGGACTTTTTAAAAGGGCTAAAACGATTTTCAATAGCTACGATAATTGTTTCGGCGATTATGGGTGTACTGTTCATTGCGTTCCCGAGCAAATGTATTCAATATATTTCGCTTGTCGTGGGTGTTTCGCTGATTGTAACGGGCATAATTTCGGTTGTGTCGTACATCGTTGAGAGGGATACAAAACTCCCGCTTGTGCTCGGCACGATTTCGTTGATAAGCGGTATAATCGTGTGTGCAAAGTATCGGGCAATCATTTCGATAATCGTTGTGATTTTGGGAATATTCATTCTCACTTCGGGCATTGTCGATGTGGCAACCTCAATCCGTTCAATTATGCTTTTCAGAAAATCGGGATGGTTCACAATGCTGTTGTCGGTAATTACGATTATTTTCGGAATTGTCGCAATAACAAAGTCGGCACAGCTGACAGACGGCATTGTTCGATTTATCGGTGCGGCACTCATTGTGTATGCGGTACTTGATTTGGTGACTTATATTCAGGTCAATTCAAAGGTCAAGCAGGTCAAAGACGCAGTCGATTCAATCTCCGATATAGAGGTTGAAGCCACCGAACAACAGAATGACGAATAAAAAAAGCACGCTATGGAGAAATCCATAGCGTGTTTATTTATTCTCTTACCATTCGCTCTTGGTGTAAGAACGGATGATGTTTGTTATTATGTTATCTCGCTTAAAGCCTTTGCCTTTGCCGCCTTTGATTTGGTCTTGAATTTTGCCGGCTCTGATTGTGATAAAGTCGGCTTTGTCAATGATTTTGTCAATCGGCGGAATTTCACCAAAGTTGTATTTTTCATCAACTTTGTCAATTAATTCTGTTGCAAGGTATGTGTTTGAGAATTTTTTGATTCCTGTCATCGCAAGGATAACAACCTTGTTGTTTTCAGGCATTGTAACGGTTTTGCAACCTCTCACATCAATTTCGTAAAGATAGAAATATGCTTTGCCGTTGGCAATGTTACCCTCCGGATGGTGCGTGTGGGTGAATTCCATAGCAATCGGCTGATGTGTGATTTTTGCCGTCTGTCCGAGTCCTGCCATATCCCATCTGCCAATCGGTTCACTCATCGGATAAACCGTCATATGACGCTCTTTGTTGTCCGCCATGATAACAATATCCTGCTCGCCGAACACCGAACCGGCAATCATATACAACTTTGTAATGCCTTTAGGGAGTTCGATTTCCTGCTCTCTCGGAATATAAATGTTCTTGTTCATATCCACATTCGGCATTTTGAATGTGATGCCGTGAACCGTGAGATTGCTCGGAATAAGCTCATTCGGAAGGCTCATACCACTGCCTTGCATAATGCAGTTAACCTTGTATTCGTCTGCCGTGATACCTGTTGAATTGTATTCAAGGTCAAGCTTTTTGTAGTTTTCTTTCGCCTTGTTTTTGTCGTTGCTGAGTTTCAACTTGAATGTCTTAACTTCAAACGGCTTTAGGTCAAATACCAAAGCACCGTTTTTGATTTCGGCGTCTTTGATGTATTCCTCACTTGCATAGGTTTCACAGGCTTCTGTGATGTCGCAGTAGAATTTAATTCCGGCACCCTTGTGTTCTTTGCCGATGCCCTCGTTGACTCTTACAATAATACTGTCGTCGTCAATAGCTTCTTTAACGGCTCTTACAATCACGCTGTCCGAAGTTGTGTTCATAAGGCTGAAGCTGTCACCGAGTGCACCTTCACGCTTTGATGATGTGCGGAATGCAACAAGTTTTTGGTTAAAACATTGTGCTTCAATTTGAGTTGAGGCACCGAATTCTCCCTTGTGACTGAAAATACCGAAAGCAAATTTGTTCCTGCCGATGTCCTGCAAATCCTGACGGGCGTCTTTTGTAAATGCACCTGCCGGGGTGTGAATACAGGTTAAACGGAGCGTGTAGTCGTTTGGCTTGTCCCATCCGTACTTACAATCCGAAAGGATGCTTACGCCGTATCTGCCGAATCTGTCGGTAATGTCTGCCCATTTCTGTGCAGGCACTTCGTATAAATTATCTGTGTTGTTGCCTCGCTTGATGTAACCCAAGCCTAAGTCGTAACTTGCTTCTTCGTTTGAACAGGTAACAGGGAACTGTGCCTTGAGAAGTGTTCTTCTGCTCTGCCAGTCAATGTCGTTGTCAACACGGATAGTGTCTGCATAAGCGTCAATGCTTACAATTTGCTCAATTTTGCTGTATTCAGCCTCTCGTGTAACCTTGATTGCAATTCTTGCCGGCCCGTTTTCAACAATCTCAAAAGTCGGAGTATTTGCATAGCAGTAAGGATTTGCGTCTAAATCTTCTTTTCTCATTTCCCACGATGGGTAGTTGAGCTCGCCTAAATCGTGCAAAAGCGCCAATTTGATAGGTGAAGTGAGAAGCTGAACCTTTAATTTTTTATCTACAATAGAGCCTATGTCACCGTTTTTGTTGAACATAAGTCTGTATTTTTCGTTTTCAAGTGTGTGCTCGGTAACCTTGAGGTCGGTTGCGATTTTGCACTTTTCGTCCGAACCCTGCACATCATATACCTTGTAGCCCAAACTTCCTACACTTGCAAGGAAAATAATGTCAAATTCCTTGCCCGTCTTTTTAACTACCTGGCTCGGAACTTCTTTGCCGTTTTTGTCAAAGACCTTAACATATTTTGCATTTCTGTTCAGCTTGATATGTGCTTCAACAGAGGCTTTTCGCTTTGTCGCAACAGGGTTGTTAACGATTGTCGCACATTCCTTGCACCACGAGGTGTCAAGTTCGTTTGCTATTGCACCTACTGCGCCCTCATATTCGGTTTGAAATTGATTGAGCGATGCAAAGTAATCATTCCAGCTGTCGTTGTATTGAAGCATGGTTGATGTGCCCGGTATGTCATCGTGAAATTGGTGCTGAATAACTCGCTTCCACGCCTTGTCAAGAATGGCTTTCGGGTACTTGTACGATGTGAGCAGGCTTGCCGCAACCGCCGATTTCTCGCAGGTGTCGGCAAGGTTTTCGTTTTGTGCGTTGAGTCTTTTGCTCATACATCTTGATGTGTAACCGCCCGCGCCGTGACTGCGCATAATAAGCTCGTTGTTCCAAATCGGTAAGCTATCCTTTTTGCTTTGCGGCAATTTGTCCATCTCGATAAATATTTCGTCAGATGAAGCGGAGTAAACCTTTGTGTCGTTGTTTGTTTTGTTCGCTTCAACACTTTCGTTAACAAACTTTGCACTTTCCTCGGTAGGTGAACCGCCCCAATCGCCTGTGCCGTAGTAGTTCATGGTCCATGGCAGATCGTGTTTCAGTCCGTTTTCCGCAAGCTTGTTGATGATTTGCAAATCGCCTCTTACATCACCGCTGAATTTGTATCTGTACGAAAGGGGATTGAGTGAAGCGTAAACCTTGTCACCGTTGACGCCCTGCCAAACGCCGATGTCAAACGGCAATTCGTATGCGCCGCCCCAACCTAATTTTTGAGAAGAAACACCCAGCAAATTTGCATGTCTTGCAATACTCGGCAAAGCATAACCAAAGCCGAAGCAATCCGGCAAAAATACATCTTTTGATGTTTTGCCGAACCTTTCTTTAAAATAGTGATTGCCGTATAAAAAGTTGCGGAAAAGTGACTCAGGTGACGGAATGTTTACATCTCCGTTTTCGTATGCCGAGCCGCTTACACACCATTTGTCTGCAGCAACATATTCCTTGATTTTTTCAAACGCTTCCGGATAATATTCTTCAATAAGCTCATATCTGAAGCTGCCCTCAAAGTTAAAACGGTAATGAGGGTACTTCTCTATGAGTTCAAAGTTTTTTTCAAAGGTGTCGGGTATAAATTCTTCAATGGTTTTCGGCAACTCCCATCTCCATACTGTGTCAAGGTGAGCCGTAGCAACCGTAAAAATTTTGTTTTCAGCCATTATGTATCTCGCTTTGTTAATTACTGTACTTCAATAATTTCGTATTCAAATTCGTATTCTTCCTGCAAAGCCTTTACCTTTGCTTCGTTATCTTCGATAAATGTAGGAGTGCGTACACTTTTACCGTCTACCGAGTAGTCCTTTACGATTTGATTAAGTTTTTCCCAAGCTTCTGCTTCAAGCGGATAGTTGTCCGCAAATTTGATTTGAAATTCTCTGTGTTTTGGTATTCTTACTTTCATGGATATTCTCCTTAAAAATTTTTAGTTATAATATTATATAATTATTTGAGTATGATTTCAAGGCTGTTTTGTACTTTTTCGCTCAAAACTTCAATCGGATGTTCAAGTGCCTCTTCAAGCGTGGTTTTATCGTCAACAAGGGTAATCATCTCGTCACCGATTTTGACATTGTCTGCACTGCCGCTTATAACCACACATTTTTTACCGTGCTTTTTGCAAAGCTCGCTTATTTTGTACGGCAATTTGCCCATCAGAGTTTGTTCGTCGGTTTTGCCCTCACCGGTTATCACAATGTCTGCATCTTTGATTTCACTTTCAAGGTCGCAAAGTTCGCTTAAAATATCAAATCCGGATTTTATTTCTCCGCCGTAAACAGAATACAGTCCGCCGCAGATTCCGCCTGCCGCTCCGGCACTTTTAAGCTTGCTTACATCGGTTTTGAAAAATGCATTGAGCCTTTGTAAGCCTTGGTCGAGTTCTTCAACATCGGTTTTGCGTGCTCCTTTTTGCGGAGCAAATACAAATGCCGCCCCGTTTTTGCCAAAAAATTCGTTTTCAACATCGCTCGCAAATGTAAAGCTTATATCCTTTACTTTGTCTTTCGTGCTCATACCGAAAACAAAGTTCATATCATTGCTTTTTGGCATTTTCATAACATTTTGATTTTCGTCATAAAACCTAACTCTGAGTGCCGAAAGTGCACCGATACCACCGTCACAGCAACCTGTTCCGCCAAGACCGAGAATGATGTTTTTATAGCCGTTTTCTGCGGCAAATCGGATTAATTCACCTGTGCCGTAGCTGCTGCTTTGCATAACATTTTTTCGCTTTTGCAATCCGCTTGCAACAGCACATTCAATCGCTGCCGTGTTGCCAAAAGTCACAATGTATCCGTCAATCTCCTTGCCGTAAATATCGTGACATTTTGTGTAAAGTGTTTCGCCTTTACAAATTGATTTTACCGCATTGCAAAAGCCTTCACCGCCGTCGGCAAAAGGTATAGCTTTTACATCACAATCAGATGCTTTTTCAAGCACGGATTTTATGGTTTCGGCGACTTCAACTGATGACAATGTGCCCTTATATGAGTCGGGAACAATAAGTATTTTCATATTTGTACCTCATAATTTTTAATGATTCTATTTTAGCATATATTCTTTTATTTGTAAAATAATGTTCCAAACTGCCTTTTGTGCAAAATTACAGATTTTTTATGCGCTTTTCGGCATATTTACCGAAATGAGAAAAATTTTTGAAAAATCTTGACATTATTTTTTTTATGTTGTACTATATATGTAACCACTTTAGTGGTCGGCGTGATGGTAATAGCGCCCTGTGTTGTGTCTTTCAGCAACTTCACAACACACAACAATAGAAATTGTTTTATTAAACAACGAAGATGGGTAGTTTAAGCGGACACTTGGACTACCCGTTCTTTGTTTTAAAAAAAGTATAAAAACCTCTTGACATTTTGGATTTATCTGCTATAATATTAATACGCATTGAGGCAACGCAGTGCATAACTGAATATCGCGGGGTAGAGCAGTTGGTAGCTCGTCGGGCTCATAACCCGGAGGTCGCAAGTTCGAGTCTTGTCCCCGCAACCACCATAGGACACTGAAAATGATACAATTTTCAGTGTCCTGTTTTTTTGTCTAAAACCTTGTAAATAAAGGCTTTTCAGCGTTTGTTGATGTTTTTGTTTCATCAGCAGACGCTGTTTTTATATTCGTTTCTATATCAAAAATACCTATTTATTGCACTCCGTGAAAATTAAATGCACTGCGGGAAAATATACACCACTCCGTGAAAACAGCAAAAAAATTAACAAGGTAATCTGCTCTATCAACGACTACCTTGTTAATGCGATTTAGTTATGTAACTTGTTTAAGTTCTTTGTATTCTCTATATAAATTAGGTAATATTTCTTTTGTCAAACTGGTTGTCAAAAGAGTATTGCACATTCTTTTGAAGCAAATTTCACATAAGGTTATACTTTCACCATTTTTGATTGTAATAGTATAATTCTGCTTAGTCCATCTGCCACACATAAAACATCTACTTTTAGATTTATTTCTTGTGGCATTTATTAAACCGATTTCCGCTACATCCAAATTCGGATTTTTTAATAATTGTAAGAGAACTTTACATAATGCCGAAAAGCAATCGAAACATAAGGCATAGCTAAATCCATCCAATCTGCCTGTGCAGAAAAATATTTGTGCTTGACGATCGCCATGTATAGAACAATTCAAGTCATATAAAGAACAATGTTCGTTTACTTTCAGTCTGTTTACAGGAGCAGCATCCAACAATGAAGGCATAACTACAAGATTTTTCTTTTCTTTAATTCGACTTCTCTTTGATAGATACTTGTTCATCCTGATAAGATTTATTTCAAGTGTCTTTTCATACGGTATTGCGCACTCTCTGGAATAATTCTCATTTTGGTATTTTTTATTAAGCCAATCATGAGTTATATTCTTCCATATTTTGGAACGCTTTACAAATCTCGTTTTATAAGTTTCGTAAAAATAATAATTTACAGCATTAAGTTTACGATAAAGGCTCACTATATCTTCATCGTTAAGCACAATTTTGTAATTTAAAACGTTTAATTCGTTTTTGTTATCACCAATTTTGTTAATGGTCACATCAAATTTTTTCTTTGTAATATCCGATAAATAATTTTTCTCTTTTAGATAACAATATAAGATTTCTTGCAAATTTGCACTGCAATATTTGCACAAGGACATAACCTTTTCGCCTTGGTTAAATATGATAATTATTCCGTCCGTTTTAGAATGGCAGTTATCACATTTTATAATTTTTTCAACCATATAAATAAAATAATTATGTTTTGTAAATTTAGAACTCCACAAATTTTCTCATCCTTCCATCGCTTTGTTAATAATTGCGGGATCAAATTATATAGAGAAAATGCATTAAATCTATAAAAAGTAAAAAAAAGCGTTTCATTTTTCAAACTAACATTTTTATATCTATAAATCAATATAAAATGCCAAAATGTCGAAAAAAACGACCAAATTGCAATAAAATAAAATATTGAAGCATATTTCTTATAGAAAATCTTATGGCTTTAAAGTTAATGCGTCCATCTGTACAACTTATTAGTTGGCGTTAGTATAGACACAAAATAAATATTTAAAAATATTATTACAAGATAGTATATTGTTATCAAACTCGTATATATTATATAATATTAAAAAGCAAAAATCAACACTATTGGTTGGTATGTCTTCCGTATAGTTTGTGTATGTTAAAATCAGCAGCATCTATACTATTAGTTGTTAATACACACTGATGGAGGCACTATGATGAAGCTTGATACAATAGGCAAAAATATAAGAAAATTTCGTGAATCAAAAAAACTGCGTCAAG
>OIYR01001433.1_pt1 | contig 11923 bp, 8 predicted proteins | sample 1588221 | NCBI WGS metagenome assembly OIYR01 (sample SAMN03283292) | human gut metagenome | biome: human-associated habitat; material: feces | host: Homo sapiens | place: Peru | collected 2012 | reverse complement strand
TCACCAAGAAGGATATCGACAACAAGGCTTCTGAGAAGTATATCTCTACCGAGGATTACAACCACAAGTGCCGTGAGAATGTGATGAAGTTCACTGCTGAGTGGCGTGAGTTGACCGAGAAGATGGGTTACTTCGTTGACCTCGATCATCCTTATATCACTTACGACAATAAGTACATCGAGACGCTTTGGTGGCTCCTCAAACAGCTCTACAACAAGGGCTTGCTCTATAAGGGCTATACCATTCAGCCATATTCTCCAGGTGCAGGTACAGGTTTGAGTTCTCACGAGTTGAACCAGCCTGGTTGTTACCGTGACGTAAAGGACCTCACCACTACAGCTCAGTTCCTTATCAAGGATCCTAAGGCAGAGTGGACCAAGTGGGGCAAACCATACTTTATCGCATGGACTACCACTCCATGGACATTGCCATCTAATGTGGCGCTCTGTGTAGGTCCTAAGATTGACTACGTTGCCATCGAGACATACAACCTCTACAATGGCGAGCCTATGACACTCATCATGGCTGAAAGCTTGATCAACTCATACTTGAAGGCTGACCAAGAGTGCAAGGAAGGTGACCTTCTTCCTTTCGACAAGGAGAAGAAGCAGTGCCCTTGGCGTATCATCGACCACATGAAGGGTACTGATTTGGAGGGCATGCACTACGAGCAGCTTCTTCCTTGGGTAAAACCTTGTGAGAAGGTTGACTTGTTCGCACCTCAGTTTGTTACTGATTACGCTGCTGCTCATCCAGAGAAAGTCTTCACCTCAGAGGATGGTCGCGATCAGTTCGTGGAGATGGAGAGCGAGGCTTTCCGCGTAATCCTCGGTGACTACGTTACTACAGACGATGGTACAGGTATTGTGCATATCGCTCCTACATTCGGTGCAGACGATGCCAAGGTGGCTAAGGATGCCAACATTCCTGCTCTATACCTTATTAATAAGAAGGGTGAGACCCGTCCTATGGTTGACCTCCAGGGTAAGTTCTATGTCTTGGAAGACCTTGACAACAACTTCATCGCTGCTTGTGTCAACAAGGAGGCTTACGCTCACCACGCAGGTGACTACGTGAAGAATGCTTACGACCCTAAGTTTAATGTGGATGGTGTTTGGGACAAGAAGGCTTCTGAGAAGGCTGAGGACCTCAACATCGTTCTCTGCTACGAGTTGAAGCAGGAGGGCAAGGCATTCAAGAGCGAGAAGCACGTTCACAACTATCCTCACTGCTGGCGTACCGACAAACCTATCCTTTATTATCCATTGGATAGCTGGTTTATCAAGGATACTGCACGCAAGGAGCGCATGGTAGAGTTGAACAAGACCATCAACTGGCAGCCTGAATCAACTGGTACTGGTCGTTTCGGCAACTGGTTGGAGAACTTGAACGACTGGAACCTCTCTCGTTCTCGTTTCTGGGGTACTCCATTGCCTATTTGGCGTGATGAGAACCGTGGCGAGAAGTGCATCGGTAGCTTGGAAGAACTCTATGCTGAAATCGAGAAGTCTGTGGCTGCTGGCATCATGAAGAGCAACCCTATGAAGGACAAGGGCTTCGTGGTAGGCGACTACAGCCAGGAGAACTATGATAAGATCGACCTCCACCGTCCATACGTTGACAATATCATATTGGTCAACGAGGAAGGCAAGCCAATGTATCGTGAGAGCGACTTGATCGACGTTTGGTTCGATTCAGGTTCTATGCCTTACGCTCAACTCCACTACCCATTCGAGGGTGAGATGGCACGTGGCACAGAGGCAGACCGTGAGGCTTTGATTCACAGCACTTACGAGGGTTATGCTATTCCTCCTAAGTTCTATCCAGCCGACTTCATCAACGAGGGTGTTGACCAGACACGTGGATGGTTCTTCACACTCCACGCCATCGCCACTATGGTATTCGACAGCGTTGCCTTCAAGAATGTGATTTCTTCAGGTCTCGTACTCGATGCCAAGGGCAACAAGATGAGTAAGCACGTGGGTAACGTAACCAACCCATTCGAGATGATCGATAAGTATGGTGCCGACCCAGTACGTTTCTATATGATGACCAACAGCGAGCCTTGGGACAACCTCAAGTTCGACCCTAATGGTGTCGATGAGACTCGTCGCAAGTTCTTCGGTACATTATATAATACCTATAGCTTCTTCGCCCTCTATGCCAATGTGGATGGTTTCGACCCACAGACAGCACAGGTGGCATTCGAGAAGCGCCCAGAGATTGACCGTTGGATCCTCTCTTCACTCAATACCTTGGTGAAGGGTATCGATAAGGAGTTGTCTGGCTATGACCCAACTCGTGCCGGCCGTCTCATCGACGCATTCGTCAATGATGACCTCTCCAACTGGTACGTTCGTTTGAACCGTAAACGTTTCTGGGGTAAGGAGATGAGCGAGGATAAGTTGAGCGCTTACCAGACTCTCTATACTTGCTTGATGACAGTAGCTAAGCTCTTGGCTCCATTCGCTCCATTCTATGCTGATGAGTTGTATCACGACTTGGGTGGCGAGTTGGAGAGCGTACACTTGGATAAGTTCCCTGTAGCTGATGAGGCTGCCATCGACCACGACTTGGAGGAGCGTATGACCATCGCACAGAAGATTACTTCTATGGTATTGGCTTTGCGCCGCAAGGTGAACATCAAGGTGCGTCAACCACTCCAGCAGATTATGATTCCTGCTGTGGATGCTACACAGAAGGCACACATCGAGGCTGTGGCAGACTTGTTGAAGAACGAGGTGAATGTCAAGGAGGTGAACTTCATTGAGGGTCAGGGTATTCTGGTCAAGAAGGTGAAGTGTAACTTTAGAGTGATGGGTAAGAAGTTTGGCAAGTTGATGAAGGGTGTTGCTGCCCAGATGTCAGCTCTCGACCAAGACCAGATTGCAGCCTTCGAGAAGGCAGGCAACATCACTTTGAACGTAGATGGTCAGGAAGCAGTCGTAGAGGTTGCAGACGTGGAGATTATCTCTGAGGATATTCCAGGATGGCTCGTTTCTAATGATGGTAACTTGACCGTAGCCCTTGAAGTAGAGTTGACTCCTGAGTTGAAGAAGGAGGGTATGGCTCGTGAGTTGATCAACCGTATCCAGAACCTCCGCAAGGAGACTGGTTTGGAGATTACCGACCGCATCAAGGTGACCGTGGCTCCTCATGATGAGACCCATGCCGCAATCGAGGCATTTGGCGACTACATCAAGGGACAGGTGTTGGCTGATGCCATCACAGAGGCAGACAACAATGGTGCAGAGACCGAGTTTGATGACTTCAAGTTGAACATTCTCGTAGAGAAGAACTAAGTATCTCGGGAGTGTCTAGATAAACAATCATAACAGGTCACCGCCTAGCGATGACACGTCGCATGGCGATGACCTGTTTTTTTCCTAATAATAACTTTATAACAATTAACGTCTATGGCTAACGAAAAACTACGTTATAGCGATGAAGAACTGGAAGAGTTCCGCGCTATTATTGATGAGAAATTGAAAGTGGCTCGCCAAAACTATAAGGAAATGATGGCCCAGTTGAATCATTCTGATAGTAATGATGTGGTGGATACATCACCTACCTACAAGGCTTTGGAAGAAGGTAGTGAAGCACAGAGCAAGGAAGAAATCATCCAGATGGCACAGCGCCAGCAAAAGTTCATCGTGGGCTTGGAGGCTGCGCTCGTTCGTATTCAGAACAAGACCTACGGCATCGACCGTGAGACGGGTGAGTTGATTCCAAAGGAGCGTCTGCGTGCTGTACCTCATGCTACATTGAGTGTCGCTTCCAAGGAAGCAAGAAAACATAAATAGATGAAAGAAAATAAAAACAAAATAGGTTGGCTCGTCACGGCTATGGTGTTGGTTCTCTTGGTGATAGACCAGATTATCAAAGTTTACGTTAAAACCCATTTCTGCCTTGGCGAGTCAGTCCGTGTCACCGACTGGTTCTTTATCGACTTTGTAGAGAACAACGGTATGGCTTGGGGAATGTCGTTTATTGGCAAGTTCTGGCTCAGTTTGTTGCGTACGATAGCCATCGTTGTCCTCGTTTGGTACTTGCATCGTATCATCAAGGCTGGCACCCATCGCAAGATATACATCTTCTTGGTGGCGTTGGTGCTGACGGGTGCGATAGGCAATATGATCGATTCAATGTTCTATGGGTTGATGTTCTCTGCCTCCTCACCATACTATGTGGCATATCAAGTGCCATTTGGCTCTGGTTATTCCGAGTTCTTCATGGGCAAGGTGGTGGATATGTTCCGTTTCCCATTCTTTACCTACACTTGGCCTGATTGGGTGCCATTCTTTGGGGGAAGTCAGGGGACGTTTTTCGACCCAGTATTCAATTTCGCCGACTCGTGCGTCTCTGTAGGCGTGATTTCGTTGCTCCTCTTCTGCCGACCAGAACTGGAGAAGTTGGGAGGATGTAAGAAAAATGACTAAACATTTGGATATGAAATCATTACATAAGGTATTCTTGAGTATGTCTTTCTTGGCGATTGCGCTTGTCTTCTTGCAAGCGTGCAAGCCTTCCATCCCTAGCCAATATCTGTCTAAGGATGAGATGGAGGATATTCTCTATGAGTTTCATATCGCCGAGGCAATGGCTCACGAGAACTATGATGCTCAACAGAAGGGGGATATGATAGCTTATCGTGAGGCTATCTTCAAGAAGCATGACATCACCCAAGCCGACTTCGATTCTTCTATGGTGTATTACATGCGCCATACTAAGCTGATGCACGACATCTATGTGAAGTTGGGCGACCGACTGACGGCTGAGGCGAAATCCTTGGGAGTGGATGTCAACAACATGAATCAGTATGGTGACGTGGCTTCGGGCGATACCACCAATGTATGGAAGGATGCAAGCGCCTTGGTGCTTTCCACCTATCAGCCATACAATTATCATAGCTTTGAGATACCAGTCGATACGGCATTCCATAAGGGTGATAAGTTGATTCTCGACTTCGAGAGCCAATTCCTCTATCAAGATGGTATGCGTGATGGCATCGCCATGTTGGCTATCACCCTCAAGAATGACAGCGTCATATCCAATACCATCCGTATCACTAGTTCCCAACATTACATGACGGAGTTGGAAGATCGTGATAGCATCGGTATCAAGAGTGTGAAAGGCTATTTCCTCTTGAATCGCGGTGATTTCGTATCGGGCAGTTCGTCATCTACCACCTTGAAGCTGATGTTTATCGAGAATATCAAGTTGGTGAGAATGCATGCGCGCAAACCGGTAACACCTGAGAATCCTTCTGCTTCGGGAGATTCAGCATCTACTCATAGTCCAAATAATGTAGGAGTCAATCCTGATGCCTCGATGGCACCTACACCTCCAGGTGGTCCTCGTCCTGTCTTGTCTTCTCCTACGGGTCGTCCTCTTCCTCTTAATCGATTGGAGAAGATTCAGGTCGAAACTGATGGAAACAGACCTAGGAATTAAGGGAATCTCTCAATGAAGAGCTAGACATGGAAGATTTAAGAAGATGTGGAGCGCATGAGGTGCGTCTTTCTGATGGCAATGTCCTCTCACAAGCCGTGGTGGAGATTTCTGATGGAAGAGTAGTCAACTACTTCGAGTTTCAGGATGAGTTGCCTATGACGGAATGGCTCGGTGGTGTCATTGAGGTGAAGTGTGATGAGGAGGGTATCCTTCGTGCTTTTCATCAAGGCAAGAAGTTGTGATGCAATAGAGGATTGCCGGTAACATATACTACTGAGTGTAAGACAAACAAAGTAATCAATCAATTAAAAATAGAATAATATGTTAAGTGTAGATCAATTAGAAGATAAGTTGATAGACTTGGCTTTTGCTGAGGATATCGGTGATGGCGACCATACAACCTTGTGTTGTATTCCTGAGGATGCCATGGGTAAGAGCCATTTGCTCATCAAGGAAGATGGTGTTTTGGCTGGTGTTGAAATGGCAAAGAAGGTGTTCGCTCGCTTCGACCCTACGATGAAGGTAGAGGTACTTATTCAGGATGGTACTCCTGTGAAGAAGGGTGACATCGCCATGATCGTGGAGGGCAAGACTCGCTCTTTGCTTCAGACAGAGCGCTTGATGCTCAACATCATGCAGCGTATGAGTGGTATCGCTACCATGACAGCTAAGTATGTGAAGCGTTTGGAGGGTACCAAGACACATATCTTGGATACTCGAAAGACGACACCAGGTCTCCGTATGTTGGAGAAACAGGCAGTGAAGATTGGTGGCGGTATGAACCATCGCATCGGTCTCTTCGACATGATTCTCTTGAAGGACAATCACATCGACTTCGTTGGTGGTATCGACAACGCTATCGATCGTTGCCATGCTTACTTGAAGGAGAAGGGCTTGGACTTGAAGATTGAGATTGAGGTTCGTAGCTTCGATGAGTTGGACCAGGTCTTGAAGCACGGCGGTGTCAACCGTATCATGCTCGACAACTTCTCTGTGCCTGACACCAAGAAGGCTGTTGACATCATCGCTGGCAAGTATGAGACTGAGTCTTCTGGTGGTATCACCTACGACACCATCCGCGACTATGCCGAGCAGGGTGTTGACTTCATCTCAGTAGGTGCTTTGACCCACAGCGTGAAGGGTTTGGATATGAGTTTCAAGGCTTGTGAGTAATAAAATATAATATAAATGAAGAAGAATATATTGGCGGCGGCTTTCATAGCTGCCGCTTCTTTTAGTGCCATCGAGGCTGATGCCTGCACCAATTTCATCGTGGGTAAGAAAGCTTCTGCTGATGGCTCCGTTATCTGCTCCTATAGTGCAGACGACTATGGCATGTTCCAGTATCTTTGTCATTATCCTGCGGCAAAGCACGCCAAAGGCGAGATGCGCAAGGTTTTCGATTGGGACACCAACAAGTATCATGGTGAGATACCTGAGGCTGCTGAGACATACAATGTCATCGGCAACATCAATGAGTATCAGGTGACGATAGGTGAGACTACCTATGGTGGTCGTGAGGAGATGGTGGATTCCACCGGTATCATCGACTATGGTTCGCTCATCTATACCGCCCTCCAACGTTCCAAGACCGCTCGTGAGGCTATCAAGGTGATGACTACCTTGGCTGAGACCTATGGTTATAACTCTGAGGGTGAGACCTTTACCATCTGCGACCCTAACGAGGCTTGGATCATGGAGATGATGGGCAAGGGGCCAGGTAGCAAGGGTGTCGTTTGGGTAGCTCAGCGCATTCCTGATGATGCTATCTGTGCTCACGCCAACCAGAGCCGCATCGGCAAGTTCAATATGAAGGACAAGCAGAACGTGATGTATGCCAAGGATGTCGTGAAGTTCGCTCGCTCTAAGGGTTGGTTTACTGGCAAGGATGCCGACTTCTCTTGGAAGATGGCATACGCCAAGCCTGACTTCTCCGGTCGTCGCTTCTGCGATGCACGTGCTTGGGCGTTATTGAACCATTTCAAGGACATGAGCCGATATCTGCCTTGGGCTTTGGGTAAGGACCCTAATGCAGAGGATATGCCTCTCTGGGTAGTGCCAGACAAGAAGGTGAGCGTACAGGATGTAGAGGCTTGTATGAGAGACCATTACGAGGGCACTCCATTGTCTGTTGCTGATGGCGATGACCTCGGTGGTGGTATCTGGCAGATGCCTTATCGCCCAACTCCACTGATGTTTAAGGTGGATGGCAAGCAGTGCTTCAATGAGCGTCCTACCAGCACCCAGCAGAGTGGTTTCGTATATGTCAGCCAGATGCGCTCTTGGTTGCCAAGAGAGATTGGTGGCGTACTTTGGTTTGGTAATGATGATGCTAATATGGTGGCGTTCACCCCAATCTATTGCAGCTCTACCGTTCAACCTGAGTGCTACAATACTCCAGGTGCTGATGCCGTGACTTTCAGCGACAAGAATGCTTATTGGGTATGCAATATGACAAGCAATATGGTTTATCCTCGTTACAGTTTGATGTTCCCAAGTTTGAAGGAGGTGCGTGATAGCCTCGACAATAGCTATTTTGCTGCGCAGAAGTCTGTGGAGGCAAAGGCTCAGGAACTTTATGCTCAGAATCCACAGCAGGCAGTGAAATATCTTAACGACTATGGTATCGAGAAGGCTCAGCAGATGTTGGCTCGTTGGAAGCAGCTCTTCCAGTTCATGGTAGTGAAGTACAACGATATGATTATCAAGCCTACTACCAAGGATGGCAAGTTTGAGCGTACCCCAGAAGGCTTGGGTGCTCGTCCTGTTCGTCCGGGCTATCCTGAGAAGTATGCTCGTGAGTTGATTAAGCAGATAGGCGATAAGTTTGTTTGTCCAGAGGAATAATGAACTTTTAATGGTAAGACGATTACTATCATTTGGTAATGTCTTCACCACGCTTTGGTCAGGTTATTACCGCTGTGTGGTAATGCTGCTACCGCTGTGTGGTAATCACATTACCAAAGTTTTGGTGAAACTGTATGGTGGTAAATGTATGCTTATTAGCGATTGATATTCCAAAATAAGACTAGAATATTTGGGCATTCCATTTTTTTATTGTAATTTAGCGGCGTGAAAATGCAAAGCAAGGAAAATATGGAAGAAATCGTAAATAAATATCCGGTAGGAATTCAGACTTTCGAAAAGATTCGAGAGGGACATTATCTCTATGTTGATAAGACGAAATACATCGTTGATTTTCGTAGAAAAGGAATGGCTTATGTCTTTCTGAGTCGTCCACGACGATTCGGAAAGTCTCTCTTTGCCTCGACTCTCGATGCTTATTTCTCTGGAAGGAAAGAATTGTTTGAGGGCTTGGCGATTGCTGACTATGAGAAGGATTGGGTGAAGCATCCTGTTTTGCATTTTGATATGAGTGGTGCCAAACATGTGGATGAGGAATTGCTGAATAGTTATTTAGATCAAGAACTCTTACGATATGAAGAAATTTATGGTAAGAGAGAAAGTGAAAAATATCCTAATGAGCGTTTGATGGGGCTTGTGTCTCGTGCTTATAAGCAGACAGGTGAGAAAGTTGTGGTCATCATCGATGAGTATGATGCCCCTCTCTTAGATGTGGTTCATGAGGAAGAAAATCTAAAGGTGCTGCGCCAAATCATGCAAAACTTCTACAGCCCTTTGAAGAAACTCGACCCATACTTGGAGTTCACTTTTATCACGGGCATCACTAAGTTCTCGCAACTCAGCATCTTTAGCGAACTTAACAATCTCGACAACATCAGTATGTTCGACCAATATTCTGCTATCTGTGGTATCAGTAAGACAGAACTCACCACGGTGATGAAGCCTGATGTCGAGGGTTTGGGCAGAGCCTTGGGTCAGACTTACGAGGAAACATTGGAGCAGTTGCGTGACTATTATGATGGTTATCATTTCAGTAAGAAATCAGAGGATGTCTTCAATCCGTTCAGTCTTATTAGAGCATTGAGTGGACAAGACATTGCCGCTTATTGGTTTGGCTCAGGTACACCAAGTTACCTCATCAAGAGCCTTCAGAAATATCATGTCAGCGTAATGGACATTGAGGAGAACGGCGTGGATGTGGATGACTTCGACGTATCGCCGGAGCAGATGACATCGGCATTGCTTTACCAGAGCGGCTATCTCACCATCAAGAAGTTCAACCCCATTACCCATCGCTATCGCTTGGCATATCCTAATCAGGAGGTGAAGATAGGTATGCTGAAGAGTTTGGCTCCTAATTATCTCTCCCCAATCTCACATGAGAACAATGGTTTGGTGGGCGACCTCATCGAGTTGTTCTATGAAGAGAAGTTGGAGGAGGCGATGCTTCGCCTCAAGGCATATTTGGCAAGCATTTCTAATCGCTTGTCCAATAAGAATGAACGAGACTTCCAGACGGTTTTCTATCTGATATTCAATCTGATGGGAGCCAACATTAAAGTAGAGGAGGATAGTGCGATAGGTAGGGCTGATGCCGTAGTTCACATGCCGAATGCTACCTTCGTCTTCGAATTGAAGTATGATGGCTCCGCTGAGGCTGCCATCCAACAGATAGATGACAAGGGTTACCTCATCCCTTATTCAGCCGATGGCAAGCGCATGTTTAAGATTGGCATCAATTTCGATAGTAACCAGCGTACTATTACCGACTGGATTATTAAGGAAGGGTGATATAGCTTTTTCATAAAGAAACATAAACATTCCACAACAGAAATCCCTTGCTCATAAAAATGTGGGCAAGGGATTTCAGTTTTTAAGCTTATTTTACTACTATAAAATTCTTTCCGTCAGGTACTAGGAGTTTACGCTCGTGGTCTTTTAACTTGGCATTGAAAATCGACCATTCGGGATGGGCGTATTTCTTGTCGATGGTAATATCTGCCATGTCGCAAACAGAATAGAAAACATTATCGGAATTGACGGCTCTATTCTTGTTCTTGGAGATATTTTGGCACTTAGCTGTATGATTCTTACCCCATAAGTCGCTATGCCAAAAGATGAGTGGCACATGGTATTCGTCTTTTCTAGGATTACAGTTGCCGCCATGGTCGCTGACACCTGTGTCGTAGTCTGCTCCATGATCGGATACCATCATGAATGCTGATTGTGTCTCTTGCTTGTCAATGGCTTTGATGATGTGATAGACGCAATCATCTGTAAATAGCACCGTGTTGTCGTAGGCGTTGACCATAGCCTCATGGTTGTCCCATCCGACATGGTCTGTCACAGGGTTCGGATGATACTTGTCTTGCTCATGGTGGAAATTGTTGTAGGGACCATGGTTTCCTTTGAATTGTATGATGAAGAAAGTCTTTTCATATTTGTCAGCTAGCGAATCCACGATAGCTGCTATTTTGTCGTCGTCATTCTCAGTCAAGGCGAATGATTGGTCACATCCATTGCTCAAATACTCGTAGCCTTTGCTGGCAAGCAAATTGCCAGCACATATCACGAATGTTTTGAATCCACATTCTTGAAATGGCTTGAAGATACTCTTCTCCCGATAGTTTTGCGCGAAGTCGTCTGGTGTGGCACGAGTGAGTATCTGCGGTACTGAGTACATCGTCAGATTCGCCGTGGAATAATAGTTGCTGAAGAGCGTGATGTTACTCAATGACTCTAGCAGTGGAGTGGTCTCTCGCTCGTAACCTCCCAGTGATAGACTGTTGTATCGCAGCGATTCGCCGACAGCCATTACGTATATTTCTTTTCCTTTATGTTTAGGGCGTTTTGCTCCAAATGACATCTTGTCAGATAGCTTGATTTCTTTTCTTGTTTGAGTCTGTTCGAAGGCATTGTATGTTTGGTACCAAAAGTTGTAAGGTGGGCGAGAGAGGATGTTTTGCTCTACGTAAAAAGTAGTAGTGATGTTTCCTTTCCATCTGATTCTTAGTTGATAGAATAGGAAAGATAATGACAGAATGGTAAACAATAGAGTTGCGTAAAGATTATCCTTCGCTGGTGTTTGCTCATGATGCAAGTATAAGGCAAGCGCATAAAATATGATGCAAGGAATCGTCCATGGGAGAGCATGAATGGTGCCAGCGATAAATCCAGTTCCTTCATCTACTGTCGTGCCAAAAATGGCGAGGATATTGCCTGCTATTAGAAAGTTCTTGTATAGGATAACCATCATGGTCTCCAAGAATGAGGTGATAAAGACAATGGTTGAGACACATGCGAATACCCATTTCTTTTTGATGGCTGCCATAAGGAAACATACTGGCAAAACGTAAAGAATGGTTGAGGCGATTCTACTCAAGGAGTGCTCTCCTCCTAGAAATTCTTTGTACAATGAGGGCAATAGGCACATAATCAATAAGCAACCAACTACCCCTAGGTTGATTTTTCTTTGCATAATAAAAAGATAGTTATAAGTTTGCAATGGCATACAACTATCAATCCGCTAAGACGCAAAAAGGGCGTGATGGGCTCACCCGATAAATTAGGGGGAAAGATTTTGAATTTTCCAGAAAAAGTTATA
>OIYR01001431.1_pt1 | contig 11939 bp, 6 predicted proteins | sample 1588221 | NCBI WGS metagenome assembly OIYR01 (sample SAMN03283292) | human gut metagenome | biome: human-associated habitat; material: feces | host: Homo sapiens | place: Peru | collected 2012 | reverse complement strand
GAACAATCTTGATGCCCTTTTCATGAGCGGCATCAATAAGATCCTGATATGTAGCACCGTCACTCTCGTAACGAACATCAACTGTTGAGAAATCAAAAGCATGGTAGCCGTGGTAATCGTAGCCCGATGCGTTTGTTACAACAGGAGTAATCCAGATTGCACTGAATCCAAGAGCCTTAATATAATCGAGCTTGTCGATAAGTCCCTTGAAGTCGCCACGCCATGCAGGATCGCTGTCGGGGTTGTTTGCCTGTGAGTCATCCCAGCAATGAACATTGTTGCCTGTGTCACCGTCATAGAAACGAGTTGTGATTACAAAATAAATTGTGTCTTCACGCATATCGACACGGTCAAATTCCTGCATATCCTCAGGATTTTTGCTTGACCATCTCTTATTTTTGTACCACCACTCGCCTGTGTTCCTTGTGAGCTCGGCAGACTGCTTTCCGTTTGTAACAAACATCATATTGATTTTTGTTACATCGTTGAAAGTGTACCTGTAGTAGTTGTTTCCCTCGGAAGTCATCTTAACACCGGGGTACTCTGTGCTGATGTTTTTCGGAAGGCTGTTCCAATAGTAAATTGTGGGCGTGCCTTCCTCACAGTAATAGTGTACTGTGATTGTGCTTGATGCCGAAGTGTCGTTGCCGTCATCTGTATTAGCCGCACTAACGGACATAACAGATACCGTGCATATTACGCAAATCGACAAAATCAAGGCTAGCATTTTTTTAATCTTTGCCATAGATTTTCCTCCTTTTGTTATATTTCGTACAACATAACATACAAATATATTATAAGTGAGATAGCTGAAATCTTTTTGCCTTTAAAGAATAATTACAGCTTTGATGCCGCCAAAGATTGGCCCCTCAATTTGGCTATTATATACAAAAAGGAGTATCAATTTCCATTTTGCGCAACCCAATACAAAATTGCTCTAAAAAATGATACTCCTATAACTTGTGATTTTCAATTTTTAGTTGATTTTTAAACAGACAACCTTGCGATTATTGCTTTAAAATATATTTTTCAAGTGTGTTCGCAATGCCGTCCTCATCATTTGACTCGCAGATATAATCGGCAATTCTCTTAATATCCGGCTCAGCATTGCCCATTGCAACACCAAAGCCTGCGTAGCCGATCATAGTCATATCGTTATAGTTGTCGCCAAATGCAGCAAGCTCGTCCCTTTTCATTTTGAGTTTATCGAGCAGAAGCGGAAGCATTGAACCCTTGGTTACACCAAACGGCATAATCTCAAGAAAATACGGTGCACTCTTGTACACATCAAGCAAGCCGTCATAGCGGTCGGCAAAAATTTTCTGATACTTATCAAGCTCATCGGGCTCGCCTGCAAGCAAAATCTTGTTAATATCAAAACGGACAGCTGATATAAAGTCATCAACAACAACCATTTCGGCTTTAATAACATCTCTTTCAACATATGAATAGTCATTAACCTTGTTGTCAGAGATGATTCTCTTATCATCATAGGTGTTGATTGTGATGTTTGAATCCTTGAGAACATTCACAATATCGGGAAGATACTCAAGCGGAAACAGCTTGCTAACCATTGTTTCGCCTGTTTCGCAGTTGATAATCTTGCCGCCGTTGAATGCCATAATAAAACCGCCAAAGCGGTCGAGCATAAGGTCTTTTGCAATCGGCATAATTCCGACAGGATGTCTGCCTGATGCAAGAATAATTTTTTTGCCCTGTTTCTGGGCATCCATAAGAGCATATCTTGTACGGGGAGTAATCTCTTTTTTAGAGTTAGTCAGCGTACCGTCAATGTCAAGTGCTATAAGTTTGTAATCCATGAAACCACCCTGAACATAATAATTATTAAATATGATTAGTATGTTACGGTCAAATTTGACCGCTTAAACTATACCACAAATTGCCCGAAAATGCAACTGTAAAGCCGCTTTTAGCCTATATAAAAGCTGTTTTCACCATTTTTCCGCTTTGTCTTTTTTGCCAACAAAAAACGGACGAAAAGAGAATTTTCCTTTCGTCCGAAATTAAATATATTCAGCTTTTATTTATTCTTCCGATTTTGTATCGTTGTCAGATTCAGTCTTTTGTTGCAATTTTTCCTTCTGCAAACGGTCTATAATTTCGTTGATGTCGCTGTCCTTCGGTGATTTGTCATGTCCCGTAAGTATGCGGATTATAACGACAAGCTCATCAATGAATATCAGCAGCAGCGCCGCAATAAAAATCAGCAGTCCCCACGGTGAGAAGAAAAGGTTGTACAATGTGTCGATGAATCCGAGCTTGCACACCATAATATAAAGCACATCTTCGGTTGAAATTTCAGGGTCGGGAGCATCGTTTGCAATGCCCTTTGTCTGTAGCTTATATGTGCCGTCAGCGGTTTTGTACGGTGCAACTACAACCTTATGAGTCACGAGAAGTCCCTCGGTCTGCCCACTGCCACGATAAGTAATAATATCGCCGACCTTGAGGTTGGTCGGATTGTCAACGCTTTTGCCGAGAATTACATCGCCGATCATAAGCTCAGGCTGCATACTGCCCGTTGAAACACGCAGTACCGAGTAGCCGAAAAATGACGGTGCTTTGCCGTTGACCTTTGATGACATAAACACCACAACGGTCAGCACAAGTATTGCAAGCACTCCCCAGCAAATTATATTTTTAATTATCCGCAAGGTCTTATGCAGCTTTGATTCGTGCCTTTTCTTTATTCTATTTTTTGATTTGGGGTGTTCGGTTGTTACAGATGTCACTTCAACCGCATTTTCAAAATCGTTATTTTTATCCATAAATTCCTCCACGGCAAGTTGCCGTTCCCAGTTCGTGTAGATAGTATTATGTATTTAACAAGTTAAAGCACCCGAGCGTTGCTTTGTGATAATTTTTATTGTTTGTATCGGCAAGTTGCCGTTTCCGGTTCGTGTCAGTAGGGGCGTTCATTGGCCGCCCGCCTTGATGAAATTATTTGTTTATCCACATAGCTTTTGATATGCTAAAAGTAGTGTACAATATGTTCATACACATATGTTTTGATATAGCATAAATCATGCATCCAAATTTGCACGAAATTGCGTGCAATCGTGTGCAATGCACACGAACCGGAGACCTGACACAAACTATTTGTTTATTAACACATTATTTTATATAACGAAAATGCGTATATATTCGTCAAAACGGGCGGATTTTATTCTCTGCTACCGATTATAAATTATAATAAAAAAGGGCTGTAAAAACAACCCTTTTGTAAATTTAAAAATCTAAAATTTTAAAGTGAAATTTGCACATCGCCAAGTGAATATGTTGCCTCGGATGCTGTATCGTTTTTGATATACCAATACACCTTTGTAACAACAGGATCGTTGTCGGTTTTGCCTTCAATCTTCATATTCGTAACAATCGGAATATATGAGCTTTTAACCGGTTCTTTGCTTACGGTAAGCTCACACTTTGCCGTTATTACATCACCGTACACACCCGTAGATGTAACAGTAATAGTAGTCTTGCCTGCCTTAATGGCAGTAACCTGACCGTTACTGTCAACTGTTGCAACACCAGTATTTGACGATTTGTAAGCCACCGTACCCTGTGCCGTTGCGCTTAAATCAAATTTCTCACCTACTACAGCTTCTGCTTTAGAATAAAAACTTGAAATTCCGGCAGCTTTAGCAAGCTCATCATTCACCTTGGTTTGTTCATAAACGGTTCGGAATTTATTGTCCCAATGAAACCACAATACAGTATTATATGTATCTACATTATAATTATCACTGCCTTCGCACCAATCTTTACCACCAGATGTATTCTTTTTGAACATTTTTACATTTTTACAATTATATGGGATTGTACAATAAGAAATATCATAATTAGCTTTATAATTTTTATAACCTTGTGTAGCAAGAGTATATTCCACACCTGATTTTAAAAAACTATTATTCACGCCTGCATCACCTGCGAGATTATCCTGCCAATAATGCAGAAAATAATCACCGGGATTTAAACTATTACGGTCAGCTTGCAAATTTTCGGGTAAAGAATCAGCAGTAACAAAACCAACATACACATTCTTCTTATTCACATTACACGGTGTCTTGGCAACATAGGATGTTTGTGAATCGGAGGTAAATCTCCTGTAGGTTCTGAGGGGGCTGTTCACACCGACAGAAAGGGTGTTATTATCCGAATTATTAAGGAACAAAGAAATTGACTGCGGTGCAGTTCCCGTGTTTTTTACCTCTGTACAGAAATATTTTGTTTCATGGGCGGAAACATTTTGCAAACTACTAAAATTAAACGGATCAGTACTATACTCACTGCCGTCAGGTTTTGAAGCAACATAAGTAACGGCAGTAATATTTTTTCCGTTGGTCACATTGTATTCTCCGCTCCAAGAGAGGGATTCGCCCTTTTGCACTTCAGGACGATTAAACCACGAAAAAGTCGTAGTTGTTCCACACAACAAACACAGAACAAGTCCGAGTACAATAACAAGTGTAAATTTAGATTTCTTCATGGTTTCACCTCCGTTGAATTACTTGTTTTGCAGATTTACTGCCAGTTACCCGTCCCATCTCCGGTTGCCGTGTAGGTTGTCTTTGTGCCTCTGTTACCTGTATTCCAACTATTCCAAACCTCATTATCAGTATTAGGATTTATACGCTGAATTGTAAACGAAGTTACATTAGCAGGTATATCCTTCCATGTCCAATTGGTTTGACCTTTAATCGAACTAAGATCACGATAACTTCCGTCAGGTAATACAAGTCTCATTTTTGGGGTTGAGTTTGATATCCATTTACTACCAGCACTGTTATCAGTACTGTCGACCAGGGTTATATCAATCGAAGTAATAGGTTTAGGTTTCGGAACATATTCTTCAAGTTTATCAGGTGTGCCACTCTTAAAGAGGTATGTCTTGCCGATTGTACCCTCAAGACCAGCCTGGTTAGATCCTGGATACTGTTTGTCATTACCGTTGTTTACAATAACTCTGAAGTTACCTGTATCAAAAGTTTTAAATTCAAATTTATAATTACCTGTAATAGAATCATATATTGCATCAGCACCCGGCCATGCACCTGAGTAATTGGTTTCTGAATCTCTGTATACAAATGCTTTATAAGTAGTGCTGAATCCATCTCTGGGTTCAAAATAGATTGTTGTTGTTGACTCAGTAGTCCCCAACTCAAACTTAGCATACAGAGTGATTCCCTTGCTAACTTTATTTAAGGTTATAGGTGAAACATCGTTGTTTTCATCGAAATACGGTTCATTACAAGCCTCGTCCTTATACCAACCGGCAAACTTGTAACCGTTATTGGCACTTGCCTTAACTGTTACATTTTCGCCCTCCATAACGGGAGCTTTCGAAATTTTATCGGCTTTTTCGTTGGCAACCTGTACAGTACCGGCTGTAACAACATTTTCGTTGTTGTACATTGCTTTGGCTTCTACCGTATACAAAGCCTTAAACCTTGCATACAGTGCATATGTCTTTACATCAGAATATTGTATCGTCATTTTTGTAGAATAGACGCCGTTATCTAAGATACAATCTTTAACCGCTACCTTCGGATCTGCTGCATCTTTACTCTCATACCAACCGATAAAAGCATAGCCGCTTTCAGGCTTAGCATAAAAAGTTACTTCTCCGTTACGATTTACCGTTGTTGTTACTTTCGATGCATATTTTTCATTATTGTTGTCAAAAGATACCTTACCGGCATCACCGGAAGGAACATTGTTACCATGCTGAGCGTATGCTTCTACAGTATAAGTATCAATTTTAAATTTCGCATACAACTTCTTGGAAGCCTCAACATTAGCCAATTCATATTTATCGCTCGAACTCTCCGAAATACTCTCACAGGCTTCATCTGTGTACCAGCCGTCAAAAACATATCCGTCTTTAGCTTTTGCGTAATATGTAACTGAGCTGCCTTTAACAGCATTGAGTGTAATGTGTGTTTTATCTGTGTAATCTTCATCAGTCGGGGTTTGTTTGCCGCACACAATCGTAACTCTGCCGCCACCTGTGCTATCAGAAAGGTTTGCACCGTCATATGTTCTGACATAAGCCTCAAATGTCAACGACTCAACATAAACGGCTGTAAAGTTATAGTTACCTGAAGCTGCCGGGGTAAAATAACCGTTGCTGTCAATGCCGTCTGCCACGGCACTTGTATCGCTGTTTACCCAGTTTTTCAATACGAAACCTTTATTAGGATTTGCTTTTAGCTGAACCTTTGTACCGGGGGTTACAGAAATTGTAGTACTTGTCAAACCATCATAACTAACTTTAGGATCTCCTGCATCTTTCTTGCCTGCAGTAACAGTAATAGTAGCAGGTGGATCCCAATAACCTGTTGTAGCAGAAGTAACAACAAAAAGCGTTGAATTGCCTCTGTTAGGAGCAGGAATTTTATATGTATTACCGTTATTTGTAAAAGAAAAAGTCATGTTGTCTGCCTTTTCCTTTGCAATATAACCAACCCATTTTTTATTGTCAGCAGTAAATGGCATTCTAACTTTACTGTCAGCGTCATTTTTATCCGGAACCATATATACACTTGAAACATTGCCTGTATCAGGGAGTACGGCGGTTTCGCTTGAAACACTGATTTCAATCACTTCGCCCCATGTACCGTATCCGGCATTACTGCTATTATGATCGCCATAGGCGGTGTAGTACATACTGTCGCCTGAGTTGAGCGACTTCATATTAGTAGTCCAAGTAACACTTCCCGAGGTGAACTTAACTTCTGTATTATCAGCGGCGGGTGTATAATCACAGTAATATGTATGCGACTTCGCATTATACTTCATCGTTACAGAAGTTCCGTTACCCTGCTGAAATGTTACATCCTTTGTCCAATTTTTTACAGTATCATTTACTGTGCGGTCTACAAAATACACTTTATTGCCTTTTTTATTCTGAGTTACAATATTAACATCAGATATTGTAACAGTTTTACCTGCATACGCGGTAACTGCCTTATCATCCTGAAGCCACACTTTAATATTTATTGTTTTACTGCTTCCTCTATCAACCCTAAACAACTCCGTTGGTTCAGATTCAGAACTAACAAGAAATTCGCTAAAAGCATGAACCTCCTCAGGAACTTCTTTGCCATCTGCTGTATTTACAACATTATCACTACCGGCATTAGAACCGCATACAACTGTATTTTGAGTATCGGTATCTGTAATTGCCATTCTTACAAGATTTCCTGAAACATTTTCACCATCTATAGTTATCTTAGGTACTTGATCAAGATAAAATTCCGCATGATTTGCTTTAAAGGTTTCATCAACCTTTACATTAAATGAAAAATCAATATAATTAACATTCTTATCATTTACATCCGCACATCTGTAAGAGCCAACACCAAACTCAGAAGCACCTGAGTTCTTTATTGGGAAAAATATATTTTCACCGTCAGCACTTGAAGCAGAAGCAAGATGCACTCCACCCGCAGCACGGAAATATTTAGTCAAGTCAATGATTTTGTTTGAATAACCATCACCACTGCCAATATCGGCATTAGTATAAACATAGTTGTCAATTTTTGCACCCTCAGCTTTAATTGTGATTGTTGAAATAGTTTCAACCCAAGCCGAAACGGACACAACCGATATGGCAAGTACTTCAACAAGTGCCACCATAGTGAGTATAAAACCTTTTCTTGTTTTTTTATTCTTGCCAAATGCAAGTCTGTTTTTCAAATACTCCCTTAAAAGGGCAAGTCTTTCTCTCATCGTGACACCTCCTTAATATGTTAATCAATTAATTATCCCAATTGCCTGCTTTTTCAACTATACCTGATCCTTGATTTATCAAATTATAAGATATGATATATTCGTTAGAACCCGCACTCTCATTAAATGTATGCTGAATGTTTTCAGGCACTGGATAATTCCTTATTATTGGAACTTCTTTTGCAGGATCATACAAATCAAATCTTACAAGTCGAGAACCGTTTTTAACGCTTGTCTTTGACAGCACGCACTTATCTCCGCCACCCTGCGGTTTCATTTCATAAGCGGTTTCTGTACCGTTTGAGTCAAATACGGCTTTTAGTACCAAAACATTCTGACTAAGCAGATTTCTCAGACCTCCGCCGCCGTTATATGAATTATAATCATTAAGCCATAAATTGTAATCAATTTGGATATCCGCTCTCGCGTAGGTTTCTCCGGTTGTCGGCAGTTGTTCGGTTGTAGTCGGTTCAACACTGCCGCCTGAACTGTTGGGATACTTTGTACCCCAATATCCGATACACGGGGCAACATTTTCAGCAACAGTAGTGGTACTGCCGTAGCCGTTACCGTGTACGGCATAATAGGTATTTTCTTTATTTCCAGTTGCAGTTCCGTCATCTGTGCGGTATGTCTGAAGACCGTTTGTATTTATTTGATGTGACCATATATCTGCATATTTACCCTTGTCATCATCTTTACGCGCATCAATCCAATCATTTACTTCAGCTGTTGTATGCCATACATTATATATTCTGCCTACCTCAACATCATTTGTTCCGTCAAGCTTAATTTTCTCTTTTACTTTACTATATCGCATAAAAGATATGTTTGTTATTTTATCCTTTGGTAGATAAGCTATCCATTCAATAGGTTTTTTTCCATCACTCTTTGACTCACTCATTACTACTGACTTTGGATTTTCAAAGTTTTCATCATAATAGGTCATAACAAGGAAACATCCGGCATTGCCAACCCACCTGAGTTCCGTATTTTGGTCATTGTCAGCATCACCTTTTGTTTTGTCAACGAAAGTAACATATTCCATATCTTTCCAGTTACTTTCAAGCTCAACTGTAATTGACACATCCTGACCCTCGTAAGCGTCACAGTTCTCTCCGGTTGCCTCAAGCCACGCAACCATGGTTATGTTTTGGGATTTAAGACCGTCAAGAGTAAAAAGAGGAGCACCTGTGCCGAAATAGTAGTCGGAAAATGACCTGCCCTTTGCTTTAGTGGTTGTTGCCGAGCCGTTCGAATTAACAGAACTTACTGCCTGACATTCGTCAGCATAGCTGTCAATAATTGCAGTGGGATCAATAACGGTCGAAGCCTCAGCACTGTTTCTGATGAATGCAATCCTTATTGGACAAGGATTCTGATATGCCAGATATGTCGATGGCTTATTGTTGCCGTCAACAGTAATATGTGTTGCACCGTCATAAACTTCTTTTTTACCTGTATTTTTATTATTTACCTCAACTTTGTAACTTTTTACATATACTTCAACCTGACCGCCTGTTTGACCGGTAAGGGTAAAATCGCTGTATATGTATCCGTTATTTTTATCTCCTACTGTGCCTTCACGAAATTTCATTTCGCTTGTGTCAACGCTTTGTCCTTTATCGCCGTATCCGCGATCTACAGGGAAAAACATATTACGACCGTCAACACTTGATGCTTCTTTCAGCTTTGCCTGTTTTACGGTGATTGTATTTCTTATTTCTTCACCCTTATTAACTCTCATTCCGGCAGCAGATTCAAGAGTAAAGGGATCTGAATCAATAGTTGCCGTATCTCTTATTGTGAACCATGAAAAGGTAGTAACTGCGAAAATACTTAAAACAAGAAAAAGAGCAACATATGAAGTTGTGACCTTTTTTGTGTTATTCAGTCTTGACTCAACTAAACCGTTGAGAAAGTTACAAAACTTATCTTTCAACTTCATCAAAAATTCCCCTTTCCTACTTTTAAATCAACTTTCTTTTGTCAATACAAGATTAACATTAAAATTTCCGTTTACAAGGGCAAGTCTTGCCTCTGCGTCTTCGCCCTCAATCCACATATTACAGGTTACCATAGCACTGTAGAATTGATCAGTATCTGAGGACTTTGTAAGTTGTGCAATTTTTTGGTTTGTACCAAGCTCATAGGTAAATTTTCCGCCGACAAAACCATTATTATTCACAACAAACGCAGCATCATCAGTAGTATTGCTGACTGTATGCTGTGCTTTTTGCGTGTCATAGTATACATGACTGTACGATTCTCCGCTTGTCTTATTGTCTGACAAAGCGTACTCGTCATTCGTCTGCTCCAACAAGATATTCGGAGCCGGCAACCACAGGAGCTTTTTTGTGAATGGAGCTGTGTTATAATCAACAACCGAGAATCTCACCGCACCAACTACGGAATCTCTTGAAAAATTACCGTACTTGCTTTTATTTTTAATGCCCGTACCGTCTGAAGCTGTGAGTTGAGGAGCATCCGGTTTTATTGTTGATTTTTCGCCTATTGATATATTATACTGCGATTTTGCACGGATGTAAAGGTCAAATGACAAATAATGCAGATTTGCAGTAGCTTCACTCCAATCTGCTTTTGTATCAACTTGGGCTTGACCGCCTGTTTGATACAAAGCCGGTTTATTAAAATATGTGCCGTCACCGGTTATTTCAGTCAACTGAAGTTCGTCAAGAAATGGGTAATTAGCTTTATTAAGCGTAATTTTACCCACTTTATATTCACTATCGACAGGAGCTTTGTCATTGTGCTTAACAACAGCAATTTGAATACCGTCAGGTGCCTGACACTCAACATTGATGCCGTTGGCATCGACTGAACTCTTATCCGTAAACCACGCCTGAATGCCGCAGAAGCCGGCAAGTGCAACAGTGAACAGAACTATTAAATTTTTAGCAATCATTCTGCCCGTTTTTCTGTTGGGCGCAGTAGAATTTTTCATTTTTGCCCCTTATTCTTTACCAAAATAAACTGAAACAAATCCGTTTGCTTTCAGAGTTTTGTTATGGAAAACAGTTGTTTTTCTTTTGGTTGCATCTCTTACAATGTTTTCAAAATTCATAACAAACGGTCTGTCAACACCGGAGAATGTAATTACAATCGGCAGATTGCTCATACCTTTCAGCATTGAACACAAATCGTTAAATGCAACAGTAAGATCTGCCTGCTTTTTATAAACATTATATACGCTTGCGCCGCTCTGTGAAAAGCCTGCAAGCACAACACCCTTTTTACTTCTGCATATGCAAAGAGATCTTACGCTTTTCTGTGCGTTTATAAGCTCGTCTGCAACAGTAGCTTTGCCGAACTTAACAAGCTCATCGGCATATTTTGAAACAACTGCAACACTGCCGAAGCCGTAGTCACGAACGAACAAATCGCCTGTATCCTTGACAGATTTAATTTCATCCTTAGCAAGGCTGATTTTTTCACTTGCTTTCTTTTCGGCTTTGCGAATTTCAGCCTGAGCCTCTTTTTTAACCTCGGCAACCTTGGCTTTCATACGCTTTTCACAAGCTTTTTCTGCAAGCTCAACCTTTTTGTCAACCGACTTATAAGCCTTTTTAAGCTCAGAAGCGTGAGCGGCATTGCTTGCGGCTGATGATTTAAGGTTGGCTTCCTTAATTTCAACAAGCTCATTCTTGTGAGCTTCTTCTTTATCTGCAAGCTCTTTAAGATGCTTTTGCTCGGTTTCATTTGCCCTTGCGGCAAAATCAGCATTAAGCTTGGCAACATAATCATTATGTTCGGCCTCAGCATCAGCAATCTTATGATTGAGCGAATCAACCTCGGCTGTGTGAGCATCTGTCATTTGCTGCTTTTCATCAGCAAAATCGGATTTCATTTTATTGACTGTGTCCTTGTGCTGAACACGCTCATTCTGAAGTGTTTCCGTAAGATTTTCATTTTTCTCGGTTAGGTCGGTAATCCTGCGGTTATCCTCTTCAATCTGCGCATGGCACTTTTCAAGGCTCTGTGTAAGAGCGGCAATCTTTGCAAGCTGCTCGGCAACCTGAGTTTCAAGCTCTGCAATATGAGCCTTCTGCTCAGCGATAACAGTTTCCTGCTCTTTCACCTTTGTCTGCAAACGAGCATTCTCCTGCACAAGCACGAGAATTCTGTCATTTAATTCTACTATTTTTTTATTGAGTGTGTCAATA
>OIYR01001424.1_pt1 | contig 11983 bp, 17 predicted proteins | sample 1588221 | NCBI WGS metagenome assembly OIYR01 (sample SAMN03283292) | human gut metagenome | biome: human-associated habitat; material: feces | host: Homo sapiens | place: Peru | collected 2012 | reverse complement strand
CAAACATCCTTTTTACCATATCCGGGTGAGTTCTAGAGATGATTGCCCAAGGCCCTTTATCGCCTTCTTTTACATCTGCTATGTAGACTTTTATGTGGTCACCTTCTTTTAAATTGTCGTTAATTAATTGTTCTCCTTTTGGTAAAAAAGCCTCTGCTTTGCCGATTTTTAAAGAGGCGGCACCTGAGCGCGGATCAATTTTTTCAACTATAGCAGACACAATCTCTTGACATTTATTTTCAAATTCACGAAGCATAAGTCCACGTTCACCATCTCGAATTCCCTGCCTAATGATATTTCTGGCCGTTTGAGCAGCAATTCTTCCAAATTCTTTTGTATCCAACTTAATTGCCACTTGTTCGCCGACGCTTGTATTGGGATTAATACATCTTGCGTCGACTAAAGAAATTTCTCTGCCGGAATCGGATACGTTTTCCACAACGGCTTTACGCAAAAAAACTTCGAATTTACCTTTATTTTCATCTATGTTAATTATAGCATCTTCATTGCCGTTGTAGCTGTTTTTACACGCAGTAATGATGGCTTTTTTTATTTTATCAAGCATGAAATCAACCGGAATACCCCTTTCTTTCTCAAGAAGCGAAAGCGCCTCAAATAATTCTTTGTTTTTCATTTTATATTACCTCCAAATTAATTTTCGAAATCATCAAGTTTAATAAATGCAATATTTTTTCTCGAAATACATAAATTTTCTTCGTTATCTCCCAAAGAAACCATCAACTCATCTTTATTAAATGAGGTAAGAACAGCATTTAATTGTTTTGTGCCGTCATTTAAAGGGCGAATAAGCCGGACGATAATTTTTTGTCCAATAGATTTTTTTAAGTGTTCCTCACGCGTTAATTCTCTGTTAATTCCTGGAGAACACACCTCCAAACAGTAATTTTGAGAAATGGGGTCAAGTTCGTCAAGTGGTTTGTCTATGGCTCTGCTCATTTTTTCGCAGTCATCAATTGTGATACCATTTTCGCTGTCAATAAATATTCTAAGGTAATAGTTTGAGCCTTCTTTTAAAAATTTGATGTCCCAAATTTTAAGACCTAAATCTTTAGCAATAGGCTCAGCTAGTTTCCAGACAATATTGACAACATTGTTGCCGCGATTTTTTCCATTCAATACAAAATTCACCTCAATATAAACAAAAGAGCGGGTTTGTTCCCACTCTTACAAAATCAATGAATAAAACTTTAAAATTAGTATACCATAGATTTATATTTATTGCAACAGGTAAAATTAAAAATTTTTTGGCGCATAAAGGTGAATATATGTCACTAAAAGCAGTAATTGGTAGACTTTTTTTGTAAGATAATCTTAATTACCTTACTTAAATTCTTTATTAAAAGGTGAGAAAATGCTATCACAAACACTGAAAAAGTTGCGCGAAAATAGTGGTTATACTCAGCAACAGGTTGCTAATGCTTTGAGTATAGAACGTTCAACGTACACTTATTATGAGACCGGGAAAACGACTCCGGACATTAACACAATAATAAAATTATCTAAAATTTTTAATATTTCTTATTAATTTTCTCAATTAGAGTGAGTTTTACGAAGTTAAATTTAATATATTTCTCTATATGTTTCCTCACAAATAAGCAAAATGTATAGTCTAAAATTAAAATTTTTTCAAAAATTGTGCAATTTCTTTAAAATTATACTTTTGATTATGTTCTTTAATATAAAAAGGCTTATTTGATATTTCATTAACTTTGTATTCTAGTATTGTAAGAATAGTAGGATATGTAACTTGGTATTCAGTAGGTATTACTACTTGTAGGTTGGTGTGCAAGATAGTTTTAATTTGTCCTAATTTAACCTTATATTTAAAGTTTTTTAAGATGTTGGTTAAATCTTTATTAGGTTTTAGATTTTCAATTACTTTAAATTCAGGCATGAAAAAAGTCCTCCTTTCTGTGATAAGAGAACTTTTAAAGTTTTATATAAAAATAAAAACTCACGAACTTTTAAGTCCGTAAGTTGATTTCAAATGGAGCTATTAGGGAGAATCGAACTCCCGACCTACAGGTTACGAATCTGTTGCTCTACCAACTGAGCTATAATAGCATATATATTGTTATTATAGAATATATACTTAAAAAATTCAATAAATGCATGGAAAAAATAATAAAATTATTAAAAAATGTTGACAATTAGAGTTAAAAAAGTTATAATGTATATGTTAACTTTTGCTTATTTTATATGCGTAAAGTGAGTAAAAATTTTGTAATAGGAGGAATGAATAGTGGCTAAAGATGATGTTATTGAAGTTGATGGAATAGTTACAGATGCTTTACCTAATGCTAACTTTAAGGTTAAACTTGAAAATGGTCATGAGGTTTTAGCTCATATTTCTGGAAAACTAAGAATGCATTACATTAAAATTTTACCTGGAGATAAAGTTAAGCTTGAACTTTCAACATATGACTTAACTAAAGGTAGAATAACTTGGAGAGGAAAATAATCCTATTATATTAAAATCATGCAATAAGCATAAAACTAGAGCGGCTGTAAAAGGCATGGCCTTAATGTCTTTTATTTTAGTTTCATGTTTATTATATAACTTACTTTTGTTAAATTTATTAACAAGTATTTTAAGGAGGAATTAAAATGAAAGTAAGACCATCAGTAAAAAAGATTTGTGAGAAGTGCAAAGTGATTAGAAGAAATGGCGTAGTTAGAGTTATTTGTGAAAATCCAAAGCACAAACAAAGACAAGGTTAATGTGGGGGTGTAAGAGTAAATGGCACGTATAGCTGGAGTAGATTTACCAAAACAAAAAGTAGCAGAAATAGGACTAACATCTATATATGGAATTGGTCGTTCTGCATCAAGAAAAATACTTGCAGAAGCAGGTATTGAACCAACAAAAAGAGTTAAAGATTTTACAGAAGAAGATGAAGCAAAAATAAGAGAAATAATCGATAGAGATTATACAGTAGAAGGAGATCTTCGTAAAGAAGTATCTTTAAACATCAAAAGATTAATGGAAATTAATTGCTATAGAGGACAAAGACATAAAAGAAGACTTCCTGTAAGAGGTCAAAGAACAAAAACTAATGCTAGAACTAGAAAAGGTCCTAGAAAAACAATAGCAGGAAAGAAAGGAGTATAGTTAGAAATGGCAGATAAAAGAAAATCAGTTTCAAAGAAAAAAGTAAAAAAGAATATTTCAACTGGTGCAGCTCACATACAATCTTCATTTAACAATACAATTGTTACAATGACTGATTCTCAAGGTAATGTTATATCTTGGGCAAGTGCTGGTGGACTTGGATTTAAAGGTTCAAGAAAAAATACTCCTTTTGCTGCAGGTCAAGCAGCTGAAACAGCAGCTAATGCAGCTAAAGAGCATGGATTAAAAAGTGTAGAAGTGTTTGTAAAAGGACCTGGTTCTGGAAGAGAAGCAGCTATAAGAGCACTTCAAACAGCTGGATTGGAAATAAACATGATAAAAGATGTTACTCCAATACCACATAATGGTTGTAGACCACCAAAGAGAAGAAGAGTATAGTGGGGGTGTAAATATAAAATGGCAAGATATACAGATGCAGTATGTAAAAAGTGCAGAAGAGAAGGTACAAAACTTTTCTTAAAAGGCACAAGATGTAATTCAAATAAATGTGCAATTGATAGAAGATCTTATGCTCCAGGACAACATGGTAAAAATAGAGTAAAATTATCAGAATATGGTCTTCAATTAAGAGCAAAACAAAGAGCTAAAGAATATTATGGGGTTTCAGAATCTCAATTTAGAAAATATTATGAAGAAGCTTTCAGACGTGAAGGAGTAACTTCAGATATCTTATTCGAACAATTAGAACTTAGACTTGATAATGTAGCATACAGAATGGGAATTGGTACTTCAAGAGCTGAAGCAAGACAACTAGTTGGATATAAAGTACTAGATGTTAATGGTAAGAAAGTAAACATCCCTTCATATATTTGTAAAGTAGGAGATGTTATCTCTTTAAGAGATGCTAAAAAAGATAATAAAACAGTAGTTTCTGTAATGGAAACTAACAAATTAAAAGCAGTACCAGCATGGTTAGAATTAAATAAAGATAGAACAGAGGCAAAAGTTTTAAGAAAACCAACTAGAGAAGATGTTGATCTTGAAGTTCAAGAAAGTCTAATCGTTGAGTTATACTCTAAGAACTAATTAAATCATTTAATTAAGTTATATATAATACGTGTAATCAGAGCGTATTAAAGGAGGAATTAAAATGGTTGAAATGCAAAGACCTGAAATAAAATGTGTTGAAGTTAACGCTGACACATTTTATGCAAGATTTGAGGCACAGCCTCTAGAAAGAGGGTTCGGAATTACACTTGGTAATTCACTAAGAAGAATTCTTCTTTCATCACTACCAGGATATGCTATAAATACAATAAAAATTGCAGGAGTAACTCATGAATTTACAACAATACCAGGAGTTACAGAAGATGTTACAGATTTAATACTTAATTTAAAACAGGTATGTTTAAAATCTAGTGATGTGGATAAAAAAGATATCACTATAAAAGCTAAAGGACCATGTGAGGTTACAGCTGGAGATATTATAACTGATTCAACAATAGAAGTTGTAAACAAAGATTTACATATTGCTTATGTTGATGAGGGTGCAGAATTAGATATTGAAATGACTGCTGTAAAAGGTAGAGGATATGTTGAAGGAAAAAGAGAAAAAGATTCAATGGAGGCTATAAATGTTTTACCAATTGATTCAATATTTACACCTGTTAAAAAAGTCAATTTCCAAGTTGAAAAAACAAGAGTTGGTCAAGATCCAAACTTTGATAAATTAATTATTGAAATTTGGACAAATGGTGTTATAGAACCATATGAAGCTTTAAGTATGGCTGCTAAAATTTTAAATGAACATTTAGAAATGTTTATTGATTTATCAGAAATAGCTAAAAATATGTCAATAATGTCTCAAAAAGAACTATCTATGAAAGATAAAATTTTAGAAACATCAATTGAGGATTTAGAGTTTTCAGTAAGATCATATAACTGTCTAAAAAGAGCAGGTATACATACAGTTGCAGATATAGTAAATAAATCTGAACAAGATATGATAAAAGTTAGAAATCTAGGTAAAAAATCACTAGATGAAGTAATGAATAAAATTGCAGAACTTGGACTTGAATTTAAAAATAAGGACGAGTAATTAAAGGAGGATAAGCAAAATGCCAGGAACAAGAAAACTTTCAAGAGTAACTTCTCACAGAAGCGCCATGCTTAACAATTTAGTTTCATCTTTAATCCTTAATGGAAAAATAGAAACTACACTTGCTAAAGCAAAGGAAGTTAAACCTATTGCTGATAGCTTAGTAGATTTAGCAATAAAAGAAAAAGATAATTTTGAAGTTAAGGAAAAAACAGTATCTAGAGCAAAACTAGATAAAAATGGTAAAAAAGTAAAAGAAACTAAAACTTCTAAAAATGGAAAAAAATATGAGGTAATAGTAAGAGAAGTAGTTAAAGAAAATAAAAATGTTGATAAACCATCAAAACTTGCTGCTAGAAAAAAAATGTTTAGACATTTAAATAAAATAAGTGATTTCAATGGTAATACTGTTGATTTAACAGAAAAATTATTTAATGAAATAGCACCTAAATATGAAAAAGCAACAGGTGGTTATACAAGAATTGTTAAATTAGTTCCAAGAAAAGGTGACGGAGCTGAAATGGCAATAATAGAACTAATATAGTTATATAAAAATAGTGTAAAATGTTAAAGTTTTACACTATTTTTATATTACCTGTTGAAAAATGTTGTAATTTTTGTTAAGATATATATGTATAACTTAATTGGGGGGAAAATATATGAAAAAAGGAAATGCATTTGTGGCTATTATAGTTACAATTGTTGTAATGTTATTAATAGTTGGTGGAATTGGATTTGCTGGTGTAAAACTTGGTGTAATCAAATTCGATATGGGAGCTTTAAATAATTTTGGACAAAAAGAAGAAGAAAAAAAAGATGAAGTCGATATATATTCAAAAGAGTATAATGTTGATGACTATGTGAGTGTTGCTAAAGATGATACAAGTGGAGTGAAATTAGTAACCTTTAAGAAAAATGATTCAGATGATATAACAAAATTCACAGATAAACAAATTGAATTTACTAAATTAAAAATTGATGGTGGAAATAAAAAGACAAATGTAGTAAGAACTAATGCTGAAAAAGGAATTTTATCAGTATATACAAAAGAAACTGTAAAAAAATCTGATACTATTATTTCAGAAAGTTCATATTCTATAAATTTAAGTATAGAAAGCAATGAAAAAATAAAAAATGAAGATGTATTTAATATATATAATGTAAAGATCGATAATGTTACAAAAGCTGTGATAAATAAATTTGCAGAAGAATCGGTTGATATAACATATACAGATTCTACAGGTTCAAAGGTAAAAGCGGCAGATATCAAAAATAATTCAAGTAAATATGCAGAAATTTTAAAAAGCAATATTGAGGACTTAGTTGTATATACAAAAAAGGATAAAGTATATATTGATGTTAATCCTGCAAAATTATTAAAAATGTTTGAACTTGAAACACAAGATACATCAAAAATTGTTAATATTACAAGCGTAGCTATATAATAAAAACATAAAGACTATACAAATTAAATAAAATTTGTATAGTCTTTGTTTAACTTTTGTTTATTTAACATACTATGAATGTTAGATGCATATATATCTATATCAAGTGACAATTTTTGGTATTTATTTAAATAGGATATTTTTTTACTATTTAAAGATGATATAATTGGTATATTTGAAGTTTTTGATATATATGATAATATATCTTTGTTATTGTGATTAAAGGCTAAAATATGAGCATAATTAGATCTATTTTCTTTAAGTAATTTAAAATTTTCCTTAGAAATATTAAGTAAAATATTAATAAGAACTCGTTTGATTTTACTAAGCTCATATCTTTTTGACTTTATTTTAAAAATGAAGTCATCATATGAATATGAATCACAAATTTCTTTTTTTATTTTATTTTCAATACCCTCACTTATTCCATTTATATTTTCTAGTTCACTTTTGTTCATAGACATTATTTTATATTTTAGAATTTCAAAAAAATTATTATTAAAAGTTGCTTTATTTCCTTTTAAATATTCAAAAACATTTTCGGGCAGATATTTTTGTATATATTGAAGATTATAATTTCTTTCTAAAGCTTTGCGTATACTTGTACTACTTGTGTAACAATTTTCTAGTGTTTCGCTATTAAAGTCACTTTTTCTATGAATTGCAAAAGGAGTGATATTTGAATTTAAAATTTTTAAGGATTTTAAATATTCAATGGCTAAAATGTTATTTGGGCAAGACAAAACTTCAATTTCTTTTTCTCCCAAAAATTTATTAAGTGCATTTTTTCTTGCATTTGCAAACGAAATACCATTTTTTAATAGCTTTCTTATATCATTCCATATTTCGCTATCTTTTAAGGTTAAAATGTTTGAAATATAGTTCAATTTTTCTATTTTATCTGTTTCTGTACCGAAACAGATTGCATCTATATTTAAGTCATTTAAAATACTTACAGATTTATATGCAAAATTTCCGGCATCAGATGATGCAAAAGCAGCAGGAATTTCTATTACTAAATCGGCTCCATTTTCTACAGCTTGTCTTGCACGTTCAAATTTATTTATTATTGAAATATTTCCTTGTTGTGTAAAGCTGCCCGACATTAATACTATAACTCTGTCACATTTACTAATTTCTTTTGCTTTTAATATATGATATATATGCCCAGTATGCATTGGGTTATACTCGGCAATTATTCCTAAAACTTTCAAAAATCTCTCTCCTTATATTGAAAAATGTATATTATTATGGTATAGTACACATATATAAAGTTTAGCACAGTAAAATATAAAATTCAAGTAAAGAGGTTGAGAATAGTGGAAAATTTAAAAAAAGTTACTATATATACTGATGGTGCATGTAGTGGCAATCCAGGACCAGGAGGATATGGAGCAGTACTAATATATAATGGAAAAGAAAAGGAAATATCAGGGGGAGACAAAAATACTACAAACAACAAGATGGAAATGCTTGCAGTGATTAAAGCATTAGAATTACTAAAGGAAAAATGTAATGTGGATATTTATTCAGATAGTGCATATGTTGTAAACAGTATAAATAATAAATGGGTATATTCATGGGAAAAAAACAACTGGATTAAGTCAGATAAAACACAAGCTAAGAATATTGATTTATGGGAAAAATTACTAAAGTTAATTTCATTTCATAATGTAAAATTTATTAAAGTAAAGGGACATGCTGATAATGAATTTAATAATAGATGTGATAAGTTAGCTGTTGCCGCAAGTAAAAGTATGAAATAATTAGGTTCTAAACTCATCATACAAGCATAGTATGTTGTATGGTGAGTTTTTATATGTTAAATTATATAAAAGAATATATCAATGATAATTTTAAAAGTATTGTCTTTATTTTTTCATGTATAATTATTGGAATTGTAGTTGGAATTTTTACTTTTAATTTAATACCAAATGCTACAAAAACTGAAATTATACAAACATTAAGCAATACATTGAGTAGTACAAAGAGTGAGAATTTTGAAGGAATAAATGTAATAAAAAATGGAATAATATCTAATTGTATATTAGTGTTAATATTGTATTTTTCATCAATAACACTTATTGCACCAGGACTTGTATGTATAATAAATGTTTTTAAGGGATTTGCAGTGGGGCTATATATTCCTACGTTGTTTTATATATTTGGATTTGGAAACGGAATAGTTGCACTTTTCTTACTTGTTTTAATTCCAAATTTGATATATATTCCAGCTTTTATATATTTATCTATTAATTCCATTTCTTTTCATTATAAATTAATAGGAGTAGAAGAAAGTAAAATTAAAATAACTGTAAAAGAAATATATAAACTAATACTTGGTTTTTCGGTTATTGTACTTTCAGTAATTGTAGAACAGCTACTTTCTTTAGGAATTATACACATATATATGAATATATAGAAAAGATTTTCTCTTTTAATTGTAAAAGGAATATAATGTATAAAAACATTACATAATTTTTGTGAAAATGCTTGCAAAATTACATCAAATAGTGTAAAATATACTTGATGGATGGAGGAGCAAATCATGAAGATTATTATTGACGAATTTATTGAAAATTTAAAACAAAGACAAGCATCACAAAATACGCTTGCATCATACAAAAGAGACCTTATTCAGTTTAATGATTATTTTGAAACACAAGGGAGAAAAATATTTAATTTAACAAAGGAAGATATGAAAGAGTATGTAAATCATTTAATTGCAGAAGGTAAATCTAATTCTACTATTTCAAGGAGTGCAGCATCAGTAAAAAGTTTATATAGATATTTAATTAGTAAAAATTTAGCAGAGGTTAATATTGCAACTGATATTGAGCTTCCTAAAGTAAGTAGAAAGGAGCCTATGATTTTAACTGACAGTGAAATAGAAAAACTACTTGAACAACCAGATACAAGTGATCTTAAGGGACAAAGAGATAAGACAATGCTTGAAATATTATATGCAACAGGAATAAGAGTTACGGAGCTTATTTCTTTAAGAACTGAAGACGTTAACCTAACTAATGGTTTTATAAAAGTAAAAAAGAAAAATTCAGAAAGACATATTCCTTTGGGAAAATTGGCTTTGAAGTGTCTAAAGGAATATATGGAAAATGTTAGACCTTTACTTATTCGTAGTGAAGAAGAAAAAACATTATTTATAAATACAAATGGTCAAAAGATGACAAGACAGGGTTACTGGAAAATTTTAAAGCAATATAAAGAGCAAGCAAAAATTGATAAAGATATAACTCCTCATACAATAAGACATTCTTTTGCAGTACATATGTTAGAGAATGGTGCGGAAGTAAAAACTGTACAAGAGCTATTAGGACATACAGATGTTGCTTCAACAATGTTGTATACTCAAATAGCTCATATGGCTACAAAGGATGAATATATGAAGACTCATCCAAGAGCAGAAGAGGTTTAAAAAATAGTTGGATTTATCCAACTATTTTTGTTTAAACAACAATTTGACATATTATGTAAAATATGTTATAATAAAATGTGTAAAATGGAGGTAAAGTATATGATATGTACAAAAAGACATTTTAAACTATTTTTTGGAATTGTAATTCTGTTTTGTGTGCTAGTTTCTTTTTTATGTACAGGATTTGTAAAAGCAACGGCAAGACCAACAGTAAGAATAGGTAATATATCAAATTGCTCTCAGGGAGATAGTATATCTTTTTCAGTAGAATTTTCCGGAAATAATCTTGTAAATGGTGGAAGCATTCCTTTTAATGCTTCATATGTTACTGTTCATGGCTTTAGTGCAAATGTTGGAGTAATAAAAAATACATATAGTAGGTATACAGTAACTCTTAATAATATTAGGGGAAATTCAAGTGGAAATTATATTGAAATACGATCAGGTGCTGCAATTGCAAATGATGGGCTTGGATCAGCATATTCAGCAACTACATATAGTAATTCTTTTAGTATTGGATCAAATGATACAGTTGCACCAAGCATTTCACTTATAGGGCCTAATATTTCTTCTGTAAATAATGGTGGTACAGTTACATATATTGTTAGATATACTGATGCTTCAGGTGTTGCAAATGTAAATTTATACAAAAATTCAGTAAAACTAAATGGGTTTACAGCTAATATATCAATTAGTGGTAGCGGTGAAAATTCAAAAGTAGTAGAGAGAAAAATTACATTAAGTAATATACAAGGAACAAACGGAAGTAAATATATTTCTGTGGTTGCAGCAACAGCTTCAGATTATAACGGAAATAGAACAATAGGCGTAAATTCTAGTCCATTTAAATTAGTAAATAGAGGTGCAGTAAATTCATCAGGAAGTTCATCTAACTCAGGTCAAAATTCAAATGGAAATGGTGAGCAGAATAATGATTCTGCAAGTGAGGAAAACAAAGAAGAGAATAATGAGGAAAATAAAGATAAACCAGCTGATTGGGTACCAAATCCAAAGACAGGTAAATATTAATAAAGGAGGTATTACTATTAATGGGTGAAAATAATAAAAGCAAAAATAAAATAATTATAATTTGTATTGTAGTAGTTATATCTCTTGCAATAATTGGATTAGGTTTAAGTATATATTGGAATTCAAAAAATAAATCTAAAGACCAAAATAATGAACAAACAAGTGAGGAATATGATGTTGAATCAAACAGAAATTTACAAAATGAAATTATAGCTTTAAATGCAACATATACAGATGCTGTAGCTTGGCTTAAAATTCCAGATACATCAATAGATGCACCTGTATTTAAAGGACTTACCAATGAAGATTACTTTGCTAAAGATAGAGATAGTGAAGAAAAAAAATATGGTGAACTTTTTATGGATTACAGATGTAATTTAAATAATATGGATAATATGGCACATTTTATAATTTATGGACATAATCCAGAAGATACAACGTATTTTTCAGATTTATTCAAATATGAAAAAGAAGATTTCTTTAAAAATCATAAAACAATATATATGTCTACTATAAATGGAAATTATAAGTGGCAAATATTCTCTGTTTACAAAACAACGCCAGATTTCTTCTATATAGATGTAAACTTTGATACAGTAACAGAGTATTCAACATTTTTAGATAGTTTAAAAGAAAAAAGTATGTATAATACAGATATAGATGTTAATTCTAATGACACAATTCTTACGCTTTCTACATGTGATTATTCTGTAGATGATGGTAGGTTTGTTGTACAAGCAAAATTAGTGAAATAATATAAAAAACGATAAAGCATATAAAAGAATAAAAAGACGAGGAATGGATAATGTTATTTTAGAGTTAACATTAATTTCTTGCGGCTTTAATTTATGCAAATATCATAATAAAAAAATGAGAGTTAA
>OIYR01001420.1_pt1 | contig 11996 bp, 9 predicted proteins | sample 1588221 | NCBI WGS metagenome assembly OIYR01 (sample SAMN03283292) | human gut metagenome | biome: human-associated habitat; material: feces | host: Homo sapiens | place: Peru | collected 2012 | reverse complement strand
AAAAAGAATATAGTAATTTAGTGGTTTATTTAGAAACTAGAGCTGTTGAATTTGCCAATAAAACTGGAGTAACTACGATAAGTGTTGAAGACTTAATAAAAGAAGGATATATAAAACCAGATGATGAATCAGATATATATGATCCTAGAAATAATACAAGTATGAATTGTTATTTGATCAAAATGGATTATAAGGATGGAGAGTATGTTGCAAAGTTAAGTGAAAAATTGGAAGATCAAGAAGGAAAATGTAGTAAATATAACAGGAGTACCAGATATAATATTTGTAGAATATTAGCAGATGGAACGTGTGAACAAATAAAAGATGATGAGTGGTTTAATGATAATGTAAAATTAGGAGTTTCTTCAGGAAATCAGTTATTAATTGGAAATATAGAATATAAGTGGTCAACGAATACTGGTGTTACAAGTAAAGAATCTATAGTAGAAACAGATGTAAAATTAGTTGGAAGAATTAATTATAAATGTGAAGTAACAGGAACAGATGAAAATGGTGAGGAAGTAAATGGTGTTGCAGTAAGCACTATTAAAATAGATAAAGAAGCTCCGGTTATAAATGATGTTAAGATGGATACTAATTGGAGCGCTAGCAAAGAATTAGAAATAGTTGCAAATGATGGAATGGGATCAGGAATTGGGGGTTATGCATTAATTAATTTAAATAAATTAAAAAATGAAGATAAAGAAAATTTAGATACGTTGTGTAATAAGGTTGAGTATGGGGCCAATAAGAAAATTGAAGTAAATTCCATTGCTAAATATATTGCTTGTGTAAAAGATAAAGTTGGCCATGTAAGTCAAAAATTTCAAATAGAAGTAAATACAATTGATAATGAGCCACCGAAAATTAGGGCAATTAAGCCAAATAACCAAATTTATATGGGAATAAATAAAGTGGTTAAAGATGAATATTTTGAAGTTGATTACTCAGCTAGTGGTGGAACGACAAAGTGTAATTATGAAACAACAAATGGTTTGAATGTTGGAAAGTATGTATTAACATGTACAGCAACCGGAGGAAATGGGTTAACAGCAAATGCATCAACTAATTTAGAGGTAATAGCATATACACCATCTACCCCAGTAATAGAAACAAGATATGAAAATGCAAATGGAAGCATATATAGTGGAGCATGGACGAATAAAGCAGTATATGTAAGTATAACACCAAGTAAAGAAAATGATTTTGTAGGAACATATCAATACAAAATAGGAACAGGAAGTTGGCAAGATCCAAGTGATTTAAAAATGGATGGAGCTAATGGTAGTTTTACATATACAAAAGAAGTAGAAAATACAATATATATTAGAGCATGTAATGGTGATAAGTGTAGTGGTGTATCAAATGGAAAAGTTATTAAAATAGATACTACTTCACCAGTGTGTTCATTATCAGTGACAACTAGTGGAGTTTCTATAGGATCTAAATCAAGTGATGTTTCAAAATCTGGGGTTAATAATAGTATTAATCCAGAATATACAAATTCAAGAAAAAGCTTAGCTGTAGGAACATTTTATGGTCATGTTTATGACAAAGCTGGCAATACAGGAATATGTAAGTCTGAAATAGTTAATGGAACATTATATTATAATCAGACTACTACAACATGTAATGAAAGCTATGTTAATCATCCTATAAAATATTATACAAGAACATCATATTATTGTAATAGAGAACAAACTGGTACAAAAAATAGTTGTTCGTCAGGAACATATCCAAATACTGGAGATTATTGTTATACTTATACTTCGGGAAGTAGTTTTAATGGTTGTTCATCTGGAACATATAGTAACGGAACTTGTACTAAAACAAAACAAAGTAGTTGTGCTTCAGGATGGAAAAAATCAGGCACTAATGCAGCAAAATATAAATGTTCAGCAAATAACTGTCCATCTTATACGACATCAACAACATGTAATAATACAAAAGGATGTAATTGGACTAATAGAACTTGTCATGCTTCTACCTCTAGCGGTGGAACAAGCAATTGTTCAGGTTTTGGGGGTTCAGTTAGTGGTAAGGTATGTTATAAATATAATCAAACATCTTGTCCTAGTGGGTGGAATAAAACCTTAACAACTGCTGAAACATATACATGTACTAAACCTGCCGATGCTTGTGCTTCAGGTTGGACATCATGTTCGTGGTGTAATCAAAGTAAATGTAAAAAATCAACGGGTAAAGTAACAAAAACACCAATTTACTCTTATTCATTTGATTCTGGAAGTAATGAATACAATCAAACTGATTGTTCAACTAATTCAATTGATTGCAATGAAACTAATTATAAAAAGACGAAAGTTAGCTGTTCACCATCAAGTTCTGTAGATGACTATTATTATGAATATAGTGCGTCAAGTTCACAAAAGTCTGGATTAGCAAGTTGTACTCCAAGTACGGGATATTCTAGTTGTTCAGGAAGCTATAAGAATTCACAAACAAATCAAAAAAATAAAACAAATGTTGCTTGTGCTATTGGTGGTTATAATTGTCCATCTGGATATTCGAAAGTAGGAAATTCGTATTGCTATAAATAGAATGAAAGTGAGGTAAAACTTGCTTCTTTTTATTGACATTAATTTATTTTTAAATTATTATTATGATAGGTGAATAGTAAATGAAATCTAATAATAAAGTTAAAGTATTAAATAATAGAGCATTTACATTAACAGAGTTAATAGCTGTGATTGTTGTTTTATCTTTAGTAATTACTGCATCTGTAGCGGTATTTATAAATGTAAGAAAAAGTGTTTTAGAAAAAGAATATAGTAATTTAGTGGTTTATTTAGAAACTAGAGCTGTTGAATTTGCAAATAAAACTAGTGTAACAACAATAAGTGTAGAGGATTTAATCGATGAAGGATTTATAAAGCCAGATGATGAAACAGATATATATGATCCGAGAGATAACTCAAGTATGAATTGTTATATACTAAAGATGGAATATAAAAATGGAGAATATATTGCTAAATTAAGTAGTAATTTAGGACAAACTGAAGGTAAGTGTAATAAATATAATAGAACAACACTTTATGATATTTGTAAAGTTATTAATAATAAATGTGTAAATATTAATAGTGATTGGATAAATGATAATATTACTTTAGGTGTAGCATATAATAATGAATTATTAGTTGGAGATAATATAGAATATAATTGGTCAACAAATACAGGATTTACAAGTAAGGAAAATTTAGTTACTACAAATGTAGAATTGGTTGGAAGTATTAATTATAAATGTGAGGTTTCTAGAAAAGATGCAGATGGCAAAGATGCAAATGGTATTGCTACAAAAAATATTCAAATTGATAAAGAAGCTCCAGTCATAAATGAATTGAAAATGGATACAAACTGGGGTGTAAGAAAGAATATTGAGGTTATAGCAAGTGATGGAATGGGATCAGGGATTAGTGGTTATGCAATTGCTAAAGTAAATAGTGAGTGTACAAATTATTCTGAAGATAAAAATTTAAAAGTAGATGCAAATGGTACATATAAAGTTTGTGTAAAAGATAAAGTTGGAAATGTTAGTGTAGAAAAAACAATAGAGGTGGATAAAATTGATACTGAAGCACCGTCAATTGTAGCTAAAAATGCTGAAAATGAAATAATTGTAGGCACTGATTATGAGGTGTCATCTACATATTTTATTGTTACATATCCTGCTAAAAGTGGAGGGAGTGTAACTTGTAATTATGAAAGAACAGGGACTTTAGCAATTGGGGATTATAAATTGGAATGTACTGTAGTTGGGGGAAATGGTATATCTGCAAGTTCAACAACTAAATTAAGCGTAATTCCTGATATTCCTGCTGCACCAGTTATTGCGACTAAAATTGAAAATGCAAATGGTACTAATTATAATGGAACGTGGACAGCTAAAGCTATATATATTGGTATAACACCTGGAAGAAATGCAGATTTAATAGAACGATATGAATATAGTTTAGATAATAAAACTTGGACTAAACCTAGTAATTTGAGTTTAAATGGAAATCAAGGAAGTTTTATATATAACTCTGATATAGATGGAAAAATATATGTAAGAGGATGTAATGAAAAAGGTTGCGGTGAATCATCAGTAGGAAAAACTTTAAGAATTGACAAAGTGAGTCCAGTAGTAAAAGCAAAAAAAAGTTTAAATAATGTACAAATAGAAACATCACAAGATACATCATTATTCTTTACTGTAACATATTCAAAAAGTGGTGGTAAAATTAGTTGTAATCCTGCAAATACATCTGGTCTTGCATTAGGAAGCTACACTGTAAGTTGTACAGCTACTGGAGGAAACGGATTAACTGCAACTGCAACAACGACATTAAAAATAATTCCTCAAATACCGTCTGTTCCAACGATTGTTACAAAATATGAAAATGTCAATGGGGCTGATTATAGCGGTGCTTGGACTAATAAATCTATTTATGTAGGAATAACAGCTGGAACAACAAAAGATGTGGTATCAAAATATCAATATAAAATAGGTAATGGTGCTTGGACAAATATTTCATCACTCACAATGTCTGGAAATAATGGAAGCTTTATATATACTGGCGAAATTAATAATACTATATATGTAAGAGCTTGTAATGATAATAATTGTGGAGAGGCATCAGTAGGAAAAACTTTAAAAATAGATAAAACTGCACCTACTTGTAAATTGTCGGTATCTCGTTCAAAAATATCTTTTGGTAGTAAGTCAAGTGATGTATCTAGTTATGGTATTTCCACGTCAACAACTGCTAGTTATGGAAGTTCAACTGCTACTACGAGTACTGGAACTTTTTATGGTCATGTTGTGGATGCGGCTGGAAATACCGGTCGTTGTAGTGCTTCTATTACTCGTACAAGTTCATATGAGGAACCTTATACTTATGAGTATGATTGTGGTAGTTATGAAGAATCTTGTAGATATGTTTGTTATAGATATATGACATCAACTGAAAAAAAGAATGGTAAATGTAGTGGGGCGGCAACAGAAGGGGCTTATGACACATGTTGGAAATGGAAGAATTCTTCAAGTTGTACATCGGATTTTCCTTACTTAGATACCTCTGGAACTGATTGCTCTGGAAGTTCATATGTATCTAAAACATGTTATGATACGGGATATGAAACAGTTTACTATTGCTCGAGTGGTTATACAAAGCTTAATAGTAATTATTGCTATAAATTAAGTTAATTCAAAACGTAAAGCGTTTTGAATTTTTTTAGCTAGATATTTGACTAAATTTAATATTTAATTTATTATTAATATAGGTGATACTATGAAGAAATCAATCACTAAAAAGAAAAAAACAACATTTAAATTAGGGAAGAAGGCATTTACATTAACAGAATTGATAGCTGTTGTGGTTATTCTTTCTATTTTAGTAACCTTGTCTATAGTTATTTTTATAAATGTTAGAAAAAGTGTTTTAGAAAAAGAATATAATAATTTGGTTTTTTATTTAGAAACAAAAGCTAGTGAATATGCTGAAAAAACAAGTGTTACCACGATAAGTGTTGAAGATTTAATAAAAGAAGGCTATGTAAAGCCCGATGATGAAACAGATATATATGATCCGAGAGATAAAACGAGTATGAATTGTTATTTAATAAAATCAGAATTTAAAGATGGTGTTTATATTTCAAAATTAGGTGAAGATCTTGGAAGAGAGAATGGTGTATGTAAAAAGTATGAAAGAAAAACACTTTATGATATATGTAGAGTTGTTGATAATAAATGTGTTGCACTTGAAAATAAATGGATAAATGAAAATATTACTTTAGGTATATCATATGAAGGTGAATTGTTAATTGGTGAAGATATAAAATATAATTGGTCAACAAATACGGGATTTACAAGTAATGAAAGTGTTGTAAAAACTAATATTGAACTTGTGGGAAATGTAAATTATAAATGTGAAATAACTAAAGATAATACAAACGGAATTGCCTCAAGGAATATTCAAATTGATATGGAGGCTCCGGTTATAAATGAAATAAAATTTGATTCTAATTGGTCTTATGAAAAAAATATTGAAATAATAGCAAGTGATGGAATGGGATCTGGTATAGATGGTTATTCTGTGGTAGAGTCTAATCTTTCTTGTGATAAATATGATAGTAATAAAAATTTAATTGTTAATAAAACTGGAACATATAAAGTTTGTGTAAAAGATGTTGTAGGAAATGTTAGTGAAGAAAAAATTATAAAAGTTGATAAAATAGATGAAGATGGTCCAAGGATTAAGGCAAAAAATGATGAAAATCAAATCTTTGTTAATGAAAATTATGTTGTGTCATCGTATTTTGAGGTTAAGTATTCAAAAAGTGGTGGAACTTTATCTTGTAATTATGAGAAAACTGGAAATTTAACTGTTGGTGAATATACTTTAACATGTACAGCAGTCGGAGGTAATGGTAAAACAGCAAGTGCATCAACTAAATTAAAGGTTGTTCCTAGAGTGCCATCAACACCGTTAATTGAAACTAAATATGAAAATAATAATGGAGAAATATATAAAGGAGTATGGACAAATAAATCTATATATATTAAAATAGCCCCTGGTTCAGCAAATGATTTAGTAACACAATTTCAATATAAAATTGGTAATGGAAATTGGACTGTATTATCAGCTCAAATAATAAATGGAAATAGTGCAAATTTTGTATATAAAAAAGATATAAATAATGTTATATATGTTAGAGCTTGTTATGAATCAAAATGTAGTGGTTCGTCCGTGGGCAAAACATTAAAAATTGATAAAACTGTACCAAAATGTAGTTTATCCTTAAGTGGGTCCAAGATTGTTTTTGGTAGTAAAGATAGTGATGTATCAAATTCTGGTATATCATCAAGTACCACAGAAAGTTATACAAATCAAACATTATCAATAAGTACTGGAACATATTATGGATATGTTAAAGATGCGGCAGGGAATACTGGCAGTTGTAAAATAACAATAACAACAACTGATGAGGATGAAAGTTGTCAAGAGGTATGTACTCCAGCAACAGAAACATGTGATTTAGTGTGTTATTATAATGCTTCTTCATCGGAAATAGCAAGTAAAAGCTGTAAATACGGCGTTTATGAACCTACTTGGAAAACTTGTTATGATTATTATTATAAAACTTGTCCTTCTCGTTTTCCAAATATAGATAAAACGGCATCAAGATGTGTTACTACTGGTGGTGGGTGTTATAATGATTGCTCAACAACATATTCGTGTCCATGGGGATTTTCTAAATATAATAATAGATATTGTTATAAATAAAATTCAAGATAAATGTCTTGGATTTTTCTGTATTTTAATTGAAATATAATTAAATATTTAGTAAAATATTTCTAGCGAGGTAAAAACATGAGAATAAGTAATGAATGGAAAGATTATGAATGTATAGATGCTGGTAATGGTGAAAAATTGGAGCGTTGGGGAAATATTGTTTTAAGAAGACCAGAACCGTTAGCAATGTGGCCAATAGAAATAGATAAAACTTGGAAAAATGTTGATGGAGTTTATTATCGGTTCGTAGATGGCGGAGGTCACTGGGAATTTAATAAAAAATTACCTGATTTTTGGACTATTGAGTATAAGGATTTAAAGTTTAAGGTAAGTCCAACAAATTTTAAACATACTGGATTATTTCCTGAACAAGCTACGAATTGGGATTTTATGATGAATAAAATCAAAAATGCTAATAGACCAATTAAAGTTTTAAATCTTTTTGGATATACTGGCGGTGCTACGGTTGCTTGTAGTAAGGCAGGTGCTGAGCTTGTTGTTCATGTTGATGCTGCCCGAGGAATGGTTGAATGGGCTAAAGAAAATGCTAAGCTTTCTAGTGTTCAAGATAATTATATAAGATTTTTAGTCGATGATTGTTTAAAGTTTGTTGAAAGAGAAATAAGACGTGGAAATAAATATGATGCAATTGTTATGGATCCACCAAGTTATGGAAGAGGACCAAGTGGTGAGGTTTGGAAACTTGAAAAGAATTTAGAAGAATTAGTAAGTAGATGTACATTGTTATTAAGTGATAATCCTTTGTTTTTCTTGATTAATGCTTATACTACAGGTGTTTCTAGTACAGTTTTATATAATATATTAAAACTTACAGTAGGTAAAACTTATGGTGGTATTATTGATGCTGGAGAAATTGGTCTTCCAATTAGTAAAAATGATTTAGTTTTACCATGTGGTATATATGGAAGATGGCAAGATGAATAAAATTATTTATGAAGATAACCATTTGTTAGTTGTACAAAAACCTCGAAATGTTTTGGTTCAAGGGGATTCTACGAATGATATTGATTTATTAACACAATTAAAAGCTTATATTAAAGATAAATATAACAAACCTGGCAATGTTTATTTAGGACTAGTGCATAGACTTGATAGACCTGTTGGTGGAGTAATGGCTTTTGCTAAAACTAGTAAGGCGGCAGGTAGATTAAGTGATATGGTTAGAACTCATAGTTTTCAAAAAACATATTTAGCTGTTGTGGAAGGTAAAGTTCCTAATGAGGGTGTTTTTGAAGATTATTTATTGAAACTTGAAAAAGAAAAGAAAACTATTGTTGATAAAAATGGTAAATTTTCAAAATTAGAATATACATTAATTAAGTATATGGATGGTTTAAGTTTAGTTAAAATTAATTTGTTAACAGGAAGATCTCATCAAATCCGTGTACAATTTTCATCACGTGGTTATCCTTTATGGGGAGATCAAAAATATAATAAAAATGCAAAAGTTGGTGAACAAATAGCATTGTGGGCTTATAGTTTAGAATTTTTACATCCTGTTACAAAAGATAAATTACTTTTTAAATGTGATCCATATTGGGATGAATATCCATGGAATCTTTTTGGAAGTGATATTGTTGAATAATGAAAAAATATTTTTAGAATATGCAAGTTTATTTAATACAGAAGAAAAAGAAATTAAAAGAAAAATAAGTCATTCAATCAGAGTTAGTTGTTTATGTAAGTCTATTGCTGAAAGCTTAGATCTTTCTGATGAATTAATTGACTTAGCAGAATTTATAGGATTAGTGCATGATATAGGGCGCTTTATACAATGGCAAAAGTATCATACATTTGATGATTTAAAAGGTGAAGACCATGCTTTATTAGGCTTAAAAATTTTATTTGAAGATAAAAAAATTAATGATTTTAATATTAATCATAAGTGGAATGATACAATTTATATTGCTATAAAAAATCATAATCAATATAAAATTTCTAAAGATACGAAAGATGTTGATTTAATAATGTCTAATATTCTACGAGATGCTGATAAAGCAGATATAATGTATATGGTAAAAAATGGAGATATTGTTTTAGATGAAGATGATAGTGAAATAACTCTTGATGTAAAAAATGAATTTTTAAGAGATGAAAGTATAGATCATACAAAAGTGAAGACGTTTTCGGATAAGATATTATTAAAGTTAGCATTTGTATTTGATATGAATTATAAATGGACTTTAGAATATATAGAAAAAAAGAATATAGTTGATGAGATATATAATAAATTAATGTTTAAAGATAAGATAGAGTGTTATTATAAGTATGTAAAAAAGTATTTGGGTGAGGTAAGAAATGGAAAGATATAAGGAAATAGAAAGAAGTATCATAAAAAAGTATAGAAAAGAAATATGGGCTAAATTTGTTAAGGCTGTTAAAGATTATAGACTTATTAACGAAAATGATAAGGTTATGGTTTGTATTTCTGGAGGTAAAGATTCTTTTTTATTAGCTAAATGTGTCCAAGAATTGCAAAAACATGGTGGTATTCCATTTGAAGCGTGTTATGTATGTATGAATCCGGGTTATAATGAAGCTAATAAAGAAAAGATACTTGAGAATGCTAAAATTTTAAACATTAACTTAGAGATGTTTAATAGTGATATATTTGATGTTGCTAATAGTTTAAATGAGAAGAGCCCTTGTTATATGTGTGCTCGCATGAGAAGGGGACATTTATATAATAAAGCTAAAGAGTTAGGATGTAATAAAATTGCTTTGGGACATCATTTTGATGATGTAATAGAAACAACATTACTTTCTATGTTTTATGGTAGTGAGGTTAAAACAATGTTGCCAAAACTTCATAGCGAAAATTTTGAAAATCTAGAACTTATTAGACCACTTTATTTAGTAAAAGAATATAGTATCATCTCTTGGGCAAAGTATAATAATTTAGAATTTATTAATTGTGCATGTAAGTTTACTGAAAAAGTAAGTAATAGTGATGAATCTGTAAGCAAGAGAAAAGAAATGAAGGAATTAGTAAAACATCTAAGAGAATTAAATCCAGATATTGATTATAATATATTTAAATCTTTAGATAATATTAATTTAAATTGTGTATTAGGTACTAAAAAGAATGGGGTTTATAAAAGCTTTATGGATGAATATGATAAGACAACTAAATAATGTTGTTTGAAATTAAAACAAATATAATGCATAGTATTTAATATGAAAAGATATTATGTTAGTGTTATTTTTGTTTTTTTATTTTTATTTTTAGCTATGTATAGTTATCCAGTTAGGGCTGATTTGCCTTTGCAAGGGAAGGTTATAGCGATTGATAGTGGACATGGTGGTTTGGATCCTGGTTCTTTATATGATGATATTTATGAAAAAGATATTACTCTTTCAATTGGTAAATATTTAGAAAAATACTTAAGCGAAATGGGTGCAACAGTTATTATGACTAGAACTAGTGATGAAGATTTAAGTAATGGAGTTAAGAATCATCGTAAAAAAGCTGATTTTGATGAAAGAATTAAAATTATTAATCAAAATATTGTTGATATGTATGTATCAATTCATTTAAATTACTTAACAGATACTAGATATTATGGTGCTCAAGTATTTTATAACAAAGAGAATGAAAATTTAGCTAAGGACATTCAAGAATATTTAAATAAAAATACTAATACTGATAGAGAAATAAAAAAGATTCCTACATCTACTTATATGTATGATAAATTAACTACTAAAGGGGTTTTAGTAGAATGTGGTTTTTTGTCTAATGCAATGGAAAGAAGCAAATTAGTTACAAAAGAATATCAAAGTGAATTTGCTAAAGTGTTAGCTGAAGCAATTAGTCATCATTATAATTAGACTAGATTTTGTATATAATTTTGCTAAAATATTGACAAAGGAAATGAGTTTTATGAATAATGAATATAAAAAATATTTTAAAGGTTATATGTATTTAAATTATGATATAAAAATTGATAGTAGTAAATTTCCTGATATGGTAAAAAATACAATTGCAGAACTTGATAGATTGTATTATGAAACTGACGAATGGGTTTTATATGATGCGATGTGTGATGCGCTTTTAACTAATGCAAAAGTCGCTTTGATGAATGGACGAATAACTGAAAAAGATTTTAGATTATTAGAAGAAAAATATAATTTGGTGGGAGGATAATAAATAATATAAAATATTTCACTTTTTTTTCACAATTTTTTTACATTAAAACCATTATTTTGCTATATATTTATTAAGTCAGTTGTGATATAATGTTTAAAGTAAAGGCGGTATAGTGTGAAAGCAAAAACATTTAAAACATTAGATGAACAAATTGACATACTTACAAAAAAAGGTTTAGTAGTTGAAGATATTGAAATTGCTAAAACTGTTTTGTTGCGTGAAAACTACTTTTTCTTGAGTGGTTACCGTCATTTATTTATGAGACCAGACGATAATAAGACTTATCTTGAAGGTACTACTTTTAATGAATTATATTCGATGTTTCTTTTTGATAGACAAATAAGAAATATACTTTTTAAAAATATTTTTAACAATTCGATCTTCTAAAGAATGAAAAGTAATAACACATACTCTTCCTCCTACCTTTAGCATACTAAGAACATCCTCCAAAGCTACCTTCAAAACATTTAACTCATCATTTACCTCTATCCTAATAGATTGAAAAGTCCTCTTCGCAGGATGAGTATCCCTCATAG